>Ga0163210_1000300_pt1 | contig 20316 bp, 15 predicted proteins | sample Kivu_220m_FD_113536 | JGI IMG/M metagenome (GOLD analysis project Ga0163210, IMG submission 113536) | Freshwater microbial communities from Lake Kivu, Western Province, Rwanda to study Microbial Dark Matter (Phase II) - Kivu_220m | ecosystem: Environmental > Aquatic > Freshwater > Lake ...
ACGTTTCCCGGTCAAGCCCCTGCGTGATCCGTCCCTCCTGCGTCAGGAAAAAATCGTAAGCCACCCGGTGGGTTTTAAAAGCCGGCTTGAAGATCCTGCCACTTAGATAAGGCGCAATATCGTCATGGATCAGGTCCGACATCAGGTACTGCACAAATTCGAATAAATAATGGGGATGCGAAGCTACCAGGCAACCTGATCCTTCCTGGTTGATTTTTAAATAGATATATCGTTCAGGCAGGGCAGGCGGCAGCAAGCCGGGGTATTCACCGGCCCGGTCGGGGGACAGGACCGCAATGGCAAAGCCTTCAAGATCAGCATGAATGGTTGGAACCTCGACCGGTTCCGCCCGCTTGACCATTTCCGAGATCAATGCCGCTGCCGTATGAACCACCTCCGGTGATCCCGCAGGAATCAGAATCCTGCCGATTCTCAAAAAAACCTCTTTCATGAAAGAAATGTATTATCACATTATCACTCTATCACACTTCCACATTTCCACACTTCCACATTCCACATTTCCACACTTCCACATTCCACACTTCCACCTCATCACATCAACAGATCCTCCCCACCTCCTCCAGTATCCTCTCCACTTCCCACTCCTGATTGCACACATGGAAGGAAACCCTGACGGCATTCAGGCCGGCCTCCGGAACCACGCGTACGCGGATGCGCTTTTCGCCGGTGAGGTAATTGGCGATCTCCTGATTGCTTTTGGATTTGTTCCGGAAGGTGATCAAGGCCGACCGGTATTCCTCCTCGGCTGGGGAGAGCAGCTCCATCCCCGGGATCCGCCCGATGCCCTGGTAGAACTTTTCGGCCAGGAACCGGTTATGGGAATGAACTTTGTCGATTCCGATAGCCTGGATAAACTGTGCGCCCCGTTCCAGGCCGAAAAAGAGGGCTTCGTTCTGTGTTCCGTACTCATAGCGCATGCCGCTGTCACGGAACCTGAAATCACCTTTCCGGAGATCGTTTTCCATCTCGGAATAGGCCCCGATGGTCATCGGGTGCACCAGTTCACGTTTTTCCCGGCTGATATACAGGAGGCCTGTGCGTTTGGGGCCGAGCAGCCACTTATGGCCTGAAGCAGCATAGAAATCGATCCCGAGGGCTTTGACGTCCATAGGCATGGCACCGACCGCCTGGGCTCCATCCACCGCAAACGGGATTTTCATCTCCTGTGCCAGTTTACCGATCTCGGCAATTGGGAAAAGTTGTCCGGTCGTGGTGGTAATATGCGAAATGAAGATCAGCCGCGTCCTGGGAGTGATCAGTTTCCGGATGGCCTCGACGTTTCCGGCCGCTGTCTGGAGATCCGGTTCAAAGGCTTTCACCGCGATCCCGCTGACCTTGATATGGTTCAGCAGCGGCAGGTTCAAGGCCACATGCTCATGATAGCTGGTGATCACCTCATCCCCGGACTTGAGCATCAGCCCGTTCAGGATGATGTTGATCCCTTCGGTGGCGGTACTCACCAGGGACAATTCCTCCGGCTCGACAGTGGGACCGTAAAATGGTGCACAGGTTTTCTTGACGTTCAGCCACCGGACTTCATCATGACCGGGACGGGGATACTGTTCGTTCTCGATATTTGATTTCTCAACCATGTCAAGAACCGGCCTGGGCACTGCACCTATCCCACCGGTATTGAAATAGATATAATCATCCGGAAAAATGAACTGCTCCCGGATCTTCTTCCAGAAATCCCGGTCGTCCGGGGCACCTGCCAGGGCTTTTGCAAAATCCTCCGGATTGTCGTAGGCCAGTCCCGACCGGACTGCCAGCAGCCCGCCGGAAACCAGTCCCAATGATTTTAAAAAGTAATTTCGGTTCATGGTTTGAAGTTTATCCTGATATCTGCAGTACCATTAATTCTCCCTGTAAAGTTAACGTATTGGCTCCGTTCGACCCATTCAATCTGATACTGGGTCTCATTACCGCCGATCAGCACGCCCGTGACCCGATCCCCGGCACCGATCAAAACGTGGAAATCAACATCCGACGCACATTGAAGCTCAATACTGACCTGGTTGTCAATCCTTTTGTACTTATACCTTAATCCAACATCCGATATCCGGTATCCAACTCCTACCTCCACACCAGACATTCCTGCTGCCAGCCACCTGGGAGATAGTCTGATCTTCTCGTATCGTTTCAGCTTGTCTTCAACTCCGGCCAATCCCTCGATCAGGGCCCAGGCCATGGCGGAGGAGCCCCAGCCGTCGGTGGGCATGGCTTCCGGAGAAGTGCTGGTTTCCACGCTGGAAGGGGTTCCATCCGGGAAGTACCAGAGATAGGTTTCGTTTTTTTCCGAGATCAGGTTATAATATTTCCTGATGATCTCCACACCGTTGGCCTCAAATCCGTGGTTAAAGGCGGCCATGGCGAGCTCTCCTCCGGCCAGCGGGAAGATCCCTCCGTTGATATAAGCTCCTCCCACCAGTTTGCCGTCCCCGAAAATCCCGTTGGGGAAGGGCGGATCGATCGAGTACCACCCGGCGAAAGCCTTGCCTTCTTTTTCTCTCCGGATATATTCCCTGATGATACTGACAGCCTGTTCATGGGAAGCCAAACCGCGGTTGATCGCCATCGGGTTGCTGAGGCTCAGCTGCTCCGTTTCATCAACCCCGGGGACCTCAACCGGCGTCAGCTTCACAAAATGCGTATAAAACCGCCCGTTCCAGCACAGCTCATTAGTCTTAAGTTTTAAGGTCGTAGCTCGTTCCCGATATTCTTTCTCCTTCCTCCTTCCTCCTTCCTCCTTTGCCTCGAAGTATTCAAGTATAATACTAAGTAACTTGAGCGCTTCATAGTATCCGCTATTGTCCCCATGGAATATCCCCCAGTACGTATCCTCATTGATCTGGAACTGCAGCCACGGGTGCTTCCCCGCGGTATACGCAAAATCCCAGGTATCGATCGTATAAGGGCGCTTGACAAGTCCGGATGCCGCATCAATCCGCTGCGGGTTCGTGAAAATGTAATTCAGGGCACGTTCCATGTTGGGTATCAGACTGAGGATCCATTCATCGTCGCCCGTGGCTTGCCAGGTAAGGAAGGCGGCTTTGATGAACCGGTACTCCACGTCGGCCTCCACCGGCACCCTCACGTAGCGGGTCCAATTCTCCCGGATGCATGGTAGTTTATCTGGACTGGTGGTCACAAAATCAAAAATCCGGCCATTGGATGCCTGCGTAGCGGCAAAATGGTCGACCGTGTTCTTCAGGTCGCACTCAAAATATTTCGCTCCCCGGAGCATGTCGGAATGATCCCGGATCCAGATTGCCTTGGAGTCGGGCGACCGGTATCCCCTGACCCTCTCCCCGTCTATATTCAGTTCCAGCACATCCTGCTCCAGGAAGGCCTTGACGCGGGGGAAGAGGTCGTCGAAGGAGCGATGGCCAGTCTTTATGAAAGTGTTACTTTCGTTCATCTAGGAAGAAGTGATTCGTGATTCGTGATTCGTGATTCGTGATTCGTGATTCGTGACTCGTGACTCGTGACTCGTGACTCGTGATTGGTCATTAATCACTATTTCACCGTTACCATAAACCACAGAAACAGTATGACTCCTCCCACCAGCACCCAGCTTCCAAAGAAGCCGAGGTAATCGACCGGTTTCCATTTGCGGAACTCCCATTGGCTGTTGGGGAACATTTTTTCCTTCTCAAATTGCCGCGGATCGGCCCACCCTCTTTCCAGGGCCTGGTCGTCAAGCTCCCGGGTGTGCTGGACAGGCGTATGTATCTTGACAAAGAACCTGTCCTGCAGATCTTTCCTGACTGGTTTCGTGAACAGTGAAAAGAGGAATAAGAGGAGGAACGGGAAGAGTGCGTCAAAAAAGAAACGGAGTGCCACCAGCTGGGCTTTTGAGCATTTCGTCATATCGAAACCCAGCCAGCTGATCATCCAGATCTCGGCGTGGAAACGGTCGACACCGATCTTCGGGGAGGTCGGATCTTCCGGGTTCTCGCGGGCCACCTTGTCGAAAAACACGCCGACCGGAGCTATCGTGACCGTTTTTTCGATCTTCTCACCGACTTTAACGGCCCGGCCGGCATCCAAATCGGACTTCAAGGCCTTGGTCCGGATGGAGGTCTCATGGGGTTGTGTCTCCACGATCAGGTTTGGGTTATGCTTGATCGATTCAATGGCCGGAAAAAGGTTGGGAATAACCGCATAAACAGCCAGGCAAACCGCAACTTGCAGGATGACAGCCCATTTGGTCACCCTTCTCCAGATGAAGCCGAGCCAGATAGAAGCTCCGAAGATGGCCGGTATCGATATGATGTACTGGAACAGTTCCAGGAGGTTATCCACCACCAGGGCGATGCCGATCCCGCCGACGAGTGTGACCGCGATCACGATCCGTCCGATCGTGAGATAGTGCTTTTCCGATTTATCGGGATAAAAGGGTTTATATAAGTTCCTGATAAACAATGCAGCATAGGAAATGGATGATCCGCTGAGGGTGGACATGTTGGCTGCCAGGATGCCGGCCAGCATGAGCCCGATGGCACCCGGAACCAGCAGGTCATTGGTCATGAATCCCCAGATCAGGTCGGGATCGCTCAGGCTGCCGCCGTAAATCCCGATCGCCAAGAGGCCCGCCAGTGCCCAGAACACCATGATGACACGCTTGGTGAACATTCCCCCGATCATCCCGATGCGGGCGGTATTCTCGTTCCTGGCCGATCCGGCCGTCTGCATGCCGGTCACCACCGCCACAATCGACACCAGGTTGGCCAGGGACATGCCTACTATTGTATACCAGGCATACTCGCTCATCGTGGCCGATCCGAAGAGCTCGAACAGGTAATCCGGCACACTGGCGTGCAGGCCGCTGAATCCGCCCACCCTCGCTAGTCCGGCCGGTATCAGGACCAGTGAGAATATCAGGATCAATATTCCCTGAATGGCATCCGTTATTGCAGCCGCCCTGAAGCCGCCCATCATGGTATACATCCCCACCACCAGGGCATAGATCAGGTAAAACCAGATCTCGTTGGTATAGGAAAAAAAGGAATGCAGTTCGCCTTTTTTATTCTTGTCGCTGAGCTGCTCGTACCTGGCCTGCTGATCGGCAGTCAGGCCGGCCGCCAGTTCCTTCCGGAGCTGTTGGAATTCCTTGAATTCCGATATGCTTCGCTGTTCGGCCGGAGTACAGGCCTCAATCGGCTTGGGGGTCATCGCGACCATCGTTTTGGCGGCCACCATGTACCCGACGCCACCGCCCAACAATGCCAGCAAAAGGGTGAAGACCGCATAGCTTCCACCCAGGAACTTGCTGTTGAACCGCTCAGTAAAATAGTCCCCGATGGTAGTCAGCCTCACACGCCGGAAGAATAGGGTTGAGAACCAGTAGAATGGCGTCAGGAAGAGGACCAGGAACTGAATCCACATCCCTCCGATCCCCTGCCTGTAGACTTCGCGGGAAACCGCCACCGCCTGATCTGCGTTGGTTGAGGTGCCGAAATTCAGAAAAAACTGATAAGCCTTGCCGAGCTTGCGCCCGGCAAGAAAAAAGTCATTGGTATCCTTGTTCTTTTTTTCTGTTCTTTTTCCGATCCAGAGCATCACAACAATGAATACCAGAATAATGAGCAGGTCGAGAGTGTGGAGGCCGAAGAGCATGGCGGTTGGATTTTCCGCTAAAGATAAAAGGTTTCGCTTCACGCATTACGCATCACGCCGTCTCTTGCATCATTCTTTGTATGTCTTTGATCTTCCCATAGATGACAAAAGTATCCCCTTCATGGAAAACCGTGTTGGCCGATGCCACCTCCTGCACTTTCGAAACTCTTTTCAGGATGCCGAACAGGTTTTTCTCTTCAACTTTACGTATGGTGGTCAGCACCAAGACATTGTAATTGTTTTTCAGTTTCAGTTCCTCCAGTGATCTGCCCAGAAAACGCCTGGGAACCATCGCTTCCACGATGTTGTTTTCCTCCGACAGCTCATAAGATTCAATGATCCCGGGAATATCCAGTTTTTTGGCCCACCGGGAAGCTGTTTCTTCTTCGGGTCGCATGATCTCCTCAATCCCCATGGCATTCAGGATGGTTTCATGCAGGGGTGACACAGCCCGGCTGATCAGCCGTTTCACCTTCTGTTGCTTCATCAGGGCCGATGTCAGGATATTGGCTCCCTCATTTTGCCCGATGGCTACGATCACCACATCGACATCCCTGACAGGCAGAGTGACCACCGCCTGGGGATCTGTACTGTCCAGGCAAATGGCATGGGTGACTTTTTCCTTGATGGCCTCGATCTTTTCGATCCGGCTGTCCACCGCGATCACCTCACCGCCCATCCGGGTCAGCTTTTCAGCCAGCGAGGATCCGAAGATGCCCAGGCCTATGACCATGTATTTCATTGCATTATCGGTTTAGTTGATTAAAATATCTTCCTTGGGATACAGGTAGTTCAGGTGTTTGAGCTTGCGGATAAAGGCCGAAAGGAGCGTCAGCATACCCACCCTGCCGATGAACATCGTCAGGATCAGGACCAGCTTGCTTCCATCACAAAGGTCGCCTGTAATGCCCATGCTCAACCCGACCGTGCTGAAAGCTGAAATGCTCTCGAACAGGACAGGCAGCAGGGTTTTTTCCGGTTCGAGGGCACTTATGAAAAAGACCGACAATCCGACCGACAAAAGGGAAAGTCCGACCATTGCGTAGGAACGCCTGACTGAAACACCGGATATCTCCCGGCCGAAAACCTCTATCCGGTCTTTCCCCCGGGCCAGGCTGAATACGTTTACCACCATAAGGGCCAGGGTGCTGGTTTTAATCCCGCCCCCGGTGGACCCCGGAGAAGCTCCTACCCACATCAGGAACAGGGTCAGCAACAGGGTTGTCACATGGAGAGACCCAATATTGAGGGTGTTGTATCCGGCCGTGCGGGGCGTCACAGCCCCAAAAAAGGCTGTCACAAGCTTCCCCAGGCCATGATGTTCTGCCAGGGCGTTATTGTATTCAAAAAAGAAATAGAGAAGAGTGCCGGCGAGCAACAGCAATCCGGTGGTTATCAAAACGATCCGCGTATTGATACTGATCACCCAGGGTTTGTGGACCGGTTTCCTCCTCCGACGGAACAGGATGATCCGGTGAACGATCAGGTGCCTGATATATTGGATGAAGTTGAAAACGATCGGGAATCCCAGGCCACCTAAAATGATCAGGCCCGATAAAACCAGGTGCATCGGGTAGTTGAACCGGAAACCGGGATTGTACAGCCCTTCGCTTACGGTGGAAAAGCCAGCGTTGCAGAACGCTGAAACCGAATGGAATATTGAGAAGAAAATCCGCCGGTCCGTTTCCGGCACGACCGCAGGATCAAGGGTTGGAAAAAGGAGAAAAGCGCCGAGGAGTTCTATAAGGAAAGTGATCAGGATAATCCGTTTGAGGGTGCCGAGCACGTCGGAGATCCGTTCGAGATTCATCATATCCTTGAGTATCAGATTATCCCGATAAGAACTTTCGGCTTTAAAAAAATAACTGAAATAACTGGTGAAGGTCATAATCCCGATCCCGCCGATCTGGATCAGCGCCAGGATAATGATCTGCCCGTAAGTGGTAAAAAAGGTACCCGTATCGACCACGGCCAATCCCGTTACACACACGGCGCTGGTTGAAGTGAACAGGGCATTGACCAGGCCCAGGTTCCCGTTGGTGGCATTGGGAAGCAGCAATAACAGGGTGCCCAGGATTATGATACCGAAAAAACTCCCTGTAAACAACTGGGCAGGATTGAGGGACTGTGTATAAAGATTGATCCTCAGGGCGGAGAATTCACGGATGAAAACCAGGCCCAGGGCGATATACATCCAGGCCGCGTGGTCGAACAGGGATAACTCGATCCACCCGTAAAAAACCGCTATTTGCATGAGCAGGTAGAGGATCAGCAGAATATCGAAAGGAATGACCTTTGGACGTGGGCGGTATGATTTCAAAAAGAACCGGACCGTGAGGCTGGTGATCCCGGTGGTAAGCACCACGCAATATAAGTTGAAAAGTACCTGTTGCCCTTTATCCGGTTGATTAAAGCCCACGTCGTACGCGACCAGGACGAGGCTCAGAATGCTCAGCCAAAATGGCAATCGCTTGACCCACAGTGATATTGTAAGTTTTTTAATCGGCATGACCGCTCTGTCAGGAGGTGTTTATTCGACCCAGATCACTGAATTACCCGTACCGTACTCATTTTCTTCCCAGAGGGGGTTGCCCGGATCCAATATCCAGGTTCCATCGATAATGAATTTATAGGTATATTTTCCCGGGTTGAGGCACAGCGGGAACTGCCACTTTCCGTCATGACGCACCATCTGGTAAGCGTCCTCTTTAAAGTCACAGAATGAACCGGTCAGGATCACCTGCCCGGCGTTGGGGTAGCCCTCCAAGGAAAAGAGGTGTGTAGGCCGGACAACCCTGACAGAATTGACGTAATCACCCGAACCGGTAAGAAGGGGGTTATCCGGATCGGTGGTCCATTGGCCGTCAACGATATATTTATACTCATGATTACCAGCCGGGAGGACATAGGGAAGCTCCCATCCGGTTTCCGTCTTTTCCATCATCAGCTCGCCCCACTGCCAGTTGTTGAAGCTTCCGGCAAGCTCGACCTGTTGGGCATCCTGGAAGGCGTTCACCCGGAAGAACAGGGTATCGCCGATGCTCATGAACGAATTCTGATTGCCGCGCCCGTCGCCCCGGATTACCGGATTTTCCGGGTCGGTCATCCAACGGCCATCCACAATGAATTTGTAAGAATGGGTGCCTGTCTGAAGGAACATCGGACGGATCCAACCGTCATCAGACCTGATCATTTCGAGCTCATTGGGATTGAATCCGTTGAAGCTCCCGGCGAGAATCACTCTCCGGGCATCGGTGTAACCATTCAGGCGAAAAGTATAGTTGTAGCAGTAAAAAACCGAATTGTTTCCCCCGTTCAGGTCATCCTCCCGGTTCTTGTTATTGGGATCCTGCGTCCATCGCCCGTCGATAATATACTTATAGGCATAGTGTCCCGGATCCAGCCTAATGGAGATAGTCCAGCCCGATTCCGTTTTAGTCATGGGAGTGCCCCCCGTCGACCAGTCGTTAAAAGACCCTGACAGGTAAACCGATTGGGCCCAGGAATAACCGGGCAGGTTAAGGGTAACGATTGAATCCTGGTAGGAGAATGCTCCGGGCTTGGTGAAACGGTTGATGCCATAAACAGGTCCGTCGGGCTGCTTGGACCGGGTCAAGACTTGAAGAAAAAAATCGGATAATAGGAAAGTTTTATCCTCTTTGCCAATATCGGCCAGGTGACCGGCAGCCTTTGCCAGTTCAATCAGGCCGCCGGCGATCTTTCGAACCTGCCAGGTCTCGCCGTTGACCACTACTTCAGGCAACCCTTTCATGGCTTCGGAAACCAATGTGCTGTCAAGACTATATTGTGCTACAACCTGGTTGAGCTGGGCCAGGGTCCACGTGGGATCCAGCCGGATAATCAACTGTCCGTCCACAATCCGGCAAACATCTTTCGGAAGATCCTGGGCAACTGCCACAGACGCCAATGCAAACAGCACCCATAAACAGTTCAACCGTCTAACTCTTCTAAACCATTTCAACCCTGGTTTCATTGCTCTTTCCTTTCATTCAGCGTTACCCTGATCTCTTTCGTAACTAAGTTAACACATATAACACCCTGATCAAAAAAATCAAAGCCCAGGATCCCACCAACCGGGTAATCATAGGCCTGGGACAAGGCAGTAAGGTTGGCGACGATGGTTTGCATGGGGCTGAATTTCAGTTCGCCCAATGAAAAATCGGTCATCGTGCCATAGAGGACCTCGATATCCGCGCCTCCCACTCCGGTCATTTCGGAGCGGCGGCTGATGTTCACGGTTTCAAGCGCTTTTTTGGGTGCCGTACTGCTGATGACATTCGTTTCTGCACCGGTATCCAGACAAAAGTCCATGGTTTTGCCGCCAATCCTTCCGTTGACAAAAAGGATCTGCTTGTGAGTATCCATTTTGCCGGTATAATCGCATTCCCGCGGCTGGAATTCCGGATCAACCGGAACTCCCTTTTTATCCAGGTTCCTGAGCAGAAGGCTGCCGTTGGCCAGGTCGATCTCCAGCTCAAGATCGGCGAACAGGCTGATGCCAAAAAGTCCGAGGATCTTCACTTTGCGACGGTTTTCGATCTGTCCGAGTTCCGTAACATCAGCCTGCAGGTCCTCAAAGATGAGTTCTGAAACCTGCACCCGGTCCACCGAGGTCTTATAGATAGTCCGCGTTCCGCCGGTAAGGCCTCCGCCTGGTTCGTCAACTGCCCTGAGATTGTTCCTGAAATAGGTTTTGTTCAGCACCAGCTTATCGGCTCCGGTGTCAAAAACAAAATTACCTACCTGTCCGTCTATTTGCGCCTCGATGAGGAACAGGTGGCCCGACTGTTTGAGTGGAATCAGGACCGAGACCAACTCCCCATCCCGGTTCGTGGCAGGAATGACATTCAACAGGATCACCTGGCGTACATCAGGCAGCGATTGAATTTTTACCGGTTCGAAAGCCCTGAGAATCGGGCAATACTGCCCGGTCAGCATCAGCAGGACACTGATCTTCAATACACCCATGAACCGGTCGGTCTTCATCCTGAATCAAATGTACAAATCAATGGCCAAGGCGAAAACCGGAATCTTATTCATCGGTATTGAATACGTTGTCTGGACTACCGGGTAAATCTCTTTACGATCCTTTGTAGGCACCCGGCTTGCTAATCAGGTATTTTATAATAGGTGGCCTCCAGGGTATAATCCCTGAAACAGCGCTTGACCAGGGCCCGGTCCTGGAACAGATCCCCGGTGGATTCGACCATCAGATAAATGTTTACGTCATACTCATATTCCGTACTCTTATCAGGTGCCGTGAATTCTCCGGAACCCGTCAGCAAACCAGGCACAACATCAGTATTCCAGTCAATGTCCAGGTTGCCAATCTGTCCCTCCAGTCCGTTATATACCGATACGGCGATACTAACCGGATGTTCGGGGTCCCAAACCATACCGCAGCTGAAATCCAGGCTGAGAGGTTTGGATGGGCAGGCGCTAACGATTTTTTCCGTCAATGTGTAAGTAGTATATCCTAATTGTTCCTCTGGAGGCCAGGCATCATCCAGAGCAGATGAGTCCCGGGTAAAAATATCAGTTGTTTCAATAGCTCCTGTACAACTGGCACCTCCGTAAGTTATATCCAGGTTATCACAGGAACTGAATATCCAGATCAAAAGGATGGCAGCAATTTGAAGTGTTCTTTTCATGGCTTCCTGTTCTATTGGAGTTTAAGATATTCGACATTAATATGAAAATAATTGATCATGGATTTCAGCAACTCTCTGAGTTCCTGATCTGACCTGTCATAAGCAACAAGGTTGAATCCGACCTCAACATTGAAGGATGCCGGAGTCACTTTTTGATCTCCCTCGTTAAGGGTAAAAAGTTCTCCGTAAACTCCACAGGTCATGGGATTCGTCGCATCCTTGAAACTTGGATAATACAATACGCCGGAGTCAATTCTCACATAAGGTACCAATATGTCAATTCCTTTTCGGAAAAGGGAGGTAACAAAACGATAAGCAAAAGTCACACTGAAAGAGGTGCCGCCACATGCCTGATCGCAAACAACAGTTGAATAGAAATAGCATGAAATCCCGTTGCAGCGAAATTGTAAATGGTCCGTAATCTTCCCGTCTTCACCAGGAAGAACTAAATCTACAAAACGATAATCCGCATTCTCGCAAGCTGGATCGAGGGTATCACAACCTTGTGCTATCGGTAGCAAAAGGAACGCAATCCACGGGAGTAAAAATTTTATTGGATTCATAGCTTTAGTGTTAGGTATCCTAAAGTTATGGAAAAAACACTTGTCACCCGTCACTGCTAAAAAACCATCTCAACATATCTCCGAGCAGCGCCCTCCAGTTGCCCCATGAGTGGCCTTCGTTCACCTCACGGTAAACATAGGGAACCTGGTATTTATCGAGAATGCCTTTCATGTCAAGGGCCTGTTTCTGCGTATCATGAATAACGCCTGTGGTCATGTATACCCGGAAAGGATACCACTCGAGACTGGCAAACCGTTTCAGCACCTCACCATTGAAAGCCGGCGACTGGATTCCGAGCAGGTGGAAATCACCGGTTCTGACTGCCCCAAACCAGGCAGCATTCATGCCGCCGAGTGAGGTGCCCAGAATGGCGCGGTCATCGGGACAGGCATGGGTTTTATACATGCTGTCAATTACGGGAATCAACTCATCCCCCACAAAGTCGGCAAATTTTGGGTTGCAGATATACTCCTGCATTCTCCGGTTATTGCTTTCATTCCCGGGTTCGCGGGGATCAATGAAAACTACGATGACCGGCCGGATCTCTCCGCTGTAGATCAGGTTGTCGAGGATCAGGATCATTCCTCCCTTCAGGTCGTCGGCATATTCGTGGCCATCAGTCACATAGATCACCGGAAGGTTCTCGCATCTGAAATAATTATAGGGTGTATATACCTTATAATTAACCTGATATCCCAGTTTTTCACTTTCGATCAGCCTATCCTCCGACAGGTTCCCCCTGATCACATCCGGGGACAGGACTGTTTCCTCCGGGAACTTCCAGCCCGGCATTCTAAGCTCCGAATTGGGCCCCATGCCGCTCCACTGAATATGCGGATTATCAGGATCCAGGATCCATTTGTCATCTACCACGATTTTATAATCGAGCCGTGCATCTTCCGGAAACTTCTGAACCGCCATCCAGATGTCCGACAAACCCTGCCGGATACCCATGAAGCCTTTGATGCTGGGATTCCATCCGTTGAAATCGCCGGCCCAGGAGACCGCTTTTGCCTCTCCCCGGTACAGGAAAGCCACCGAATCTCCCAGCCGGACAGGGATCTGAAGATCTTCTTTCAATCTGATCCACAGGTCGTTTACCTGTTGCGTACGTTCCGCCGGATCGTTGATATTTACAACCTTGTCAAGTGTTCTCCTGAACTCCGTGAACGAACGGAACGGATATCCGGCCGGCTGACCGTTGATATCCGTGAGAAGATTGAGTATCAGCATCAACACGAGTATTACTGTGACCGCTTGCCTGTTCATGTTAGTTTCTTGCTTGATTTTGCCCTGGGATTGAACTCCAGGGCCAGATTGACCCAGTATTCCAGATCTTCGTCCATGTCGGTATGCTCAGGGTCGACCAGGATGAATCCTTTCATGTATCCTGCAGAGTCGAGCGGTTCGGTACCGGGTTTTTCCAGCATTTGTTCATGAAGCTGGGGGTCAACGCGAACCATCAGGTCATTTTTCATCACGCCGGTGCACATTTTTTCATCAACCATGTGACACACCCCGCCAAACATCTTTTTGGAAATAAATTGCACTCTTCTCTCCTGGAGGATCCGCTCGATACGTTCCGCTAAGAATTCGTCGTAAGACATTGAAGTGACTCGTGAATCGTGACTCGTGACTCGTGAATCGTGAATCGTGACTGGTGACTCGTGACTGGTGACTCGTGACTCGTGACTTGAAAGCCCCCGGACTGAAGTCCAGGGTTAGTCAAACATCACTTTTTCCTTTTTCCTTTTTCCTTTTTCCTTTCCTTTTGCCTTCTGCCTTCTGCCTTCTGCCTTCTAAGGCCTGTCCCTCCTTTCTTGGGGTTATCAGCGTCAGCGCTCCGAACTCGCTGAAATAGATTTTCACCAGCACCACGAACAGTGTGATCGTCAGCGGGCCGAAGATCAGCCCGATGAGGCCAAAGAGCTTGGTACCCAGGATGACGCCAAGGATCGTGATCAGGGGATGGACATTGGCCAGGCGCTTTTGCAGTAGGAAACGGGCCACGTTATCCACCGAGCCGACCAGAATGAAACACCACAGGCCCACGCCTATGCCGCTGCTTATATCCCCGATGGCCAAGGTATAGATCGTTACGGGAAGATAAACCAGCATGGCCCCGATAACCGGGATCATAGAGGAGATGGCGGTAAGAACCCCCAGCAGCAAAGCTTCCTGGATACCGAAAACCAGGTAACCCAGGAAAGCGATCGTGCCTTGCAGGAAAGCAACTGTCGGGATGGTAATGGCATTGCTTCTTACCATGCTGGTAACCTCGTTCAGGATCCTGTCCTTGTTTTCCCGGCTGAATGGCAGCGTCTTCTCAATAAAGGCTTCCATCTTGCGCCCGTTGATCATCATAAAGAAAAGGAACAGGTACATAAAAACCAGGATCATGGCTGTCCGGAAGGTACCGTTGAGAATGTCCTGGGCGAAACCGGTCAGTTTCCCACTGAATTTCATCAGGGTGTCCTGGTTCAATATGTTAATTCCCAGTGTATCAGCAAGATAGCTGTTGATTTTGTCGAAAGTTTCAGTAAAAAATTCAGGTGAGGCAATCAGCGGCTGGGCTTTTACGATGAGCAGCTTGATGATGAACCATGAAGGAACTACGATGACCACAACGGTCATTACCATCAGCAAGGCCGCCGCCAACCAGTTTTTCATGTGCTTTCCTTTCATCAGCCAGGCCATCGGGTCCTTGAGCAGAATATAGAGAGCGATAGCTCCCAGCAACGAGGGAAACAAGAAGCCCAACTCCCTCCATAGGACCCAGGCAATAACAAAAATGACACCGATCAGGATGAACTGATAGATCTTTCTGGGTTCGACCGTGTCGCTCATAGCGTTAAGGTTTGGTGCAAATATACGGAATTGGACATTGGGCAGGAAGTGAAGGCACAAGGCAGAAGGCAGAAGGCAAAAGGAAAGTAAAAAGGAAAAAGGAAAAAGGAAAAAGTGATGTTTGACTAACCCCAGACTTCAGTCTGGGGGCGTACCGCCATCCTTTGACTAACCCCAGACTTCAGTCTGGGGGCTTTCGAGTCACGAGTCACGAGTCACGAATCACGAGTCACGAATCACGAGTCACCATTCGCTCTTCTTTCGTATTTTTACTAATCAATCGACCCAAATGAAAAAAATATTTCTCCTTACTCTCTCTTTCTCCTTCCTCCTTCCTCCTTCCTCCTTTTCCCAGACAGTTCTTCCCCTAACCGATAACATGGACATCCCCTCCAACTCCGACATCAAGCTCCTGCCCGGGAGCTATTCGTTCGGAGATGCAGCCGGGGACGGTGTGATCCGGATCGTGGGCAAGGAGAACATCACCATCGATGGAGACAGTGTGGAGGTTACGGGTGCCGGTTTCGCAGGATTCATGATCTACATTGAGAATTCGAGGAACATCACAATAAAGAATTTCCAGTCTGTTTCGGAGTATTATTATGCCGTTACAGCTCGTTTGTCATCGGAACTGACGATAAATGGCAACCACTTCTCCCATAATAAAAAAGACACCACCGGCTGGATCTATATCTGGACCGACTACACCGAAGCATTGGGCGGCGGAGTGCTGATGCATCGCTGCGATGATTCGGAGCTCTTCGATAACACCATGGTTCAGCAAAATGACGGAATCGCACTGTATGAATGCGATCACATGGAAATCCATGATAATCTCCTGAACTGGAACTGCGGATTCGGCATCCGTATGAACTACACCGATAACTGCACCATTCGCCGGAATAATTGTTCCCATGTGAACCGGATCACCGATCCCAGCGACTGCGCGGCCATCCTGCTCATTGTTTCCAACAACAATGTGGTGGAATACAATGACCTTACCTATTCCGGCGACGGGGTTTTCCTCGGACAATACGAATTTTCCCATATTCCCAATAACAATTACTTCGGATATAACGACTGCTCCTATTCCCCCCATAATGCCATCGAGGCCACCTTCGCCGATGGCAATGTTTATATCGGGAACCGTTGCAATTTCAGTCACTACGGATTTTGGCTGGGATACAGCTTCAACTCACTGGTGCAGGACAATGAAATAATCGGGAATCTCCAGTCGGGGGTGGCGGTCGACCGGGGATTCAGCAATACCTTCATCAGCAACCTGATCAGGGAAAACCCTTACGGTTTCGAGTTGTGGGAAGGGGGGGTGATAGAGCCTTACGGTGACCAGTACTCACATGATTATTATATCTATGACAACCTCATCGAGGGCAACGTATGGGGGATCAGTGCCCTGAGTACCGAGCACCTGGTTGCGAAAAACAACACATTCAGCCGGAACAGGGAAGATATCCACGTCGAAGGGGAAGCCTTCCAGGATACCCTGACAGGCAACATCTTCCGGTCGCCCACCCTGTATCATATCAACAGCTCATCACCCGACCTCATCCATGCGCCGGACAATACCTTCATCCCGATGATTGACACATTGATGCACAACCGCTTGCGTGGCAACATCACCTGGCAGCCTTTCGTCCGGACCGATGAGCCCAAGGTCCAGGAAACTCCTCCCTGTGACATGGCCGAGCGTCCGGGTGTGTGGACGATCTATGCCGATCCCGGCTATGGCTACCGGAGGGACGAAATCCTTGAATGGGATTACAGCGACAAAAAGGTGGGAGCCGCTTCGATCAAGATGTACACTCCCCGGGGTTGGTTTGTGGGGTTGAATTACCGGCCGGGCGAAGATTCCCTGGCCCTATGGGGTTTATCTGAGACGGACACGCTGTCATTCTGGGTCAAGACGATCAAGCAGCCTACCTACGGTTTTCAGGAATTCAAGATCCGTATCGGCAATGTCAACCAAGGCTACTTTGAATATGCCGGTTCCACCTCTGCCTTGAACAACGCCAACAAAACCTGGAAACGTTACCGCGTCCCGCTGAAGGGAAACGCCTCGTACCCGAGGACCCTTGTCGGGAACATGAGCCTGAACAATGTCAATTATGTGGAATTCCGGGCTGACACCTGGGATTTCGGTTATACCCTCTGGCTCGACGGCGTGCAGTTTAAATCCTGTAACCCGACGGGCATCGGCGAGGAACCGGTTATCAACAGATTTTCCTCCGGTTGCTATCCGAATCCATTCACCGAGGAAACCACCATCTGGTTTGACCTGCCCGCATCTGGACCGGTCAGCCTGGCCGTGTACGACTTGACCGGGAAATGCGTCGCCAACCTGGTAGACCGGGAATTACCGGCAGGGAGGTACGAAGAGGTTTTCCATCGAGGCAATCTCCATCCGGGAATTTTCTTTTTCAAGGTCCTGTCAAACAGTGGAACCGGATGCGAAAAGCTTTTCATTAACTAATTCATGACTCATGAACGATAATGATCAGCCTTTTTTCGTAACGATCAGCATTTCAAAATCTTCCGTCGTCAACTCATCATTCCGGCTGAAGGCACCCTGCCGGCAGCCGTAGATGCCGGTTTCCTTGAAGCCGAGGGATTTCAGCTGCCACTTTCCGGGCCTTGGCCAGCTGGCCTTCCGACAGGTCGATCCCCGTCACGCAGTAACCACGGGTTGCGAGCTCAATGGAATGCCGGCCGGTACCGCAACCGACATCCAGGATTTTAATTAACCTGTCATATCCGGCCTCTTTTTCGATAAAATCCACCTCACCGACAGTTCCCTTCGTAAACTCTTCCCGGTCATAACTATCGGCAAAATTCTCAAATAATTCCTCGTACCATTGTTTCATTTTTCCCTCCTGAGTCGTCTTACCGGGTCATAATTTCTGCTGCGTACTTAATGATCAACCGGCGATAAAGGCATGCTGTCACCAATCACTGATCACCAGTCACTGTTCACGAGTCACGAATCACCAGTCACTATTCCAATCAGTTTCCCCGCCGCCTCAACGGCCGACCGTACCGCCGGCTCGCAGACCTTCTCATGCAACCCGGTCTGCTTAAATGCTTCCCGTCCTTCGGGTGACCGCAGGTCCAGGCCGTCGAGCAGTTCACCGCAATAGAGGGAACCATTGGCCTTTTTGAACTCTTCGAGGAATTGCTGAACCACCCGGTTTGCCAGTTCCTTGGCATCGGGCCGGTGTTTCATGGCCTTCAGGCAAACCATTCCCAGCGTTATAACCGCTCCATTGACCGCACCGCAAACCTGCCCCGTGCGCGCAATGCCGCCGCCGAATCCGAGGCCCAGACCCATGATTGTCCCTTCATCCAATCCGGTTTGCTCCCTGAAAGCCAGCATTACCGCGTGAGCGCAATTGCAATCAGTCCGGAAGCGTTCGAGAATTAACTCCAGGTCATTATCATACATCGCATTAAAAATCAAAACTTAGCATTCTTTTCTTTTCCTTGAGTAACCGGTTGGCACCGTGCACCCGAGGCTTTTCTGTGATTATTACAGGGTCTTGATCCTGATGTTCCGGAAGCGAAGAGTGGATCCTTGTCCCAGGAATCCTATATGGCCTGAGGTCCGTTTGAGCCCCGGATGATCATTGTGGTCAATCGTTCCGTTCCTGCTGGCTTCAGCAATGTCTCCGTCAACGATGACTGTACCGTTCAGGATGACTTTTATCCTGGTTCCCTGGATCCAGATCTCCTCCTCATTCCATTCGCCCACCGGTTTCAGGAATTCACGCCGGGCAGGGATTACTCCATAGACCGACCCGTGGTACTGGTATTTCTGCAGGTTGGCATAAACCGGCGCGCTATTGTCAAGCACCTGGATCTCCATGCCCACATAGGCTGCATCTCCTTCGAGAGGAGTGCGGATGCCGATTCCGTTGTTGGCTCCCGGGGTGAGCTGGAACTCAAACCGGAAGGCAAAATCGGAATACTCCTTCCCGGTATAGAGGTTACCTGATTCGCCCCTGCCACCGGGTTCGACCAGGATCTCGCCGTTGTCCACCTTATAATCGGTCTTGTTCCCAACCCATCCATCCAGGTTTTTGCCATTGAAAAGGGAAACAAATCCATCGGCCTGTTCCTGGACCGAGAGACCGATATTCTCGCTCTTGATTTCATGAACATAGATATCGCGGAAACCGAGATCCGTCCCGTGCGCCTGAAGTTCAATTGCGCCTGTGGGGAAGATCGGGATTGAACGGTCCCAGTAATTTTCCATGATCACGTTGTCGACGACCAGGATACCGTTGAGGCAAACCGTCACTCGCTCCCCGATCATCTTGATATAGAATGTATTCCAGTCACCTATGGCGTTATCGGCCAACTTCAGGGGCTTGCTGGGATTTTTCTGGTTGTTGTACAATCCGCCCGATCCCACCTGGGCACCGGCGTCTATCCTGCTGGTATCCCATATCTGTACCTGCGGTGAACCGCGGAGGTAGATGCCGCTGTCGCCGTTCTTCGTGATCCGCCAGTCGACCCACATTTCAAAATCAGCATAATCCTTTACAGAGCAAAGGTTGTTGCCTTTGCCGTTGAAAACGATCATGCCGTCTTTCACCGACCAGCTATCCTTGATGGTGGCATCAGCTGCCTTCTGTTTCTGCGCCAACTCATCCGATGACATTTTTGCCCTTGCAATCGGATTCTCCACGAGTCCTTTCCATCCGGTCAGGTCCTTGCCGTTGAACATCGGAACAAAGCCCGGATCTTTAGGCATGGATGCCAGCCAGTTTCTCATGTTCTCCTTTGCATACTGGCTGTCCTCACCGCTGATCACGTCAATGCACTTGTTGAGAATCGGCATCACGACTTCGCCGTACATACCTTCCCTGGTTCCCGAGGGTGGCAGTGCGATATTCATGGCCACCCAGGCTGCATCACTGGCGATGGCCGGATCGTCGAGGTATTTGGCAACAAAGACCAGGGTTGGGAAAGTGTGGTTGCCATTGAGCGCCTGGATCACCTGTTTTTTCTGATCGGCCGTTGAAGATAACTCCATGATCTTGCGCAGACGGAGGAGCTTCTGATCGGGGTTCAGCCTGGATTTCCCGGTTATGGCAACATAGGAGGAGAAAGCTTCCCCGGCATATTTCTTATCCTTGCCCGAAGCAATGGCATACAGCTCATTGCAGACCGACTCGTCTTTCCATTGAGTCAAGGCCTTGAATGCAAGATCCTTGAGTGAACCTTTCTGGGTATTGAATTCATTGATCACCAGTTTTAAGGCATCATCGCCCCCAACCCGCGGGAACACTCCCAGCAATTTCTCACGTAGTGTTTTCTTTGTGTTGTAAGCCGAGATGATGGTTCTGTTCCGCTCTACGGCATTCTCCGTTCCCGTAACCGCAACCACCAGTGCATCCTGCGCAAAGGCTATGGCAGCAGGATAATTTGCATTTTCCAGGTTCGTGAGCAAGACAACATCATCACCCGGCTTGGTCACCCTGGGCAAAGCCTTGTAGGCTGCGCCGCTTACCAACGGATTCCCGCTCTGCAGATAACCCCTGACCACCGAAGCATGAGAGGCATCTTTCCGGGC
>Ga0163210_1000301_pt1 | contig 20311 bp, 18 predicted proteins | sample Kivu_220m_FD_113536 | JGI IMG/M metagenome (GOLD analysis project Ga0163210, IMG submission 113536) | Freshwater microbial communities from Lake Kivu, Western Province, Rwanda to study Microbial Dark Matter (Phase II) - Kivu_220m | ecosystem: Environmental > Aquatic > Freshwater > Lake ...
GAAGGTCCAGCAGACCGCAGACGGCGGCTACATAGTTGCCGGCACTACATCCTCCTTCGGTGCGGGAAATGCCGACTTCTATCTCATCAAGACCGACTCGCTGGGTAGTGTCGGTGTGGCGGAAGAAAGCCCCAGGCCGCAGGTCATGCGCGACAGGCTCGGTACAACGGTTCTGTCCGGGGCGTCAGGCGTCAGGCAGCTTGCGTCCTGCGTCGCCTTCGACGCGCTGGGCAGGCGCGTCCACCGCCCAGAACCCGGCATCTACTTCGTGCCTGAGGAGCCACAAGCCTCAGGCCACAAGCCCGAGGCCGTTCGGAAGGTCTTGCTGGTCAGGTAGCACCGGGCCACGAGGCGGCTGCGTAGCAGCTTCAAACCTCAAGCCGCAAGCTAGCTCAGGCCCAAGCGCAAGCCCAAGCACAAGCTGACCGCTTCCGGCCAGTCCCCAGTTGCCGATCCCTACTCCCCAGTCCTTCGTCGTTGACATCCGTCAACGCCAGTTCTAGAATCGGACCCAAGGAGGCAGCATGAAGAAGAACCTGCTCTTCCTCTTTATCGGGCTGGCGGCAGGCGCGATTGCCGCCGCGCTAGCCATCCGGCTTTCCACCCGAACCGACACGGTTTTCTGGTCCAAGAAGGACATGACCGTGGTGCTTAACGGCCCGGTCCACGTTCGGACCGACGCAGACACGCAGTTGCTCCGACACGAGCTCGTCATTCCCAAAGGTACTGGCTTCAACGACGAGGGCGTCGGACATCCCTCCGACATGAGATTCCTAAAGCTTACCCTCGCCGTCCCGGTCGAGGACGTGGCCGGGTTGTTCCACCAGGGCCGAATCAGGGGCGGGGACCTGCTGACGGATGTAGAGATGATCTACGAGCCGCGTCGCGGCGGCAGGGTCGAATCCGAACCGGGCCCGGATTCTGTTCGGCGGCCGGTACCGGTCCCCGCCGACCTTGGACCAATGGACTCTACCCTCACCGCGCGCCTCGCTGCGCCCCTGTCCGGATGGCTCGCGCGCAGCGCCGAAGGACGCCCCGGATTCGCGCTCTCCGGTTTCCGCCGCGTGTCTGAGGATGAAGTCGCAATCCGTCCGAGGCCGTGGAGCACCAACGAGCTGTGGGCAGACAGCGCACAGGTCTCGCTCCGGCAGCAGCTCGGGAACATTCGCTGGTCGCCGGACCGCAGCCGGGCCGTCGACCTGAAGCTCTGTAGCGGGATCGTGGTAGTCGAAGGAGATACGCAGTTCTACGGCGACGTCGACCAAGCCGTGATCCTTGTGGACCCCGGTCGCAGGACGTACGCGCGGCTCCAATCCTACGGCACGGGTGGCCGCACCGAGGAGGCCAGCTGGCTGGACGACTCGACCCTGGCGCTTGCCGGATGGGAGGAAACCCAGCCGCCACCGCACCAGGTCAGGACGCCGTTCGTGAGGGTGCTGCGGCTCAACTCAGGGCAGCGCACGACCCATCTCTGGACGGCAGGCGACCATAGGTAAGGAGTCCCGCGGCCACGGCCCACTTCCGCCCGACCGGCTGACAGCTCACGGCTGACGGCTTCCGGCCGTTCCTTCATCTCTTTCCTCTCAACCTCTCCACTCCTCTCCCCCATTCCTGAGTCCAGAACCCGCGGTTGAGCCGTCTGACGGCACCTGCCTTCGGCAGAGCATCATGAACCGAGTGTCGGGCTGCCTGCGGCAGAGCACTATCTACCGCGTCCTTCCGCACCCCGCGGCTCGTGTGCTGATTCCCCAGGCCGCTTACTGCGTCTAACAATCGAGTTAACATGCGATTACTAAGTGACCCAGTCAGGAAAAAGGCGGCCGAGCTATTGGCCAAGGTGGAGAACCCGGTCAGATTGGTGCTGTTCACGCAGGAAAGCGAATGCCAGTTCTGCAAGGACGCCGTCGGACTTGCGCAGGAACTGGACGGCCTGTCGGACATGCTCTCGGTTGAGGTCCAAGACCTGCAGAAGGATAGCGCCCGGGCGGCTGAGTACCACGTGGACAAGGTGCCGGCCTTTGTCGTCGCCGGCGAGAAGGACTACGGCATCCGCTACTACGGCGTGCCGGCTGGCTTCGAGTTCACGACGCTGCTCACGTCGATTGAACTGGTGGGACGCGGAGACAGCGGACTCAAGCCGGAAACGAGGGCAAAGCTCTCCGGCCTGGCTTCGCCACTCGACATGCAGATGTTCGTCACCCTGACCTGCCCGGTCTGCCCGACCGGGGCAGTCACGGCGGCACGCCTCGCACTCGAGAGCGACCGTGTCTCGCTCAGCATCATCGATGCGACCGAGTTCCCGCAACTCGCGGGTCTATACAACGTCACCGCCGTGCCGAAGACCGTGGTCAACCGGGGCCACTCTTTCGAGGGAGCGCTGCCTGAGGATCGATTTGTGGACGAACTCCTCAAGGGCTCCTCGCCGCTGGTGATGCCGTGAAGTCCTCGCTGAAGCTGGGCCGGGTCTTCGGCATTCCGATCAGCCTCCACCTGACTTTCATTCTGTTCGTCGCATTCCTGGGAATGGTCTACCTGTTTCAGGGCGGGACCAAGGCTGCACTCACCGGGGTCAGCTTCATACTGGCGCTCTTCGTCTCGGTCACGCTTCACGAGCTCGGGCACAGCCTGGTCGCACGCGGGTTCGGCGTGAAGGTGCGCGGAATAGTCCTGCTGCCCATCGGCGGAGTATCCCAGATGGAAGAGATGCCGCAGCAACCGAACCAGGAGTTCCTGATTGCCTTGGCCGGCCCGGCGACGAGCGTCGCTCTGGGTCTGGTTCTGGGAGCGGCGAGCCTGCTTCTCTACGGTCCCGCCGCCACGTTCAAGACAACGGTCACCGGCGGCCTGTTCCTACCCAACCTCGCCCGCGTCAACCTTTTGCTCGCCATCTTCAACCTGCTGCCCGGTTTCCCGATGGACGGGGGGCGGATATTCCGGGCCGTGCTGGCTCGGGCCATGCCCTTTGACCGGGCCACCGCCATCGCCGCTTCGGTCGGACGCGTCTTCGCCATCGGACTCGGCCTGGTCGGCCTGTTCACCAACATCTGGCTGGCCTTCATCGCAGTCTTCATCTACTTCGGTGCGAGTTCCGAAGCCAACCAGGTGCGAATCAGGACGGCGCTGCACGACGTGCCGGTCAGACGCGTCATGGCCACGAAGTTCGAGACCTTGAGCCCTGATGACCGGGTGAGCCGGGCGGTGGAACATGCCTACAACGGATTTCAGGAGGACTTCCCGGTCGTCGAGGGCGACAAGTTGGTCGGGATACTGATGAAACCGGACGTCCTGGCCGCGCTCCACGAATACGGCCCCGGAGCCACTGTCGGACGAGTGATGCGGACCGAGTTCACGACCGCTACCGCGGACCAGACCCTGGAGCAGGTCTATGCCGCAATCCAGACCTGCCGGTGTTCTTCCCTGCCCGTGCTTGAATCGGGCCGGATTGTCGGGCTGGTGACGCTTGAGGCCTTGGGGCGGTACTTGGTATTCGCCGGTGCCGGGTCGGGTGCAAACCAAGCCTAGCCCGCGGCTGCTCCGCGTCTAGCTGCGCAGCGCGGCGTCCACTTTGGCGCGGGCGCGCGCCAGAGCAGGCTTGAACCCGATGACCCTGAGTCTGGTCTTACCCTTTGCTGCGCTCTCTTGGACAACTCGACCGGCATCATGCAGCAGGCTGACGAGGTCCAGTCGTTGCTCCGGCACGGTGAACGTCCGTGTCACCATCCCTTTCTCGACCCGGCGCAGCAACTCGGCTCTGAGTTCGTCGATTCCTTCTCCGGTCTGGCCGGAGACGAAGACAGACCCGGCATAGCCGCGCTTCAGCCGCTTCAGCACCACGTCGTCGAACACGCGGTCAGCCTTGGTGAAGACCATCATCACCGGCTGGTCGCCGGCCCCGATTTCGGCCAGCGTGTCATTGACCGCGTCAATCTTGCGGTCGACCTGCTCGTCGCCGGCGTCGACCACGTGCAGCACCAGACTGGCGTCAAGCACCTGTGACAGCGTTGAACGGAAGCTGGCGACCAGTTGGGTCGGCAGGTTCCGGATGAACCCGACTGTGTCGGTGACGAGCACGTTCACGTTCCGCGCCAGTTCCCACGGCTTGGTGTTGGGGTCGAGCGTGGCGAACAACTGGTCCGACACCTTCACGTCCGCGCTGGTCAGGCGGTTGAGCAGGGTGGATTTGCCTGCATTCGTGTACCCGGCAAGCACCAGCCGGAACATGTCGCTGCGCCGGTTGCGCTGAACCACCCGCTCCCGGTCGATCTTCCTCAGGTCCTTGCGCAAAGCCGCAATCCGCTGCTCGATCTTCCGCCGGTCGACTTCGAGCCGGGTCTCCCCCGGGCCGCGCGTGCCGATGCCGCCGCCGAGCCTCGACATCTCGACGCCGAACCCGGTCAGCCTGGTCCGCTGGTATTCCAGTTGGGCCAGTTCCACCTGGATCTTGGCCTCGGCAGTCCGGGCGTGCAGGGCGAAGATGTCGAGAATCAGCGCCGCCCGGTCAATGACCCGGACCTGGATTGCGTCCTCGAGGTTGCGCTGCTGAGTCGGAGTCAGTTCCTCGTCGAGAATCAGCAGGTCGATGTGGTGGGTTCGGCAGGTTGAGCGGAGGTTCTCGACCATCCCTTTGCCCACGAGCGTCGCCGGGTCGAGTCTCGGCCTGACCTGTATCAGCCGCTCGACCACTTCACCACCGGCAGTTGATGTCAGAGCGGCCAGTTCTTCGAGCGAATCTGACTTGGACCAGCGTTCCCGGTTGGACGTCGCAACGCCGACCAGGAGAATGCGCCAGCTCACGAAGCGGGGCTCCGCTGCGCGAGCACGTGGAAGATGCGCTGGATGACGGTAAAGAGGCTGCCGAGAGCAATGACGCCGAGGGCGACCGGCATCCAGGTACGTCCGAGCACGAATGCCCCAAACAACAGGGTGAGTACCCTCACCGGCCGCTCAAACAGCCCGATCTTGCACTCCCGGCCTACGCCCTCAGCCCGGGCCCGTATATAGCTGACCATCAGTGAGAAGACAAGCGCGACGACCGCGAGCAGGCCGAACCAGGAATCGCGGTAATACCAGTAGAGCCCGACCAGTACCAGCGACTCGCTCAGGCGGTCGACCGTCGAGTCAGTGAACGCACCCAGGGGACTGGCCGTCCCGGTTCGCCGCGAGAGCTCGCCGTCGAGCGTATCGCAGAGCCCGACCAGCGCCGCCAGCACGCCGGCTCCGATGAAGCGACCGGTCGCAAACAAGTAGCCGGCGCCGACACTCAGCGGCAACCCGAGTACCGTCACCGCGGTCGGCGACACGCGCAGCGTCGCCAACAGGCTCACGAGCGGCGCCAGTAGCCTACGTCCTTGCTGTTTCGTTGATTCCTTCATCTTCCTCTTCTCCGGCACCGGCCACTACAACCACTGTCTCTCCCTTCAATTCCCGGTCGCCGATCTGTGCCAGCACGTCGGTTGTCTTGCCGCGTAGGACCTCCTCGAACCGCTTGGTCAGCTCACGGCACACTACGACCTCCCGGTCGCCCCAGAGTTCCAGCATCTCCTCAAGCAGGCGCTTCACGCGCCGGGCGGCCTCACAGTAGACGGTCGTCCGCTCTTCATCCTTGAGTGCGGCCAGACGCTTGCGCCGCCGTCCGTCGCGCTTGGGCAGAAACCCTTCGAACGCAAAGCGGTCCGACGGCAGGCCCGAGACGACCAGACCGGCCAGCAGCGCCGACGCTCCCGGCACCGGAAAGACGGCAAGCCCGGCCCGGACCGCGGCCCTGATCAGGTAGAATCCCGGGTCGGAGATACCGGGCGTCCCGGCGTCGGTGATGACTGCGATGCGCCTGCCCTGCCGCAACTGCTCGATCAGTTCCGGCGTCCGGCTCACCTTGTTGTACTCGTGGTAGGAAGTCAGCCGGTTCCGGATGTGGAAGTGCTGGAGCAACAGCCCGCTGTGCCTGGTGTCCTCGCACGCGATCAGGTCCACCGATTTCAGGACATCGACCGCCCGCTGGGTCATGTCGCCGAGGTTACCGATCGGGGTCGAGACAACGTAGAGGCCCGGAGCGAGGCTGTCGCCCGGCGTCTCGCCCGCTGGCAGGCTCAATTCCTCCGCCTACAGGTCAAAGAACTCAACCTCAGCGGTATCGGTATCGAGCATCGCAGCCGTGGCGCGGCCTGAGAGCCAGCCGCATACCTCACCCGGATTGACAATGACCGGACCGCTCCCCTCATGCCGCAGCTTGTGCGTGTGGCCGTGCAGGTAGAAATCGCAGTCCGGGGCCGGGCTCAGCGGTCGGTGGGAAACGACTATGCGCTTCCCACCCAGCTCAAGCCCGAACGGGCCGTCGTGCAGCGCGAAACCCAGTTCGTCCGCCCGTTCCTGCAGAGCCTCCCGGTCACCATCGCAGTTACCGTAGACCACGACTACCGGCATGGTCAGCATGCTCATCTCCTTGAGCACAAACTGGGCGACCACATCGCCGCAGTGCACCACGCGGTCCGGCTTCATCCGGTTGAACAAGGCTACGGCCGCCCGCACCTTGTCCAGCCGGTCGTGCGTGTCCGACATGACCCCGATTCGGCTCATTGCAGCAGGTCGCGCAGCGGCTCGAACCTCCTCAGCCGCACCGGGTGGCGGAGTTTCTTCAGTGCCTTGGCCTCGATCTGCCGGACCCGCTCGCGGGTGATATTGAAGATCTGGCCGACCTCTTCCAGTGTTCTCGGACAGCCGTCGCCGAGTCCGAAACGAAGCCGAAGCACCTTCTCTTCGCGCTTGGTCAGCACGGACAGCGCCTCCTCGAGCTTCTCGCCCAGGAGCGATACGCCTGCGGCATGGGACGGCGATGCGGTCTTCTCATCGTAGATGAAGTCGCCGATGAAGCTCGTCTCGTCGTCATCCACCGGCTTGTCCAGCGACACGCCGAACTGGGATATCTTGGACAGCGCCTCGATCTTCTCCTTCGGCGTCGAAAGCCGCTGGGCCAGCTCGGCGATGGTCGCCTCCCGGCCCTGCTTCTGCATGAACTGGCGCTGAATCTTCGCGACCTTGTTGATCGCGTCGATGATGTGGGCGGGAACCCGCACGGTCCGCGACTGGTCGGCTATCGCCCGCGTAATCGCCTGCTTGATCCACCACGTAGCGTAGGTCGAGAACTTGAACCCCTTGCGGTAGTTGAACTTCTCGACGGCCTTGATCAGCCCGACATTGCCCTCTTCCAGCAGGTCGGCGAACTCCAGACCGCGATTCGCGTAGCGCTTGGCGATGGAGATGACCAGCCGGACGTTGCCTTCAATCATCTTGTCGCGCGCAGCGAGGATTCGGTTCTCGCAGAGCGCAATCTCGGTCAGCACCTTCCGGACGTCGGCCGTATTCCGGTCGAGAAATGCGTGGCACTCGCGCAGCTTGCGCCGGATCTCGCTGACCTCGGGTGTACCCTCGCGTCCCTCGGCCTTTGCCACCAGCAGATCGTGCGCCAGGCCGAGCGCTTCGGTGCCCTTGTTCTTGAACTCGTCGATCAGATTGTTAATCAGGTGATGCTGCAGCGACAGCGTCTGGACCCGGCTGAACACGATCTTCTTGGAGTCGGCAACCTGCCGGCGCACCGCCGCGGACGACTTGCGCTGCTTCAGCTTCTCGATCTTGTCCGCCTCGCGCCGGATGTCACGGAGGCAGCGGATGAACCGCTGACGGTCGCGCCAGAGCGCCTTCTTGTCGAACAGGCACTCGAACTCGACCCGCGCAACCTGGTCCAGCGACTTGGTGCCCTCTTCGATCGACCAGCACTCCTCGACCAGCCGGCGCATCATCGACACCGGATCGAACAGGTGTTTGATGATGCTCTTGTAGCCCTCCTCCATCTCCTTGGAGTAGCGTATCTCCTCTTCGCGCGTCAGCAGCGGCAGCTTGGACAGCTCGCGGAAATAGGACTTCGTCGGGTCTTCGGTACGCTGGATTATGGGCTTGGGCCCCTTCTGGATCGCCGCCTCCGGCTCTTCCGCGCGGCTCTCGGTCATCATGATGCCGCTGCGGACAAGACCGGCCACGACCTCTTCGAGCCGGTCGGTTGACATCAGGACATCATCCGGCACCAGGTCTTCCAGCTCCTCGTAGGTAATCCGCTTGTCGCCCGCCGCCTTCTCATACACACTATCGAGCCACGGCTCGCGCCCGTCCGTTCCGCGCGCCTTGCGTCCGCTGCCGCGCGGTCGACCCGGCCCGCGCTTTCCGGCAGCCTTGGTCTTGGCTCCGGTCTTCGAACTGGCCGGTGGCCGGCCCCGCCGCTTGCGTGGTTTGTCATTCTTCATGGCGGCTACTCCTTTCTCTCGTTACTTCCTGAAGCAGTTTGCTTCTTTCCTTCTGCAATTCTTCGACCGACGAATCCTCGCCTTTGGCGTGCGCTTCCTTGAGACGGTGGTCCAGCCACTTCGCCCGGAATCTCCTCAGCGCTTCCCGGAATTCAGCCGGAGTCGGAACGTCGGCAAACGTCCAAGCCGACACCATCTTGCGGGTCTCCTCGTCTTCGATCAGACCCAGCACCGACCCCGCGTTGAAACCCGCATCATCACAGTGGTCCGCGGCCAGCCGGGCAATCGGCCGCAGCCCTTCGTCAACCAGTATCTCGGCCAACCCCAGGTCCCGGGCAATCCGCGCCAGTTCCTGGGTTTGAACCGCCGAGCCCAGCAGCTTCTCCTCGACCCCGCGGTTCGCGCTTGCTCTGGAAACGCCCGGCTTCTGCTGACCTGCGCTGCGGAGCAACGTCATCTTGTCGACCCGGAACCGGTCGGCGATCCGGTTCGCGTACAACTCCCGGGTCGTGTCGTCGCCGATCAACCGGAGCAACCCGACCAGCTCAGCCAGGGCTGCCCGTTGCTCGGCCACCCGGGAGAAATCCCGGCCCACAAGCGCGAACTCGACCCAGTCCTGCCCCTGTGCGAGCAACTCGACAAGCTTCTCCTTGCCGTACTGAAGGACATAGGCGTCCGGGTCAGTACCGTCGGGCAGCAGTGCGATCTGCGGCTCGATGCCCGCAGCCAGCAGAATCTCAATCACCCGGCGCGCCGCCTTCCGCCCCGCCTTGTCCCCGTCGAAGCAGACCGTGATGCGCGGATTGTACCGGCGCAACAGCTGAGCCTGACTCGGCGTGAAAGCCGTACCCAGCGGAGCGACGACCTGGTTAATGCCCGCGTTCACGAGCGACAGCATGTCGAAGTTGCCCTCGACGAGAATCGGTATCTCCTCCCTGATGTATCCCTTGGCCTGGAATATCCCGTAGAGACTCTCGCCCTTCCGGAAGATTGCGGTCTCCGGCGAGTTGAGGTACTTCGGTTCGCTGTCATCCAGCACCCGACCGCCGAAGGCAATGACCTTGCCCGACAGGGAGAAGATCGGGAACATCAATCGCCCGTGGAACCAGTCAACCAGTCCTTCCGTCCCGCGCCCCCCGCCACCCGGCCCCTGCCCCTCAATGGTCCTCAGCAATCCGGCCTGGACCAGCAAACCCTCGGACCAGCCTTGGCGCTTCGCCTGTCCGCGCAGCAGGTTTCCGGCCGGCGCAAACCCCAGCCTGAACCTGCGCACTGTCTCCGTACTCAACCCCCGCCTCTCCACATAGGCCGCCGCTGCCGGTGTCTTCGGAAGCTGCTGCTCGAAGAACTGGCAGACCTGCTCGCAGACCCCGTATAGCGCCTGGTTCCTGCCCGAGGACTTGTCGGTCTCAACCGTGATGCCGAGCTTCTTGGCGAGAAACCTCACCGCCTCGGGGAATTCGAGCTTCTCGGTGACCATCACGAAGTTGATGGCCGTCCCGCCGACCCCGCAACCGAAACAGTGATAGGTCTGCCGCTCCGGGTTGACATGGAACGACGGCGTCCGCTCCGAGTGAAACGGACAGAGCCCCTTGTAGTATCGGCCCGCCTTCTTGAGCGGCACGTAGCCACCGATCAACTGCACGATGTCGGTCTGCGCACGCACCTGCTCGATGACTTCCTGCTTGATCACTCGGCCTTCTTCAGTTTCACCACGGTCACGCCGCTACCGCCTGCCGCTGCCTCAGCCAGATTGAAAGCCTCTATCCGTGAGTCCTTGCGCAGCATGTCCCACAACGCCCGGCGCAGCACTCCCCCGCCCTTGCCATGTACGATAGTGAGTTCGGCCGAACCCACCATCCTCGCCTCATCAAGGAACTTCGTCACTGCGTCGTCTGCTTCTTCTCGACTCATTCCCCGCACGCTCAACCTCGTATCGAAGCTGTATGGCTCCGCGGAAACCAGCTCCGGCTCCGGCTTGACCTCGGCGGGTTCCAACAACCTCAGATCGGCTACCGCCAGTTCGACCTTTATGTGACCGAAAACGACGGTCGCGCGGTTCTCGCTGGTTTCAACCACCACGCCCTGTCTCCGAAACGTATGCGACTCCACGCTGTCTCCGGGCTTCAGGCCTTCCGGTACCGAACCCGGCAGCTCCGGCTCCTCGGGCTCGGGACCAACCTCAACCAGTGCCTGCTCGACCCGCTGCTTGGCGGCGACAACGCTCTCGTGGCTGGCCTTCTGCTCCCTTATCTGCCTCACGAGGTTCTCAATCTCACGCCGCTTCTCTCTCAGGAAGCGCTCCTCCTCGGCGCGCAGCCGCTCGCCGGCGGACTTCGCCTCAAGGCGTGCCTCCCGCAATCGCGTATCGTACTCCTGACGCAGCTTCTCCGCCTGACGTTGCCCCAGCTCGGCAGCAGACCGCGCGACCCGGGCCTTCTGTAGTTCCTCGTCCAGCGATCTGAGCTTCACGCCCATGTCGAGCCATTCACGGCCGATTCGGGTCCTTGCCCGCTCGATAATCTCTGCCGGCAGTCCGGCGCCCGCGGCTATCTCGAACGCGCTCGACTCGCCGGGAAATCCCATCCTCAGCCGATAAGTCGGCCCCGCCCGGTGACGTCGTTCGGCCTCCGGTCCCGTCACTTCTGCATTCTGCATTCTGCCTTCTGACTTCTGACTTCGTCCGTCCTCCGCCCGTCCCCACTCCATCGCGGCATTGGCCATTCCCGGCTCATCCTGCGCAAACATCTTCAGCGCGCCAAAGTGCGTAGTCACCACGCTCTTCACGCCACGGTCCCGCAGCGCTTCCAGCACCCCGACCGCCAGAGCCGCACCTTCCTCCGGCGCGGTCGAAGAACCGATCTCGTCAATCAGCACCAGACTCCTTGCATCAGCCTTGTCCAGAATCTCCTTCAGCCTGCCGACGTGCGCAGTGAACGACGACAGGTCGGAATCGAGCGACTGCTCGTCGCCGATGTCGGCGAAAACCTTGCCGAACACCGGCATCCGCGAACCGCCTGCCGCCGGCACGTGCATGCCGGCATTGAGCATCAGCGATAACAACCCGACCGTCTTCAGCACGACGGTCTTGCCGCCCGCGTTCGGCCCGGAGATGAGCACGACCTGTGCCTCATCCGGAAACCGCAGGTTGAGCGGCACCACGTTGACCTTCCGATGCAGAAGCAACGGATGCCTGGCTTTCACCAGCTCAAGCTCTCCGTCCGCCGCCAGTTCGGGCCGGCGGCAGTCGAACCGCGAAGCGAACCGGCGCTTGGCGACCAGCACGTCCAGCGCACCGGTTACGACCAGGGCCGCTGACAGCTCCGGCACGTGCTCGGCTACGAGCCGCGAGAGCCCGCGCAGGATTCGAGCCACCTCTTCGGCCTCGGCGTCCTGCAGTTCCTGCAACTCATTCCCGTCCGACACAAACGACAGCGGCTCGACGAACAGGGTTGAGCCGCTGCCCGAGCTGCCGTGGACTACGCCCGGCACGCCGGCCCGGTGCTCGAGCAGCAAAGGGAGCACGAACCGCCCTCCTCTGACCGTCGGGATCCCCCCGAACCAGCCCGGGTTGTCGGCGGCCATCCGTTCCAGCTTCCTGACCAGCGAATTGCGCAGACTCCTGAGCCGACGCCTGATGTCAGCCAGTTCCGGCGTGGCCGAATCGCGCACGGCCCCGGCCTCGTCAATCGCCTCGTCAATGCCGCGTTCGAGCGCCGGCTGCGGCACCAGGTCGCGCACCAGCAACCGGACCTTGACTGCGTCCTCCCGCTGATGCGCGAAGAACTCGCGGCACTTCCGGATACCGGTGCACGCGAGGTGGACGCGCAGCAGCTCCTCGCCGGTCAGCAGCCCGGCCGCGCGCAGTTGCTCAAGCAACGGCCGGATGTCCTTCACCTCGGCGAGCGGCGGCTCGTCGCCCAGGCTTACAACTTCATCCAGCCGGTCCAGCTCGGCGGCGACCTGCTCTACATCCGCTGCCGGCTCGATCGCCAGTGCGCGCTCGCGGCCCATGTCGGTCTGACACAGACCGGCGAGGATTTCGCGCACGCGCGTGAAGCCCAGCACCTCAAGCGTGTGACTATCCACATTCAGCTCCAGGAGGGCTGTCCTCTGTGCGACGCGCCCCCCGGCTCTTTCCTAGTACTCGTCGTTTTGTCTGCGGCGGAACGCCCGACGCCGTGACTCAGCCTGCTTCCGCTTCTTCTTCTGGCTCGGCTTCTCGAAGTACTCGCGGCGCTTCACTTCCCGCAGAATCCCGGCATTCTCGCATGCCCGGCGGAATCGGCGGATGAAACTCTCGTAGGACTCGCCTTCTTTGACTGTAATACCTACCATGACTCGATCGCACCTCCTTTCAAGTCGTCTAAGATGCACCCGGAACTACAACACAAGCAGCTAAATGCCACAATCACTTCGCCGTACTTCCTATCCCAGGTCGCCCAGCAGGCCAAGGGTCATCGTCGCAACCGCGACCGCCGCAGTCTCTGCCCTCAACCGCCTCGGGCCCAGAGTGAATGACTTCGCCCCGGTCGCCTTCAAGGCCTCGATCTCGGACGGTTCAAACCCGCCCTCCGGCCCAATGACAACCAGAACCGACTCGGCATCACGCCTCAGCACTGCCCCCAGCCCGGCTCCGGCATACTCTTCGTAGGCAACCAGAACCTGGTCGAACTCGCCGTCCTGCTTCAGCAGCCGGCTGAACTCGACCGGCGCGTCGATGGTCGGCAGTACGGTCCGGGTGGAAGACTTCAGCGCCGCCAGCGACACGGCTCGCAGCCGGTCGAGCTTCACCGCGCTTAGCCGTCCGACCGTTCGTGCACTCAGGAACGGAATGACACGGCTCACACCCAGCTCAGTCGCCTGAGCACAGACGTGCGCCAGGTGGTCGCCCTTGAGCACCGCCTGCGCAATCGCGACCCGGTGTTTCGGCTCACGGGCGCCCCGCCGGGAATCCAGCACCCGGCCTGCCACGCGGGCCGCCGTCACCGCGGTCAGCTCGACCTGTTGCTCCTGACCGGCACCATCGACCACGCCGATGACATTCCCGACCTCATGCCGCATCACCCGGCTGATGTGCCGCGCCTCGGGCCCGGTAATCGTCAGCATCCCATCTCTCGACGGCTCCGGCCAGAAGTACGACTCCCGATGCCCGGCCGTTCCGTCACTTCTGACTTCTGACTTCTGCCTTCTGACTTCTGACTTCGTCTTCACTGGGGCTTCCGCGGTCCCGGCGTCTCCTCGCTCTTCGACTCGTCCAGCTTCTTCAGCAGGTTCTTTTCCTCGCGCGAGAGCCGCCTCGGGACGTGAATCACGACGCGGACCAGTTCATCGCCCACCCCACCGTCAAGGTGCTTGATTCCCGCCCCGCGGATGCGCAACACCGTACCGGAGTGCGTGCCGGCCGGGATTTCGACTTCCTTCTCGCCCTGCAGAATCGGTACCTTGAGCTTGCCGCCGAGGACTGCGGTCGTGATGCTGACCGGCAGCTCAACCGCGACATCATCGCCCTGCCGCAGGAAGAGCGCGTGCGCCTTCTCCTCGAACTGCACGAGCACGTCCCCGCTGCCGCCCGGGCCGAAATGACCCTCGCCGTGCAAAGGAAGGTAGTTGCCGGCCGACACTCCGGCCGGAATCCTGACTTTAAGGGTCCGCGACTTCCTGACCCGTCCTTCGCCGGAGCAGGCCTTGCACGTCTCCTTCACTCGCTCGCCCGCGCCGCCGCAGTCCGGGCATGGCTGCACCTGCACGAACTGACCGAGGAAAGAACTCGACCGGCGCTGCACCTGTCCCCGGCCGCCGCAGGTCGAGCAGGCCTCCTTGCCCTTGCCACCCGCGCCAGCACACTCCGGGCAGCGCTCGAACCGGTTGAACGTGAGTTCCTTGGTCACCGATTCAGCGATCTCCTCGAGGCTCAGCCGTACTGATATCCGGATGTCGCCGCCCCGAGCGCGCCGGCGCGACTGCGGTCGCCCGCCGACCAGCAAATCAAACAGACCACCGCCGCCGCCCATGCCGAAGCCCTGCAGCAGGTCTCCGAACAAATCGGAAATATCATCAACGTGCGTGAAGTCACGACGGAAGTCGAACCCGCCCGGCCCGAATTGGCGCGACACGCCCTCGTGCCCGTACGCATCGTACAACTTCCGCTTGTCCGAATCGGCCAGAACTTCATAAGCCTCGGACAGCTCCTTGAACTTCTCTTCGGCTTCGGCCCGCTTATCCGGATTGCAGTCCGGATGGTGTTCCTTGGCCAGCTTGCGGTAAGCCGACTTCACCTCGGCCTGAGAACAGCCGCGTTCCACGCCGAGGACTTCGTAATAGTCGCGTCTGGTGGTGGCCATGTAAAACTGCTAGCGGCCGGAGAACCGAAACCGGTCTTTGCCAACAAGAGAACCGGAGTCGGAGTACATAGTTCCGCACACTGCCAACTGGCGGCGCGGCCGCGTCGGTCTTGGCGGTTTCATGTCGGTATCTTGATTGCGGTGACTATGAGGTGTCAAATCCGGACGGCCGCCGTGGGGCGGCTTCTCCGTCCGGTCAAAAGCGCTGAGCGCCCGGCTCGCGCCGCTACTTCTTGTCCTCGTCGATAACGGTATAGTCGGCGTCGACCTTCTTTCCAGCGTCCTTCTCCGGCTCAGGACCGGGCGAACCGGGCTGCGGCCCGGTTTCCTTCTGACGGTACATCTCTTCGGCCAGTTTGTAGCTCACCTTCTGCAGTTTCTCTATTGCCGTGTCTATCGCCGCCTTGTCATCGTTTCGCATTGCCTGGCGCAGGTCCGTTGTCGCCGCTTCGATCGAACGCCGGTCGACGTCGGGAACCTTGTCGCCAAACTCTTTTAGGGTCTTCTCGGTCTGGTAGATAAGCGTATCGGCGCGGTTGCGGCTGTCAACAAGCTCGCGCCGCTTGCGGTCATCGGACGCGTGGGACTGAGCGTCACTCACCATCCGGTCGACTTCGTCCTTGGCCAGGCCGGACGAAGCGGTAATCCTGATCGACTGCTCCTTGCCGGTCGCCTTGTCCTTCGCCGTCACGTGCAGGATTCCGTCGGCGTCGATGTCGAACGTCACCTCGATCTGCGGCGTGCCGCGCGGCGCCGGCGGGATGCCGGACAACTCGAACCGTCCCAGCGTCCGGTTGTCCGAAGCCAGCTCGCGCTCGCCCTGCAGAACGTGCACGGTCACCGCCGGCTGGCCGTCCTCGGCGGTCGTGAACACCTGGCTCTTCCGGGTCGGGATTGTCGTATTCCGGTCGATCACCTTGGTCATCACGCCGCCCAGGGTCTCGATACCGAGCGACAGCGGAGTAACGTCGAGCAACACCACATCCTTGACCTCGCCGGCCAGGACCGCGCCCTGGATGGCGGCACCGATGGCAACGACCTCGTCCGGGTTGATGCCCTTGTGCGGCTCCTTGCCGAAGAACTCCCGGACCAGGAACTGCACCCGCGGCATCCGGGTCTGTCCGCCCACGAGAATCACCTCATCGATGTCCCGCGGCGTGGCCTTCGCGTCGGTCAGCGCCTGCTTCACCGGGCCGAAACTCCGCTGCACCAGCTCCTCAACCAGTGACTCCAGCTTCGACCGCGTCAGACGCATATCGATGTGCATCGGCCCCTTCTTCTCGTCGGACCAGATGAAGGGCAGATTGATCGAGGTCTCCATCAAGGTCGACAGCTCGCACTTCGCCTTCTCCGCCGCCTCTTTCACCCGCTGCAGCGCGGTCTTGTCCTGTGACAGGTCGATACCGTTCTCGTTCTTGAATTCATCGATGACCCAGTCCATGATCCGCTGGTCGAAATCATCGCCGCCCAGGTGGGTGTCGCCGTTGGTCGACTTCACCTCGAACACGCCTTCGCCGATCTCGAGGACCGAGATGTCGAACGTGCCGCCGCCCAGGTCGTAGATGGCGATCCGCTCCGACTTCTTCTTGTCCAGCCCGTAGGCCAGCGCGGCCGCGGTCGGCTCATTGATGATGCGCAGCACGTCCAGACCGGCAATCTTGCCCGCGTCCTTGGTCGCCTGCCGCTGGGAATCATTGAAGTACGCCGGAACCGTGATGACCGCCTTGGTCACGACCTCGCCCAGATACGCCTCGGCCGACTTCTTCAGGTACTGGAGAATCATCGCCGAAACCTCGGGCGGGGAAAGACGCTTGCCGTCCACGCCGACCCAGGCGTCGCCGTTCGCCGCCTCGACCACGTGGAACGGCACGCGCTTCTGCTCATCGGCCGCCTCCTCGAAGCGCCGGCCCATGAACCGCTTAATGGAATAGACCGTGGACTCGGGATTGATGACTGCCTGGCGCTTGGCCAGCGTTCCGACCAGCCGCTCCTTACCCAGCGCCACGACCGACGGCGTCGTTCTGCCGCCTTCCGGGTTCGGAATCACCACCGGCTGTCCGCGCTCCATCACCGCCACACACGAAAACGTCGTCCCGAGGTCTATGCCTATAACCTTTGCCATCACTTTCCTCCTGTACCCGGAGCCACGAAACGACGCCTGCTTCCGGCGTCGCTCAACTCACAGGGCAAACCAACAGTATTCAGTATTCTAGCCATTAGACTCACTATCCGAATCCTCGATTTCCGCTATCTCGACCTCCGAAGCCCGGCTTGCCGCCTCCGGCTCCTGTCCCCCCTGAGGGGCCTTGGCAACCACGACTCTGGCCGGCCTCAGCACGCGCTCGCCTACGGCATATCCCTTACTCACCTCGTTCACAACCGTACCCGGCTCCTGCTCAGCCGTATGCACGAAACTGATGGCCTCGGCTCGACGCGGGTCAAACTGACTCCCGAGGCAGCTATACTCCTCTACCCCGTGCTTCTTCAGCGCGTCATGCAACTGACGGTCGATCAACTCCATACCCTTCTGCAGACCCTCCACCGTCGTTCCGGTGTTCGTGGCCTGAATCGCGCGGTCGAAGTTGTCCAGCACGGGCAACAGGTCTAGAACCAGCGCCTCCAGCGACACACGCCGGCTGACCTCGACGTCCCGTTCATGGCGCTTCCGGATGTTCTCGAAGTCGGCCAATGCACGCAAGTGCTCCTGCTGTATACTCTTACACTCATCGGCCTTCGCCGCGAGCTGATCCTGCAGTTGGCTAACCGGTCCTTTTCTCTCTACTGCCATTTGAATTCATAAGGTTAGACATTCTAATACCATACATAGATTCTGGCCCAACCGCTCACGAATCGGACCTGGCGCGGGACATGACCAGCATCCTCCCAGGAATTCGGAATCGCATCCCGAGAGTCGGGCATGGAGCTGTTTCCCCATGGCACTCCGAACGACCGAGCAGATGACATCCTCCATCGCTCGGCTGATTGCCCTCCGGACTACATCCAGAGCAACTGCCCAGGCAATCTGCGGGAGAACCCGCAGAGGAGCGGCTCCCGTGGCCTTCCGAGCAGCTCGCCGGGTTCCCCGCCGAATGGCGGTCCATATTCTCCGGAAGATTGTGCCCGAGACTGTCTGTCGGACGAAGGACCAAGGACTTCCCCGGACTATGTCCGGGACTACCTACGCAACGATGTACGATGCAACGATCCGAGCGACCTCCCAAACGATGTGGGAGGTCATCCCCCGGGCGGGGGCGTCAGTTGCGCCGTATCCGGCCTAAAGCCTCAAGCCACAACTAGATGGGCCCTAAGACCGCTTCCCTCTCCGTCCTACAAAGCCGTAGGCTCCTTCCCGGCTGTCCGCAAGTTCCGGCAATTCTCACATCGAGCGTCCAGCCTGTCTCGGAGGACCTGCCGGGCGGAGCATCTGTGCACTCGCCTGCGCCCAGCGCTGGCACTCGCACTTCACTTGCACGGGCGAGCGCAGTTGGCGGCCGCATCGGTACGATGGCAATCACGTCCCCGTCCCTGATGAACGGGGTCATGCTATTGCCCCGCGCCTGGAATCGAAACGACGCTCCCCTGCCCAGCACGTCTTTCGCCAGCCGTGTGAAGACGGCCATGGGCAACCGTCTCCCCTCTTCCAGCGTGGAGAACACCTTGCCCGGCTTCCTCGGCCCATCAGTCGCCATCGGCAGTCAGTCTATGATTCCGACCCGCTCCCGTCAATCACGTGTGGCTCCGCTCGTCCATTTGACACTCCCGCTCGTGAGTTCTAGAATCCGTGCCATGCCCAAGCCGAATCCTACCTTGACTAATCCACGGTGATGGTCGGCATCTCCAACAGCCACCGGCCAGCGACGACGGCGACCGGCCGCAAGGGAATCGGACTCTGGCAGGCGGTGGCAATCGGGATCGGCGGGATGATCGGCGCCGGCATCTTCTCGGTTCTCGGCATTGCCGGACAGATTGCCGGCAACGTGTTCTATGCTGCCTTCGGAATCGCGGGCGGCGTCGCCCTGCTTAATACCTATTCCTACGCAAAGCTCGGCGTTCGCTTTCCTTCGGCGGGAGGCCCGGTCGAGTTCCTGGTCCGCGGGTTCGGCGACGGCGTGGTGAGCGGCGGGTTCAACATCTTGCTCTGGGTCGGCTACGTTTTCGGTCTTTCGCTGTACGCCCGGGCGTTCGGGAACTACGCCGCGACGTTTCTGCCCGTCGGCTCCGCGCACATCTGGGTCAGTGTGTTCAGCACCGGGATTGTCGTAGTCTTCACGCTCGTCAACTTCGTAGGAGCGCAGGCGGTCGGCCGGTCCGAGTTCTTCATCGTCGCGACCAAGGTCGTCATCCTCCTGGCGTTCACGGGCCTCGGCCTGACATCGCTGCGCCCGCGCATGCTGTCGCCGTCGCTCTGGCCGCGTCCCGGCAACCTGCTCTACGGGGCGGCGATTGTCTTCCTGGCCTACGAGGGGTTCGGTCTGATCGTCAACGCTGCAGAGGACATGCCTGACCCGTCGCGGACGCTGCCCCGAGCGCTCTACCTGAGCGTGATCATCACGATTGGCATCTACGTCGGCGTCAGCCTGGCGGTCGTCGGCAACCTGCCGGTCGCCGACATCGTTCGGGCACGTGACTACGCGCTCGCCGAGGCGGCCCGGCCACTGCTGGGCTCGCTCGGATTCAAGCTGATCGCCGTCGCCGCGCTGTTCTCGACAGCTTCGGCCATCAACGCGACGCTCTACGGCGGAGCCAATGTCTGCTACGCGGTCGCCCGCGACGGAGAATTGCCGGTCTTCTTCGAACGCAAGGTCTGGGGTCACGGAACGGAAGGGTTGCTCATAACGAGTGTCCTGATCATCGCGTTCGCGAATCTGTTGAACCTCAACGGCATCGCCATGCTCGGCAGCGCCTCGTTTCTCATCATCTACGGTGCGGTCAGTGCAGCCCATCTCCGACTCCGTCGCGAAACCGGGGCAAAGGCCGCGATGATCTGGGCGGCAATTGTCGGCTGCGCCTCGTCGTTCGGCGTGCTGGTCTACTACGAACTGGTCCACGAACCACTGACCCTGACAATCCTGGCAGTTGTCGTCGTTGTCTGTTTCGGGCTGGAGTACGGCTATAGACGCTTCACGCGACGCTCGATCAGACTGCGCGCGGACGGCAGGACACCGTCGCCGGACGGCCGGTAACGAACGGAACCTCTGCGCGTGGCCGGTGCCGTCCCGCTCACACCAGGGACGTAGCAGGCAGATCCTCACGCGCGGCGGTCGTTTGACAGTCGGGCCCGCGAGTCCGGGGCTCCCGCCCGAGCCAAGGACTTCCGGGGACGCAGTACTGGCATTCGCCAGCTCGCCTAGCTCTGCGCGACGAGGGCATCCGGCCGCGAATCTCGGGGACATACCACCAAAAGGCAGTTCCGGTGCCACGACGGTTCGGATTGCGCGAGGCGCAGCAAACAGCAGACAGTAGTCAGCAAACAGGGCCGGAAGGCTGGGCCACGGCTGCGCCGTTGCCGGCTGACCGCTAACGCCTTCCCGCTTCCGGCCACTCCATCCCTCTATCCCTCTGTCCCTCTGCCCCTTCATCCCTCGCCCCTCTCGATCCTCTCACCTGCCCATCTGGCTTCTGCCATCTGGCTTCTGACTTCTAGCCTCGTCCGCCCTCACCCCTCGCCCCTTTCCC
>Ga0163210_1000302_pt1 | contig 20271 bp, 18 predicted proteins | sample Kivu_220m_FD_113536 | JGI IMG/M metagenome (GOLD analysis project Ga0163210, IMG submission 113536) | Freshwater microbial communities from Lake Kivu, Western Province, Rwanda to study Microbial Dark Matter (Phase II) - Kivu_220m | ecosystem: Environmental > Aquatic > Freshwater > Lake ...
GAAGATTTCGCATAATATCTTAGGCAAGGAGCTGATTAGCCAGTTCGATGGCTCTAACCGCATCCTCACCATAACCATCGGCTTCGATCTCGTCAGCAAACTTCTGTGTCACGGGTGCTCCGCCAATGATAACTTTTGGAGGATTAGGAAAAGACTGTCTAATCGAATGGATTACATCTTTCATCTCGAGCATCGTCGTAGTGAGAAGGGCAGAAAGTCCAACAAGCCCCGGCTTTTCTTGGGTGATGGCTTCCAGAAATCGTTCCTTTGAGACATCGATCCCTAAATCAATAACCTGATATCCGGCTCCTGTCATCATCATTGTGACGAGATTTTTACCAATGTCGTGGATGTCTCCTTTTACTGTTCCTATGATGAACTTTCCCTTGCTCTGGACTTTATTCTTAAGGAGTTCAGGTTTAAGAATCTCAATTCCCCTGTTCATGTTTCTTGCAGCTAAAAGTACCTCTGGTACCCAGACCTGACCGGTCTTAAACTCTTGCCCAATCATTCCCATTGCTCCGATTAGGCCTTCGTTAAGGATGGTCAGAGGGGAGACCTGGTTTTCAATATATTTTTTAACGAGGTTCTCCACATTAAATAAATTCGTATCGCGCAGGGCTTTATAAAAAAGATCACTCTCTTCTTTAGTCATATTTAAATATTTCCTTGACCGGTAAGTGCCCCGCAAGCCCCGCCTTGTAGGCGGGGTCAAGGGGCACAATATAAATGAGATTTCCTTTCCGGGAAGCCCCGCCCTGTGGGCGGGGAGCTTCACTTGAATTATTTCCCATTTAAAACTTCATCGGCAACTTCCCCCATTCCTGAACCATTTCTGTTATCCGAACGAGCCTCTCGAATTTGGAATCAGGGGGGGTAGTGTCACTTATACCTAAAATGAACCGATCTCCCGGGGCGATCTCACAAAAAAGGTTTTTCATAAAATTTTCGAACTCCTCATCGGACATGCTTTCCTCAAGAAGAGCCACAGAGGGAATTCCTCCGAAGATGGTTACCTTGCCCTTGAAGGCCTTCTTTACCTCGGCAATGGTCACTTTGGTCATAGGTTGGGGGCAGACTGCCTCAGCAATGTCCATTCCACTCTCAGGGATGAGGTCAAGAAGACCTTTATTTTCTCCATCGCAATGGCAGAGGAGAAGCTTCCCTTTAGGGTGGAGCATGTCAGCCAGTTTCTGGAGATGGGGCATGATGTGATCTCTAAAGAATGGAGGGTAGGTGATCATCTCATCATAGTTAGCACCTGAAAAGATGACTTCGGCAGGGGAATTTGCAAGCACACTAAAGATTTGATCGAAATAGGGTTCCATATCTTCACAAAGAGCTCGCATCTCTTTCGGATGATCATACATCTCGAGATAGAATTTTGTTGCATCGAGAAACTCTTTCATAATATGGTGCATGGGACTGGCTGAGAGGTTTGCAAAGGTGGCTGCAAATCCTTTATCTCCAACCTTTCCTTGAAATTCCAGATAGTTATCATAGTCAGGAAGGATTTTAATATTCTTGAAAATGGTGCCTACGATTTTATAATCCTTGGGTTCTTTGATCACGTGTTCAGTAATCCAAGTAATCGATGCGCCAGCCCGTTTCATCTCTTCCGTATAGATATACTTGCAAGAGACAGAGCCGATGGGGGTGTGGTAAGTCACTAATGTCGCATCACCTTCCTTCTTAGACTCCCTATCGACTCCTACCAGTTCAGGCCTGTAGCCCATTCCCCAGAGGCGATAAACTCCAATCCCCCGATCGATATTATCTTCAGGGGAACGAACCTTTAAAAATTCAGGTACGATCTTGTGGTATCCTCCACCAATGTAATCGGCAATCTCATCCAGGGAAGCATCCTGCTTAAAAGGAGGAGGTAACGTTCCTCGCATTGAGTTGGAATTGTGCCAGAGATCGATGCGTGGAACATAAGGGAGCTGGTCTGCCCACTCACCACGAGCTGCTTTCAACATCCGTTCTTTGTGAGTCATCACTGAATCTCTCCTTAAAAATTTTATTACCAACCGATGAGCTTTGATGGCAGCCATGAGGTGATTTGAGGAAATAGTGCCACCAGAGCGATCCCGGTCAGCTGAAGTACTAAATAAGGGAGGACACCGTGAAACATCTCATTCATCGTTACTTCAGGCGGGACAATCGATTTCAAATAGAAAATGGCCGGTGCCATGGGTGGAGAAAGATATGAGGTCTGAATCATCATAATAAAAAGGATACCAAACCAGATGGGATCGAAACCTAATTTATCAATAATCGGAGAAAAGATGGGAATGAAGATAAGCAAGATACTTGCCCAGTCTAGAACAAAACCAGAAGCAAAAGCGATTAACAGGAAAAGAATAAGAATACCGAATCGACCAAAGGGTAATCCCATCAATATCTTTTCGGTCACCTCACCCCCACCCATCCCTAAGAATACACCGCTGAACATATACCCACCTGCCAAAATCATCATCATCATACTCGAGATTTTCAGAGTCTGAAGGACTGTCTCTCTTAAGGCTTTTTGGGTCAGCTGGCCATAGGCAGCGGTCAAGATCATGGCGCCGAAGGCCCCTAAAGCGGCAGCCTCTGTGGGGGCAGCTAATCCAAAGATAATGCTTCCCATGACAGCAAAAATAAGTAGGACTGGGGGAACTAAGGCAGTAGCAGTGATGGAAAGCTTTTTCTTGAGGACGACTTTGAGCTCATCATGGGGAATGGGTGGAGCCAAAAAAGGGTCAATGTAGGACCTTGAAGCAATGTAAATTATGTATAAAGCCGAAAGAAGCAGGCCTGGAAATATGCTGGCTATGAGCAGTCTTCCAACAGAAAGGCCTGCCGCAGGACCATAGACAACAGTAACAACGCTTGGAGGAATAAGAGTGCCCAATGAACCACCGGCACAGATAGTCCCACAGATAAGACCATGTTGATAATTCCTTTTTAACATTACTGGGATAACCATCACCCCGACCATTACTTCTGAAGCTCCGATGATTCCCGTACAAGCCGCAATGATTGTGCACATGAGGACAGTTGCGATAGCTAACCCGCCCTTTAATCGGCCTGTCCAGAGACTGATAGCATCAAAAAGTTTTCCGGCTATTCCAGAACGTTCAAGAACGGTGCCCATGAAGATAAATAACGGGACAGCCGCGAGGACGTAATTATCAGCGACGCTATAGATGCGGCGTATGAGCATCGGAAAGATACTCCATTCAAAACCGATAATCCCAAATAACAGAGCAACGCCCATCAGAGAGAAAGCAACAGGGAACCCGGCGAAAAGGCTGAGAAGCATAGCAGGAAACATCAGCAGAGGTGTATATTCTGAACTCATATTTTGTTCCCTTTAAGAAGGAGGATGAAATTGCGAATAAAATCAGCTATGCCCTGAAGAAATAATAAGAAAAAACTGATCACCAGTATAGCTTTATATGGATAGAGATGGGGACGCCAGGGGCTGAGTCCAGATTTTTCTCCCATTTCCCAAGACTGAATTGTGAAGTCTGTCCCAGCATAAATCAGAACAATCATGACAGGAAAGAAAAGAAGTAGGTAACCTAAAATATCGACGAACGCCTTTAAACGTGGAGAAAGATGCATATGGAAAACATCAATCCGAATATGAGCTTTAATAGACAGGGTGTAAGCTGCCCCGAGCAGAAAGTGTGTTCCATAGAAAAAATAGGTGACTTCGTAGGACCAAATCGTGGGGCACTTGAAGATATATCTTGCGATGACCTCGTAGACCAAGGCAAGGACATTGGGGATAACAAGCCATGCTACAAGTTTTCCAGACCAGGTGCTGATAGAATCAATGATTCTGGGAATAGACGAAAACATTATGATATGAAACCCTTCCTTTATTTTTAGAAAATTAAAGTTGGGCCAGACGTTTCAACCTTGGCAGGTAAACGCCCGGCCCCCATCCATTAAACATAAGTTAATATTCTATTCCTCTCAACCGTCTTCCATCTTTCCTCGAATTTTCTCTGGGATTCTAAAAGTCTTTTGAACCAAGGGTCTTTGGCAGCATGCTGGTCGGCCCATTCACGTCCCAGTTTATAGGCCGCCCCTTGCACTTCTGGGGCAAGTTCGATGATGACATTTCCACGCTTTTTGAAAGTCTCCATTGCCCCCATATCCATTACCCCTATTCTTGTCCATGACTCTAAGGTTGTAATTTTGCTGGCCTCCTCAACCATGGCCTTCAAATCATCAGGCAACTCATCCCAAGCTTTTGGGTGGATGACATATTCAAAAGGAGCACATGGTTGGTGAATGCCTGGTATGATAACATACTTGGCAATTTCATGAAAACCCATTGGTAAATTCTCCCCGGGAGTTGCCCATTCCGTGGCATCGATTACCTTCCTCTCCAAGGCTGGGAGAACCTCTCCTCCAGGAAGGGTGACAACGGAGGCTCCAAGTTTAGGAAGAATGTCAGCCCAGGCGCCGACAGTCCTGAACTTAATTCCTTTTAAATCAGCAAGAGTCCGGATGGGCTTATGAGAATGGGCGAACATCTCAGTTGGACGCAGCCCTCCAGGAAAGGCGACAACATTAAATTTCTCTCTTCGAAAATCCTGCCAGAGTTTATATCCGTCACTCTGATACATCCAGTGAATCATCACTTCGGAGTTTGGACTTCCAGCATAACCGCCAAGGAGGCATGTAGCAGGATGGATGCCGATATCATAACCTGGCCAGGTGTGAGCAATTTGGCATACACCCCTTCTCACTGCATCAACTACTTCGAGAGCTGGGGCAATGGCGCCCGCAGGGAAGGTATCGATGATAAACCTTCCTCCGCTCATCTTTTTGATTACGTCAGGAAGAATCTTTGCCATGTCCTTGAAAAGTGGGATCCCTGTGGGCCAAGGTGTAGCCATCCTCCATTTAAATACTTTGGCCTGAGCTCCGACAGGTTTGACACTGGCTATGACAGCCCCTGCCCCTACTGCAGCTGCTCCAGCGGTTTTTAAAAAATCTCTTCTTGTCTTTTTCATGGTTTTCTCCTCCTTTCTTTGATCATTCTTATTGGGTTATTCGTTAATTAGGGATTTCACCATATCGACGGCTGATGCGGCATCCGGGGCATATCCGTCGGCCCCGATTTCTTTAGCAAACTTCTCGGTCACAGGTGCCCCTCCCACGATTGTCTTCACTTGGTTTCTTAACCCAGCCCATTCAATAGCCTGAATCGTATTTTTCATCTCCCTCATCGTGGTTGTGAGCAGGGCTGACATTCCAATAACCTGGGGCCTGTGGGTTTTGATGGCGTCAATAAATTTATCTGCCGAATTATCAATTCCTAAATCTACTACCTCAAATCCACCGCCTTCAAGCATCATGACCACTAAATTTTTCCCAATATCATGTAAATCCCCCTTCACCGTTCCAATAATCACCTTACCGGTGATGGTACCAGTGGATTTCGATAGAATCGGTTTTAATACCGCCATTCCGGCGTGCATGGCTCGAGCGGCAATAAGGACTTCGGGGATGTAAATCTCCCCGTTTTTAAATTTCGCCCCAACCCGATCCATTGCTTGGATAAGGCCATTTTTCAAAACAATTTCAGCCGATTCCCCTCTACCCAAGGCTTCCTGCGTCAATTTCTTTACTTCCTCCATTTCCCCCTGAGAAAGAGCCGTGTGAAATTTTTCTTTATCGATCATTCTTTTTCTCCTCTCTATCAATATTTAAAAATAACTCTTGGGTCACCTTTTCCCCCGGTTTTAAGATGATGAAATCATTATTCCAGGAACCGTGAAGCATTTTTTCAAAAAAAGCTAAAGATCCTTCGATCTCTTCGTATCTCAGTTGAAGGAAACGGGCGTTCTCCTGGGCATGTTGTCGGTGCGACTCCATCAAGTGAATGCCGGTATGCACTAAGGCAATTCTGGTGTAGTTCTTCAATTCCTCCTTGATCACCCATTCAGCCGTTTCTTTTCCAAATTGCTCACAATACTCATGATAGATCCCGAGAGGAGATTTACCCTCCTCAATCCAGCCCTTGGTGAGATAGTAGGTCCCTGGTTCTTTTTGATGTTCCTCGTTATATCTTTGGGGGGACCCAAGAAAGAGAGCGATACAATCATGAACCCGAGGAATGACAATAGAATGGCGGTTCGATTTTATACCCAGGATTCCATTGCTACAAAGTCCGTAGCTCAATATGATATAATCTCCATTCCAATCGTCCGCCCTTCGAATCTCTTCCTGGATAACCTCTTTCATCTTCTCAGGAACTCTGTGAAGCGATTGTTCCAAAAAAACAAAAGAGATCTCATTGGTTCGAAACCGAAGGATTTCATCTTTCATTATGTTGCAAGCTATCACAAGATATTTCATCTATTTTAAAAGAAACTTTAAATTCCCTGCTTTAATAAATTTTGGTTTAGCGGATATTTCCCGTATTTTTTAATGGCTTGAGCCATGGCCCACACGTTTTCGTCCTTACAGTAATCCGTTAGGCTATTCGCACTCGTAATGATATATCCGCCTCCCACTCCTGCCACCGCGATTCTCTCTTTTACCTCCCGGTCCACTTCATCAGGAGTCCCCAAGGTGAGAGTATAATCAAGGTCAATATTTCCCAGAATACTGACACGGCTCCCATACTTTGCCTTCATCTGTTTAATATCCATGGCAGCAGGCTGAATAGGATGAATTCCATTCATTCCAAGAATGAAGAGGTCATCTAAAAGGGGGAAGAGATTGCCATCGCTATGGAAAACCCAGGGCTTCTTAATAGCATTGGCTACGATCTTCTGATAAGGAAGAAAAAACTCGTGGTAGACCTCCCGGCTTATCCAGGGCTGTTTCGTGTCCGCCAGATCGTCATTGACCCAATAAAAATCGAAATCCATTTGGTTCAGATGTTCTACCACCTTCGCAGACCATTCGGAAAATCTCCGGTGAACCTCCTTGACCAGATCGGGGTGGTCATAAAGGTTATAAGAAAATTCGATGATGCCCATGCTCTCCAGCAAAGAGGCAGAGCCCAAACGGATTCTCGCAAACACAGCATAGTCACCTTTAAACTGAGCAATCCACTTTGACACCTGTTCGTACCGAGCCGGATGATCGGGATTTGGCAGGTACTCATCAAATAATTTTAGCGATTCCTTGGAAGTGAGAAGACCTTTTTTAACGAAAGTCCGGCCATCTTCCATCACTCCCATTTCAGCAATCCATGGAGGAACAAAATCGAAAGTCACTTTTTGAGGATAGTAGTAACTCTCCTTGAACCCTGCAGCAGCTTGCATGGCCTGCCCCGCCGTTGTCTTTCCCCCCGTAGGGAAATGGTAACCGAAACCATCCATTCCGAGTTTTGCACAAAGGTCGCCCGGCGTAAAATTGGTTGTTCCCATGATCCGCGCCTGAAGACCTTCCTCAACATCATTCTCAATCCAGGGGACTTTATCTGGAGTTCCATTTTTAAGAGCAGTCAGAACTCTCTCTCTGGGTTTCATCTCTCTCATATGTGACTCTCCTTCCATCTCTGATCGGTAATCTAAAATTTATTTTACCTTTATTCCTAAGAAAAAAGGGTAAGTATTTAGGCCGCTCCAGCCACAATCTTTAAAACAGCTTTGTCATTTTTTAATTCTTCAGGTCTACCAGTAAAGATAATCTCTCCTCTCTCAATGACATAAAGCCTGTCCGTAAAATCGGGAACATGATAAATATTTGATTCGGCGAGGATAATAGAATGCCCCATTTTAGCAATCTCATGGATACTTTCCGCAATCTGCGGGATGATAGAAGGTGAAAGCCCTTCGAACGATTCGTCGAGCAACAACATCTGAGGGTCCATGGCCAATGCCCTTGCGATGGAAAGCATTTTTCTCTCTCCTCCACTGATCTGTGTTCCTTTTCTCGCTTTATACCTTTCCAGAGATGGAAATACAGAATAAGCGAGCCTGATCCTCTCTTCTGCTGAACGAGAGGTTTTTCGAGTCCATGTTGCGATCTCAATATTTTCTAAGGTGGTTAAATCGGTAAAAATTTCGCTTTCCTCTGGGGCAAAGCTGATTCCTAAAAGAGCAATCTCGTGGGGAGAAAACCTGGTAATCTCTTTTTCCATGAACTGGACGCTACCGGACTCGGCTTTAAGAAATCCCATAATGCTTCTAAGAGTGGTCGTTTTCCCTGCACCATTCCTTCCGACGAGACAGACAACTTCCTTCTCTCCCACCTCGATACTCACATTTTGCAGAATATGACTCGCCTTGATAAAAACGTTCAGGTTCTTCAATTCAAGCATCATGCTTTACCACCCCTCCCAGTGCGCTCATGCATTAGGGTACTGAAAATCTTGAAACATTCCTTTTGACCCATTACGGTACACACAACCTCTTCATTCTTCTCGATTTCCGACGGGGTGCTATCCGAAAGGATCTTCCCCTGGTGCAAGGCAATGATGCGATCCGAAAAGGAAAAAACGATATCCATGTCATGTTCTACTTGAACGATCGATTTAATCCCAATTGTTTTTGAGGCTGATACGAGAGTTTCCATGATTTTATTCTTATCGCTGGTGCTCACACCGCTTGTCGGTTCATCGAGCAGAATCACCTCAGGGTGGAGAGCGAACGCTGAGGCAACATCGAGCATTTTCTTATCACCCTGAGGTAAATTCTTTGCTAACATGTCTCTCTTTTCATCTAATTTAAAAAGTCTTGCCACCTCCAACGCCTCGATCGTCACCTTTTGATCTCGAAGAAGCGAGGAATAGAAGTTGGTTCCTTTACCCAATCTTGAAACCACAGCAACCATTAGGAATTCAAGCACGGTAAAATTTGGGAAAATATTGACCAGTTGGAAACTCCGGGCAACTCCCAATTTTGACAACCTTTCAGGACCGATTCCGGTGATCTCTTTACCTTTATAAAAAACTTTCCCTGTATTCGGTGCAACCAATCCAGTTAAGATATTGACTAATGTGGTCTTGCCGGCCCCATTCGGGCCAATAATAGAGACAAATTCCCCTTCGCTAATCTGAAGACTTACCCCATCTATTGCACAAAACTCTCCATAATATTTACGAAGGTCACTTGCCGAGAGAATCGCCATCTTCTTATCCTCACTCACTGCTTTTTTCTTTTTTCACCAAGGAACTAATCACACCAGCGATACCACCTGGGGCAACGATCACGATGAAGGCCAAAATGGCTCCAAAGATAAACCTCCAATAGGCCGTGAGAGACATCACCTTGTCTTGAAGGAAGATATAGACGACAGCACCGATCAAGGGCCCAAAAAAGTTTTCGAAACCTCCAAGGAGGGTCATGAAAACCAGGGTTCCCGAATGGGTCCAATAAGTCAAACCAGGGTCCACTTGACCGATGGCTGGAGCCAATAACGCTCCTCCAATTGAGGCATAGGCCCCTGATATGATAAAGGCGTACCACCTGTACCGTTTAACATTGATCCCCAGGTATTCCGCCTTCTCAGGATTATCTCTTACTGCTTTCAGGCAGAGTCCAAAGGGGGAGGAGATAATTTTCCACATGATAAAAACGAGAAGCGCAAAAACAAAAAAACAATAGAAATAATAATTTTCAATGAGAAACTGCATTTTGGGAGTCTCGGAAAGATTAAAACCGAGCAAATAGGGTCTCATGACTCGCATTCCTTCATCGCCTCCAGTCAGATAGTAGAATTTAAGGAGGAAAGAATAGAAGAGCATCCCGAAAGCAAGAGTAAGCATGGCAAAGTAAATTTTGATGTATCGAATACAAACTAACCCGATCAGGGCAGCAAGCATAGAAGAGACAAGTACAGAGACAGCAAGGATGGCTTCCATATAGAGAATAGAAAATTTCCCAGTAAGGAAAGCGGCGGCATAAGCTCCAACCGCCATAAAAAAGGCATGGCCAAAGGAAAGGAGCCCAGTATAGCCGAATAGGAGATTAAGGCCAAGTACCGTAATAGCATAGGAGAAAAAAGTTAACATTAAATAACTGACATATTGGCTGCTAAAAAGAGGCAAACCTAAAAACAATAGCCCAATAACGATGAAGGTTATCGCTCTTGTGCGCTTGAAAAACATGATTTGCTTCGGTGGTTTCAACAAACTTTACTTCCCCCCAAACAGTCCTTGCGGTTTTATTACCAGAACCACAATCACAATAATATAGATGGTGAGCATCTCCAATTCTGGGTAAGTGGAAATGGCAATCGATTTTAATACTCCTACAATCAGGGCACCAATAAAAGCTCCTTTCATGCTTCCAAGGCCACCAATAACCACCACAGCAAAGGCTAAGACGATGAGTTCAATACCCATTTCTGAAACAACAGCAGTAGCAGGGATTACCAGGGCTCCACCGAGCGTTCCAAGAACTGTTCCGAGTGTAAAAACTTTAATATAAACCTTTTTCATATTAATTCCGAGAGCCTCTCCCATCTCTCTTTTTTCTGCCGTCGCTCGAATAATCCGGCCGAACTTTGTTTTTAAAAGAATATAGCCAATTAAAGCAGCAATGATTAAGCTACATAAGATGACAATCAGATTATATACTGGTAAAATGGCCCCCAATAGATTAAGCTTGCCGTATATCAGGTCAATTCCTCCTGTTGTTTGTGGGGAGGTCCCCCAGATAAATTTTATGATATCTTCAATCATCATCACAATTGCAAAGGTTAACAAGAGCTGAAAGGTTTCATCCCGATCGTAAACAAACCTGATCAACCCTCGTTCAACGATAGGGCCGATCACTCCCAGTAATAATCCAGCCCCGATCAACGGGGCAATAAAAAATGGTTTGGAAAAACCTTCAGTGACAAAACTCTTCACTACCACTATCCCAAAATATGCTCCGAGTACATAGAAACTACCGCAGGCTAGGTTAAATAACCTCTGGACGCCGAAAACAACCTGGAGCCCTGCAGCGACTAAAAAAAGTGTTGAGGCATGGAAGACACCACTGAAAAGGATATTGAGAATAATTTCCATTCATTCACTCTAAATAAGAATCGAGCGGCTTAAGTAAAACTTAGGCCGCTCGATTTAAAATCTTTTTAGGCTTTCCATCCTTTAATCCACTCGTATAATTTTGTTCCTGTCGTTGGTTTAATGATTTGCGAAGGAGTGAGTATCTCTACGGGATCAATGGTGACAAAGTCGAAGGGATTCTTGTGTGTTGTTATTCCCATAAAGAAATTGCAAATTTGAATATTATCTTCCCGATAACCCCGATACCCTGAAAGAGATGGGACTAGAATACCACTCAGGGATTTTCCAATTTCTTCCTTTGTTGGCCATTTTCCTAAAATCGCATAACATTTTTCTACAGCCGCCTTGTAAGCCTGAAGGCACGAATAGGCGTGATCACATTCATAAACAGGGTATTCCTTGTATTTTTCATAATATGTCTTTACAAATTTAGTAAGTAGTGGCCAAGTATCCGTCCATTTGAAATACATGCTATTATATCCGAGGATGAGTCCTTCTGGTGTAAATTCTTTCTTTAGGGTATAATGGACTCCACCTCCCGTAGTAAAACAGCCTTTGATATTCTTGAAGAGGCCTACAGCTGCGGCTTGCTTCATAAAGATAGGAACATCTCCGGACCAAAAACTGGTCATGATCAAATCAGGCTTCGCCTTTTTAAGGGCTGCAATATGAGAAGTGAAATCTGTTTCACCAAGCTTTGGCCATAGAGCCTCCACAGCTTTTACATTTGGATTAAAGTGCTTCAGAACAGCCTGAAAGGCATCCCAGCAATCTCTGCCATAAGAATAGTCGTTGTTAATCCCAGCGATGGTCTTGATCTTAGGGAAGAATCTCGCCGTCAGAATGCCGCCTCCAATAGCCTCTGCCTCATTATCGATACTTCTAAAAGCAAACTTCGTCTTGGGCATCGTTTCTTCAACACCTTTTTGAGTCGTTCCGTCCCAGGAGAGCCATAATTGCCCTAACTCCTCGGCTAGGGGCCCAACTGCAAGCCCATTACCAGTAGACATTAAGCCGGTAATCATATCCACCTTTTTCTCTAAGGTAAGTTTCTTAAACCTCTCCACACATTCCTTAGCAGTGGTCTCCTCTTCCATGAAGAGTTCGACTTTTCTTCCCAAAATGCCTCCCGCTGCATTGACTTCATCTGCCCAGATCTGAGTAGCACGCCAGGCTGCGGTGCCAGGAACTCCAATCACACCTGTTAAACCGGGCATAACTCCGATTCTTACAGGCTCAGACGGTACCCCCCTAGCAGGTGTCATCTGAGCGCTGGCTTTACCACCGGCAGCAAGGAGATAACCTGCACCGAGGGCAGCGCCTCCAACGAGTTTCACAAATTCACGCCTTGTCTTTTCCATGCTTCTCCTCCTTTCTTTGATAAAAAAGGCCATAGAAATTTCGTTGACCGGCAAGTGCACCGCAAGCCCCGCCTTGTAGGCGGGGTCAAGGGGCACAATATAAATGAGATTTCCTTTCCGGGAAGCCCCGCCCTGTGGGCGGGGAGCTTCACTCCTTCAACCCGATTTTAATTCATTTGGTACTTTCCTTATTCACAATAATCATTTTTTTATTATAAGAAAATATCACCATTTATTAAAGAAAATCTTGTCCAATTCTGCTTATTTTTGGTAAATTATTGCTATTTATCTTGACCTCCAATTTTTTTTAGTTTACGATTATTAAAAAATATTAGGAAGAACCTTAGCTAACAAATAGAAAAGTCCGCGGTTTTTTTCATGTTCCTCCAGTAATCGATAGAGAATAGATAGGATGAAAGTCGATCAAACGAAAATCAAAGAGGATACTTTTAACTTTATGTTGGACCACCTTTCCCAGGCCGTGGTTTTTCGAGATTGCAGAACGGTCACAAGAATGATTGAAAAGATGGTAGAGGAAGGGATAGGCCTCTATGATATTCTTAACCGTGGATTGATTCCTGGAATGCTGGAGGCTAGTGAGAAGTTTAGGAGAGGGGAGTTTTTTATTCCAGAATTACTCATGTCCTCGAGGGCTCTTAAAATTGGTTTAAATATTTTAAGGCCTTTGATGCGGGAGAGCAAAAAGGATGTTTTGGGGAAGATTGTGATCGGAACGGTTAAGTTTGATCTTCACGACATTGGAAAAAATCTCGTTATTCTCCTCCTCGAGGGGAATGGATTCGAAATTATTGATGTGGGTGTTGATGTCTCTCCAGAAAAATTCATCAAGGCCCTCGATAAAAACGGAGCCCATATTTTGGCTATGTCTTCTCTTCTTACTTCAACCATGAGCTGGATGAAATTTACCATCGAACTCCTTCGCGCATCTGGATTACATCGAAAAGTCAAGACAATGGTTGGAGGGGCTCCAGTGACCCCTATTTTTGCAAAAAATATCGGAGCTGATGCTTATTGCCGAGAGGCAACTTCAGCCCCGTCGGTCGCTAAAAAACTTTTAAGGATTGAAGGGAATGAGTTATCAGGGATTGCTGAATAAGCTCAAAAGGAATCCTGCAAGCATTACTGATTTCCAGTCATTTATTGAAAAGACAAATCTCCCTTTACGCCTGATCGAGCCAAAGGGAGCCGTCATTCTGAAATCGGATTACTTCAAATCCAGGACCAATTTTTGCAAAACCCTTCAATGGGCCGGCCTTCATCAACGGTCCTGTCAAAAGGCCCACAGGGAGGTTTTAAGAGAGTCGATGCGGTGGGGAGAGGCTATTATTTCAAAATGTTGCTATTTTACCATGCAGATCGCTGCACCTGTGATGGAAGGCCAGAAATGCGTGGGGAGTCTGATCGCTTCCCCTTTTCTCCTTATTAGCCCTTCTGAATTGCAACCCGAAGAACTCGTCCTCCGTAAAAAAGATAAAGCGGCTAAACAGAAGACCTTTGAAAAGGCTCTTGCATCCCTCCCTGTCCTGAAAAATGAAGAAGCAAGACAAGCCGCTGATCATCTGTTTCGGTTGGCTGATAAACTCTCTGACCCTGATTTGGGCAACCTTATTAAGGTGAGAGATGCGCAGGTTCTTCAAGGAAGGATTTCCGATCAGATCTGTATTCTCAAAAATCTCGATCGGGAGTTTTCCCCTCAAACTCTGAGCAAGCTTTTCTATGATCGAGAAAAGGAGGTCATTGCCAAAATTAGACTTGGAGATAGGGAAGGGGCAAAAGAGATTCTTTACCAACTTCTGGCTATTGCTCTCATCCAATATCTTGAAAACTTTGAACTCCTTAAAATTTCGATTCTTGAACTCCTGATCCTTTTTTCGAGAGCCGCCGCAGAGGCGGGGGCAAAAATTGAAGAGATGCTTGGCATGAAATATAAATTCATCACGGAGCTGGCACAGACAAAATCGCAAGAGGATCTGTGCCTCTGGCTTGTAAAGGTTTTCGAGAAATTGATGGATCGAATTTACGAGACCCGGCATAATAAGAATTATCAACGTCTAAAGAAAGTCCTCGATTTCATTGAGAACCACTATAATGACCCCTTGAAGGTTGAACAAGTCGCCAAAGAGGTTTATCTGAGTTCTTCGCGGCTAAGCCATATTATCAAAAACGAATTGGGCGTTACATTAGGAGATTATATCTCGAAGGTCCGAATCGATAAGGCAAAAGTTTTATTAAAGGAAAGGGAGCTACCAATTTCGCAGATCGCCCTTGAGGTGGGATTTCCGGATCAGAGCTATTTCACAAAGGTCTTTAAAAAAATTGAGAGATGTACACCAATGACCTTCAGACAGAATACGATTCAGTCTGTTTAACGATTCCCCGATGAGCAATCTCACTCTTCCAACCCTTAACTTTTCACTTTGAGGTTTTCAGGATCATAAAGGGGTTCTTTTTCGACTACAGCTTCATACCTTCTGGCAGCGACTTCGATCTGCAACCGGGTTCCCGGTTTGGAATGGGGAATGGGCAGATATCCATAGACAATGGGTTTTTGGATCGTATGGCCATATCCTCCGCTGGTCACAATGCCCACTACCTTATCGCCATCGAGGATAGCTTCTTTACCAAGAGGCATCAATGAACCGGAATCAATGGTTAAACAACAGAGCCTTCTCGAGATTCCTTTCTGTTTCTGAGCGAGAAGGGCCCCACGACCGATAAAATCTCCCTTCTCAAACCTGACACAGAAGTCGAGTCCTGCCTCCAGAGGGGTGTATTCCGGAGAGATATCACCGCTCCAGTAACGGTAGCCCTTTTCCAGCCGGAGGGAGTCCATGGCCCGGTAGCCGGCATTGATGAGACCAAAGGATTTCCCGGCCTCCCAGAGCGTATCATATACGTAAAGAGAGTATTCAGTCGGAATATGGAGTTCCCATCCCAGTTCACCCACATAGGTGATCCGGATGGCAAGAACAGGTGCATATCCAATATGGATCTCCCTGCAGGTCATATAAGGAAATCCTTCATGGGAAATATCTTCTTTGGTTAACTGCTTTAAGATGTCTCTTGATTTGGGTCCGCAAAGAGTAAGACAGGTTCGAGCCGAGGTGATATCCGTGACAGCAACGGAAACTCCTCTGGGAAGATGTTTCTTAATCCACCCGAGGTCGTGTTTGATGAAGGCGGTCCCGGTGATAAGGTAGAAATGGTCTTCATCCAGTCGACTCACCGTGAGATCGCATTCAATCCCCCCTTTTTCATTAAGCATCTGGGTATAGGTCACTGAGCCAATGGGTTTATCCATCTGGTTATCGGTAATCTTCTGGAGAAAGGGGAGGGCATCCGGTCCTTTGATCTCGATCTTTCCAAAGGAACTCTGATCAATCACTCCTGCCCCGGTTCTGATGGCCCGATGCTCTCTGGCCACATGTTCAAACCAGTTGGGAATTCCCCATCCCAGCTTGTCTCTGGCTGATACACCTCCGGGTGCAAACCAGTTGGGTCTCTCCCATCCATATTTCTCTCCAAAGACAGCCCTCATTGATTTGAGGCGCGGGTAGAGGGGGCTGGTTCGAAGGGGGCGCGCAGAGAGCATCTCCTCATAGGGCCAGCTCATTGAGTAGTGATGGGCATAGACTTCAATGGATCGATCCAGGGCATACTTCTGACTTCTATGGTGAGCCCCAAGACGACGGATATCCAATCGCCAGAGGTCCAGGCTCGGCTCTCCATCAATGATCCATTCTGCCATCATCTTTCCAACACCTCCTGCGGCCGCAATCCCATGGGCGCAGAAACCTGCGGCTACAAAAAAGTTCCTCACCTCAGAAGCCTCCCCCATGATGAAGTCACCATCCGAGGTGAATGCCTCAGGACCATTGAGAAGGGTGAGGATTTCAGCCTGACCGATCGCAGGGACCCGTTTCATCGCAAGATTGGAAAGGGGCTCGAAATGTTCGAAGTTCGATTTGAGAAGGGTCTTGGTGAAATCCTTCGGGATGCCATCGAGGGCCCAGGGAATGGGATTGTGTTCATATCCACCCATGATGAGACCACCGACTTCCTCCCGGAAGTAGACTAAAAGGTCCGGGTCTCTCATCGTGGGCATACCCCTTTTCACACCTTCGATGGGCTTGGTGATGAGATATTGATGTTCCATAGGAATGATGGGAATAGAAATTCCTGCCATCCTTCCGATCTCCGGGGCCCAGATGCCTGCGGCATTGACAATGATCTCTGTCTTGATCCTCCCTTTTTCCGTGAGGACTTCATCCACTGCTCCATCCTTGAGTCGAATTCCTGTCACCCGGGTCTCTGTATAGATCTCAGCTCCTCTCTTTCTGGCCCCCTGGGCAAGACCATAGGTGACTGCACTTGGATCGATCTGGCCATCAGTAGGAAGAAAGGCGGCACCGACAATTCCCTTCCTCTCCATCAACGGGAAGAGATCACAGGCCTCTTTCGGGCTGATCAGTTCCATGGGTAACCCGAAGGTCCTGGCCATGGCTGCTGAGCGACGCAGTTCTTCCATCCTATCTTTTGATGAGGCAATTCGGAGGCCACCGACCGGGCTCCAGGACGTATGCTGGCCAGTCTCCTCTTCCAGTCGGGAATAGAGTTCAACACTGTATTTAAGCATCTTGGTAATATTGACCGAGGCCCGAAGTTGCCCCACTAAACCTGCGGCATGAAAGGTGGCTCCACTGGTCAGCTCTCCCTTATCCAAAATGACTACATCCCTCCAGCCCATTTTTGTGAGGTGATAAGCGATACTGCAACCTGTAATCCCCCCTCCGATGATCACCACTCTTGCCTGGTCTTTCATTGATCCATATCCTCCCGAGTTTAAATAGAAAGTCCTTCAGTTCAAATGTAATGTAATGCAAAGATACCAATCCTGTCAAAGATTTTGATGAAGCGGGATAAAAATAAGAAATCCTTACTGAGGAAAGGGTTTGTCCCGGGATAAATCAGTAATAGAATGGATATGAATTAGGCGGAAGGGGATTCGAATTCATTCATGCCTTTTCCCTTGAGTCATTACCTGCGGACGCAACGGACATGGTATAAATTACTCTTATAGTAGCTCAGCACATAGGCACCGTTGAACATCACAATCCAGGCATTCTTCGTGTCGAGTTCGAAGGTGGTAGAAGACCAGTAAGATCGTTCATCACGGAAAGGAACCTCTTCGCGCATGGGAGCCCTGCCATCTGAACGTGCTTGAGTCCTATCCAACAGCGTCTCCAGTTCTGCCAGTGTGGGTAGACGCCAATCGTCCTTCCCATCCAGCGAAAGCGAGGCCGCATACTTTTTCGCCTGTTGCCAGGTCATTTCGGCAGGAGATTCTGCCTGCCATTCGAGGCCAGTTTTAGGGTCTTTCCAGGTTGGCGGGGTACCCATTCACAGACCTGCATAAATCTCTTTCGGAAACTCTTTTGGGTTCCCCCAGTAAATACATCGTGCAGGGCAGATGGCAAAACAAGCAGGGACCTCATCCCGGCCTCTTTTTTCAATACAGAGGTCGCATTTCACTGCCCTGGTCTTCTCCTGATTGAATTGCATCACCTCATAAGGGCAGGCCTGAACGCAGCAACTCCCGCAGGAGATACACCTCTTTGCCTCCTGGAGGGCCACTTTCTTTGTCAGTCCCTTTTGAACTTCGCTGAAGTTCTTCACCCGCTTTTGAGGATCCAAGGATGGTATCTGGGTCCGGGGGGCGGGGTCATACTTCTCTTTTTGAGGTTCCCTGATTGCTCTCAGTTCTCTCTCTCTGCCCAGGCGAAGGTTCTGGCCTCTGAGATACCGATCAATGGAAATGGCTCCTTCTCTCCCGTCTGAAATGGCATCAATCACGCTCTGAGGGCCCCTGACCGCATCTCCTCCTGCAAAGATATCCGGATCATCACTCTGAAACGTTAAGGGATCGATCTTCAAGGTCCCCCATCCCGTCAGGGTGCAGGTGCACTCCGGCGTCAAACAGCACCAGTCTGATTCCTGGCCAAGAGCAGTGACCACAGCATCCACTTTCATTTTAAATTCAGAACCAGGAATGGGCTCAGGTCTCCGGCGGCCACTCTCATCAGGCTCTGTCAGACGCATTTTGATACATTCGATCGCCTGAATCCGGCCATTTCCCCCTATGAACCGTATGGGTTGTGTCAGGGTATGGATGGGGATTTTCTCCTCCTTGCATTCCTGAATCTCTTCCGGTCTTGAAGGCATCTCCTCCAGGCCACGGCGATAAAGGATCAGAGCCTTTTCAGCCCCAAGCCTGCGGGCGGACCTCACCACATCCATAGCGGCATTTCCACCACCGATCACAGCCACTCTTTTCCCGAGTTTGATCGGCTTTCCGAGGTTGAGCCGGCGAAGATAATCCAGCCCACTGTAGACCCCCTCCAGGTCCTCCCCCTCAATGCCCAGGCGTGTGCTCTCCTGCGCACCAATGGCAATGAAAAAGGCACTGAACCCTTCCTTACGCAGTTGACCGACCGTCTTCTCCTTGCCCACTTCCATATTGGTTTTCATGGTGATGCCCATACGCTGAAGAAGCTCGATCTCGGCCTCAACTATTTTTTTAGGAAGCCGATAAGAAGGGATCGCCAGGGCGAGCATCCCGCCTAACACCGGGGCCTTTTCGAAGACCGTTACCTTATAGCCTTCCCGGGCAAGATAATAGGCACACGTGAGGCCGGCAGGTCCTGATCCAACAATCGCAACCTTCTCCCTTTTTCTGCCCTTGATCTCAGGGATATAACGACTCTCCGCTTTGAGATCCAGATCAGCCAAAAAACGTTCGATGGAACGGAGTGCGACCGGTTTATCGATTTGCTCACGATTGCAATTCAACTCGCAGGGGTGATGGCAGACCCTCCCGCAGATGGATGGAAAGGGACTAGCCAGTTTAATGAGCTGAAGGGCCTCCTGGAATTTCCCATTGGCCGCAAGATTCACATATCCCTGAACGTCAATGTGTGCCGGGCACTCCACCTTGCAGGGAGAGGTCTGCTGTTTTTCAGCCCCGGATTTGCCAATGAGGGCCTCGCAGCCGTCACATTTATCCTCATCGAGGAGAACGGCCTTTGTCCTGGAATCAATGCTGATCGCATCTTTTGGACAGCTCATGGCACAGGGTGCATCATCGCAGTGGTGGCAGAAGAGGGGTTTAAAAAAGGGAGCCCGTTCCAGGACCCTTACCACTCTCGGACCGACCCCGAGCCCGTGTTCCTGTTTGCAGGCCACTTCACAGGCGTGGCAGCCCATACACTCCACCTCATTAAACATCAAGGAGACTTTTGCCATTGCTTTCCTCCTATAGAGAATGATTACACCGATTTACCCTTCGACAGACTCAGGGTGAACGGTCTAACATATCGATATTCCGTTCGTGCTGAGCTTGTCGAAGCATGAACGGAATACTGTATGATCAAGATTCACTCCTCACAGGGTGCGATATTGCACAGGCAGACCCTCAGATTCGTAGAGCCCATCGCCGGGTCCAGGGTCTCAAAGGCATTGTCTGTCAGGATATTCACGTTGGAGAGATTCCATCCGTGGCCCGGATCCTTTATCTCGGGAAACCACCAGCCATGCTCTGCAATCACCACTCTTGGATCGATATTGGAATTGAGTTTTGCCCGCTGTTTGATTCTTCCCCTCGGAGAGGAGATGTAAACCCATTGCCCATCTCTAATATCATGTTTCCGGGCGGTCTCCGGGTGGATCTCCACGATGGGATCGGGTCGAATCTCCCTCAGGACGGGTATCTGTCGGTTTGCCGAATGGAAGAAGGTCGGGGTCCGAAGACCCGCATTCAGAATATAAGGATAGTCTTTGAGGAGATCGGGCCTGGAGGCAGGGCTTTCCGGAATCTCAGCATAATTTGGAAGGGGATCATATCCCCATTTTTCC
>Ga0163210_1000304_pt1 | contig 20221 bp, 20 predicted proteins | sample Kivu_220m_FD_113536 | JGI IMG/M metagenome (GOLD analysis project Ga0163210, IMG submission 113536) | Freshwater microbial communities from Lake Kivu, Western Province, Rwanda to study Microbial Dark Matter (Phase II) - Kivu_220m | ecosystem: Environmental > Aquatic > Freshwater > Lake ...
GGGCTGGGGGACCCCATGAGCACGAGCTGGGGAACGATCCTGAATACCGGCCAGCACAGCCTGGACACGGCATGGTGGGTAGCTGTTGAGCCCGGCATTATGCTCTTCCTCACAGTTCTTTCCTTCAATTTCTTTGGTGATGGGCTGCGGGATGCTTTCGATCCAAAAACTATTATATGAAATCAGTGTACGGGAATTATGCAGAAGTGAAGTCTGAGATTGTTCTCGAGGTAATAAACCTGAAGACATGGTTCTTCACACGCCGCGGCATAGTTAAAGCTGTCAATGGAGTAGATTTCGCTCTCGAAAGTGGAGAATGCCTTTGTTTGGTAGGCGAGTCCGGCTGCGGGAAATCGGTGACAGCCCTGTCGATCTTGCGTCTTTTCGATAGCCCACCGGGCAGGATAGTTCAGGGGAAAGTCATCTATGGGGGAACCGACCTTGCCCAATGCCCGATGCCCTACCTCAGGAAGATCAGGGGCAAGGATATCGCCATGGTTTTTCAAAATGCACAGTCGTCGCTCAACCCCGTTTTTACTATAGGCGACCAGATTGCCGAGCAGGTTATGGTCCACCAGCGGGTCAGCCGGCCTGAGGCTCTGGATAGGGCTCGGACGCTGCTGGAGGAAATGAATATACCGCAGCCGGGCCGCGTGCTGAAAATGTACCCGCACCAGATGTCGGGAGGGATGAAACAGAGGGCTATGATCGCTATGAGCCTTTCCTGTAACCCCGCGATTCTCATCGCTGATGAGCCAACCACGTCTGTAGATGTCACCATCCGCGCACAGATAATATACATATTGCAGGAGTTGAAAAACGGCAGGGATATGTCCGTCATTTTCATTACACATGACCTATCACTGGTAAAAGAGATAGGCGACAGGGCGGCTGTAGTCTATGGAGGCAAGATAGTCGAAGTTGCACCAGTTGAACACATATTGAAGAACCCTGCTCATCCTTACACAGTTGGACTGATCGATTGTTTGCCGGATTTATCGGCTCAAAGCAGAAGGCTGCCTTCTATTCCAGGAAATACCCCAAATCCCCTGGATATGCCGCCCGGTTGCCCTTTTCACCCCCGCTGCCCGAAGGTAATGGATATCTGTCGTGAGGTGGAACCCGCCATGGTGAACATTGCCGATGTTCATACAGTGTGCTGTCATTTATTTGTGAACATGGGAGGAGGGTCCGGTAATGGATAGCAGCCTCCTGCTGCAGGTCAAAGGCCTCAGGAAATATTACAGGGTCACAGCCGGGTTGATGTCCCGAACGAGGGGTGAGATCCGTGCAGTGGATGGCGTTTCTTTATCTATCAATAGAGGCGAGGTACTGGGACTGGTGGGGGAGTCCGGCTGTGGAAAATCGACCCTTGGCAAGATCATTTTGAGACTGGAAGAGCCGACTGCCGGTGAGATCAACTTTAATGGCATAGATGTGATCAACCTAAAAGGACGGGACCTCAGGGAGATGAGGGGGAAGATGCAGATTATTTTCCAGGACCCGGATTCATCACTGGACCCCAGGATGACTGTCGGCGGGTCAATAGAGGAAGCGCTTGTTGTACATGGCATTAGCGACTCTGCAGAGCTGGAGGAGCGGGTTGCCCGCCTGATGGAAAAGGTTGGCCTGGAGGCAGGTTTTCGCGAGAGGTATCCTCACGAATTCAGCGGCGGTCAGAAGCAACGCATAGGCATCGCCAGGGCACTGGCCATGGACCCGCAGCTTATTATCGCCGACGAGCCTGTCAGCGCACTGGACGTTTCGGTGCAGGCACAGGTACTTAATCTCATGATGGATATAAGGGACAGGGATGGGCTGGCCTACCTGTTCGTGAGCCACGACCTTTCAGTGGTCAAGTACTTATCCGACCGCGTGGCCGTCATGTACCTGGGAAAAATAGTGGAGCTGGCAGATAAGGAGGAGTTTTTCAGAAACCCGCTGCATCCTTATACGGAAGCATTGCTGTCAGCTATAGCCAGTCTGCGCCCTGATGGCAGGAACAGGATATTGCTTACGGGTGATGTCCCATCCCCGCTTAATCCTCCGTCAGGTTGCCGCTTCCATACCAGGTGCCATCGCATGATGCCAGTATGTCAGCAGATAGAGCCTCAGTTCACTGAAAGTGCGCCCGGGCATTATGTCTCATGCCATTTATATACCTGACCGCAGATTCTTCGACATATGGTGGCCTTCCAGTTCATAGCCGAAGCCATGGCGGAAATAGTCACGTGCGCCCACACCGCTGGTTACTGCAATTCTGTCTGCTTCGAATTCATCACGGACGATACGCTCTGCCTCTTTCATCAATGCGGAACCCAACCCCTTGTGCTGGGCAGCGAGGTCATCCTGCTCGCCGATAGGTACCTCTGAGCCGAAAATATGGATTTCCCTCACTATGGCGGGATAAATATCCTGGCGGCCGATGCGCAGGCGTAACAGGCCAAAGAGCGTGCCTGAGTCATCTTCGAATGAAAGGAATATCTCCTTGCCCCCTGAAGCATCGTAATCATACCTGTGCAGGCTGGGCACTCCGATCTTCCAGCCGTCGCGCCGGCGGTGGCCGTACTCACGGCAACGCGTGCACTGGCATTGCGTACCCCTTGTTTTCATCACTTCCCTGACTCCGGAGCGTAAGGAAAGATCGCGGCATCCTGCTACGATGAATCTGGTGGGGATATCACGCATCACGCGCGGGATCCGGACATACCCCGGTACGGCATTCTTGATGTCTGCTATCAAGCCGACCATCTCGTCCATGGAATAAGGTGTGTATCTGCCCGCGTAGTACCATTTTTCAAGCTCGGCGCTGGTCACAACGAGGGTGGGGTATATCTTGATCCCATCGGGTTTATATTTATCGTCATTAAAAAGCAGCCTGGTCAGCGCCAGGTCATGCGCGGGCGTTGAGCCGGGCAGCCCGGGCATCCAGTGATAATAGACCTTAAGGCCCTGTTTTTTTAATAATGATGTAGCTTCGGCCACATCTGCTGAACAGTGCCCTCGGCGGACCAGCCGGTATATGTCATCGTCCAATGTTTGCACCCCCAACTCTACACGGGTGGTGCCGAACTCGAGCATACGCCTGACGTCATCTTCACCGCACCAGTCCGGCCTGGTTTCTATACAGAGACCAACGCACCTGTATCTGGCTGTCTCGTTTGAGCGCTTGGCGTCCTCCAGGCTGTTAGAGGGATGGCCGTTCAGTGCATCGTAGCAGGACTTGACGAAGCTGAACTGGTATTCCGGTGGGGTGGCCAGGAAAGTGCCGCCCATAATGATGAGTTCCACTTTATCGACAGGGTGCCCCATTTTGGAAAATATGTTGAGGCGGACCTCCACCTGCCTGACCGGGTCGTATTCACAGGACATGGCTCTTAAGACTGCAGGGGATTCCGGCGTGTAGCTCTTGGGTGACCCTTCGAATGACGGACAAAATACGCAGGAGCCCGGGCAGGGCATGGGACTGGCCATCACTGCCACCGGCGTGACACCGGAAATCGTCCTTGAACTTTTTCGCATAGTGGGATACAAATGCACAGTTATGATATATTTAGATTGCGTTTCAAGTTTAGCAAATCAGGCAAATGGCCACCAAGGACAGTCACATTTCAAATACCTATGATTATATAGCGGAGAGCTGGTATCGCCTCCGGCACAGGACTCGCTTCAAGCAAGAACTTCAATATCTGGTAGACCGGTGGGGGCAGGGCAGATTATTGAATGTCGGCTGCGCGCACGGGCCTGATTTTATTCCTTTCAGCAGCAGGTTTGAAATGTGGGGGCTGGATTCGTCGTCGCAGATGATCAGGATGGCGGTTAAGTACGCGGAGAAATTCAGGTATAAAGCCAATTTGCTGGTGGCGGATGCTGTTCAGTTGCCCTTTGACGACGGCGTTTTCGATTATGCTTTGGCTGTGGCTGCCTATCACCACATCTCCGGCAGGCGGAACAGGGATATGGCTTTTAGGGAATTGAGGCGCGTGCTCAGACCGGGTGGGGAAGCATTCATCACTGTGTGGAACCGTTGGCAGCGGGTTTTTATGGGTAAAGGCAGGGAGGCACGCGTGCCCTGGAAAACCGGGGAAAAAGAGATATCACGGTATTACTACTTGTTTACCTATTTTGAAATTGAGGCGGCTCTCAAGCAGGCCGGATTCAAATTACTGGCAAGCCGGCCGGAAAACGGTTACAGGCTGCCCTTGAAATATTTTTCGCGCAACATCTGCGTTCTGTTGAAACGGGATTAATCAGGATCGCGGCGAACCCGTTGCATTTCAAGCTCGATATCATCAGGGGCTGTCGAAAGCACTATCGGTATAAATGCACTGACAATACCGGGGTCGAACTGGGAACCGGAGCACTTTTCCAGTTCAGCTATGGCTTGTTTGAAAGTGAGAGCCATGCGGTACGGCCTGTCCGAAATCATGGCTTCGAATGCATCGGTAACACACAGTATGCGCGCTTCAACAGGAATGGCTTCGCCCTTAAGACCCGAAGGGTAACCCGCGCCATCCCAGCGCTCATGGTGGTGTCTTACAGCAGCCAGACAGGCGCTCAGGCTCGGGACGTGCCCTACTATGGTGGCGGAGAGCCTGGGGTGCTGCTTCAGCAATTCCCATTCCTCGTCCAGTAATTTACCGTCCTTATTGAGCACGTTATCCGGTATCCCCACTTTTCCTATATCGTGCAGGAGTGCGGCCGCGCTGACCAGGGCCACTTGTTCAGGCTCGAGGTTCAGTTTTTCTGCCACGGCAACTGCATACCGGCTTACACGGCGTGAGTGGCCGTAGGTGTATTTATCCCTCGCCTCCAGGGTTGCCGCCAGTGCGTATATGGTGCTCAGAACTTCCGCTTCTGAGTTGATACTCACGCTGGGCTCATTGAGGGAGAAAAGAGTTCGTGAAGCTATCGAGGTCCTGTTCTGGCCGGTGCGCTTGGCGTAGTAGAGTGCCATATCAGCAGCGTAGCAAAGTTCATCAAGCGTGGTGCCGTCACCGGGCCACGATGCCACCCCGATGCTTATTGATAGATCAAGCTGCCGTGCCGACATTACTTCAGCTATCCTCTCGCGCATGCGCTCGGCAACACTGAAAGAGTCCATGGTGGAAGAGTGCGGAAGTATCACTGCAAATTCATCGCCTCCATACCTGAATGCCTGGTCTGATGACCTGATGGAGCTTTTAATTATGCCGGCTGCCTGGACGAGGAGGCGGTCGCCGGCGAGGTGGCCGAATGTATCATTGTATTTTTTGAAGTTATCCAGGTCCATGAGCAGTATAGACAGGATATCACCGTACCTGGAGTGGCGGTCTATTTCCTCCCTCATCCTTTCATCAAAATGGCGCCGGTTAAACAGTTCGGTGATACCATCGATGCGTGCAATCTCCTCTGATTTGGTGAACAGACGGCTGTTTTCTATAGGTGCTGCGATCTGCGATGCAAGGTGCTCGAGCAGGACTGTCTGCTCGGGGCTATAAGCTGCGGGCTTCATGCTCCCCACAAGTAAAACTCCTATCACCGCCCCCTTATTTACCAGGGGTACATACAGCATCGATTTTATTCCTCGCTTGGCGTGATCTTCTCCCGTCCAGAATCGCCTGTTTTGAGAAAGATCCCGTTCATAAAATGAACGCTTGTTAAGAGAAACCCACTCAACAGTGGTACCGGCAAGTGGTATCTTTTGTCCCGTGTGCCACGTGGAGCCGACCTCGGACGATACCGCGGCGAAATAAATCTCATTCTCTTCTATCAAGCAGATCGCGGTGTAGTCTGCTTCAACCACGTCCTGCAGTTCGCCTGCAAAGGCGGCATAGACCTCCTGTATATTGAGGCTTGATGAGATAACGCCTGCAAGCTGGTTAATAAGCGAAAGCTCCTGTTCCCTTTTGCGCAACTGGTCCTGGAGGTACTCTTTTTCGAGGCTGGTAGCTATATCACTGATAACCCTTTCAGCCAGATTGATATCCTCCAGTGTATATCTGTGTTTATTTACTTTCTCTCCAAGCGTCATAAGGCCGATTATTCTGCCTCTGCTTACGATCGGAAGAAAAAGCTGAATATCCAGACGCTTTATACTTTCCCGCTCTTCGTTCCACAGGCCTTTAAATTCCGGCGCTATATCCAGTGTTTCGCGGGGGAGATAAGAGTTGTTTTTTACGAGCCATTCCAGCAGCGGGCTGTCTTTTTTTATCGTGAATGATGCGCTATCGTTCACTGAGGGAAGGGCAAACCGCACGTAAAAATCAGAGCCGTCCTCCTGGGGCAATAGCAGGAATGCCTGCTTGCATCTAAGTGAGCCGGAAAGCAATGTCAAAAGCTCGCTGCCCAACTCATCAAGGCTTATCAGACGCCTGATCCTGTCCCTGACCAATGTATTCAACTGTTGCCTGTAGCTGTAGCTTTCACGGTAAAACAGTTTGTCTATCTGGCTGGCAGTAAAGCTCCGCATCTGTAAAATGACCAGTGTTATGATCAGGGCGATTGCCATTCCCAGAGCTAGGTTGAAAGGTATGATCTCAACATTAAACAGAATGTGGGCTATTGCAAAAAGCAGGATGTATATGCCTATGCCCACTACAGCCATCAGCAGCAGTGTCAACCCCCGACGGATTACCAGCCGCAAATCTAAAAGGCGGTGTCTGATAACCGTGTACGTGAGTATGAGCGCGAAAATAAAATTGCCGATTTGAGCCGTGGGGTAAACCTGGCCCATCTTGCTGACCGTACTTGAGATTATGATGACAGCGATAATAAGACCGGCTATAAGGTAAACCATCTGGTTGTGCACGACGGGGTCTGCCACTTTGCCAAGCTTTCTCGCCAGTAACAGCACGTCTCTTCCAAGAAGTAAGAAATTAAAAAGCATTACCGGGTACAGCCAGAAACCATATACCGGCACAGTTCCGTTTTCAAATCGGATACTCTCGGGGAGGAAAAGCAGGATTAAAACAACCGTTATAGCTGCAAAAATACTGGCTATGGGAAAACGTGGTCTGGAATTCTCATAATACGTACGTAAGAAATAATGAAGTGGCACTATCGAAATAGCCAATAACATAAGGGTTACTTTGGCAAGCAGCAACTTTTCGTCCATGAAGAAATCACTGCGGAAGAGGAAAGTACCGAGGCTCCAGATCATCATGCCGACAAGGAAAGCCGTAAACAGCTTTTGTCGCCTCTGCCAGGGGCGGTTAGCGAACAAAAGTATCACGAGTGGTATGTAGGCTATTGTAGCTAACAGCGAGACTAGTGTGCCGATATTCATAATAACAAGGTCAAAGACCTATATCAGTCATTATCAATGGTATCAGATACAAAAGTCAAGGGAGTTTTCGTAGCCGACCGTCTGAAAATGTGTCAAAGATTAAGAATCAGGCGGCTGCATCGATGCAGCCGCCTGATGTATCTCAAGGTTTCGATTTTATAAGCTGATATGTGCCCGTCTACTTTCCCGAAGCTATCCCAACTGGTGTTGATACAGGTGCAGGGGTCTCGGCGATTTCTGGAGTTAGAATGGCCAGATCTTTATCCGTTGGGTTTACGTGGGGTGGCTTCAAGTGGGCCAGGTCAGCGCCCAGTGACTTACGCAGATTGTAATAGCGCTCAAAGGCACCTTTGGGTAACAGCGTGACTTCAATGGGTTCGGAATTGAGAACACTCTGTACATTTCCGTAGGGTAATCCGTCGTCCATTTCCCTTAGCTGTTGATAGATGTTATGTGCAATGTCCTCTTCAGCTAACCTGGTAGCCCCTTTTAATTCCAGGTAAATGTGTAATATGGCGTCTGTACCTTTGTATTCTTTGCGGGCTACCCAATCCACGTATAGAACGTCAGCTTTGCTTACAGCCTGCCATATAATCTTCTCGGTAAGCCTGATAAATCCACCTATATCGATCGCATAGTCGACCCTACCCTCAACCACCATCTGGGGTAACTGGATGTGCAGGTTTTCATTGGTCAGGGAAGTGATCTTGACTACGTCTCCGGTTCGATATCTTACCAGCGGGGACCCATGGAAATTGGTAATAACCAGCTCGTATTTTTCACCCGGCCTGACTTCATCCAGCAACAAGGCACGGGGAGTATATGAGCTATCCGCCTTATTCCTGGTATATTCAGCCTCTGGGATAAATTCGAGAAAATTGAGACTGGGGACAAAGGTCATGCCACTAAAATCCCAGGTTTGAGTGGCTACCAGGCCTGCCTCAGTGCTTGCATACACGTCAAGCGGATTTCTCCCCCAGTTTTTTTTGATCACTTCACGAAAAATCTCAACATCGCTGCCGCTACCCATAATGCCCCGGATATTCCACAGGTCCTTGGGTAGAATCTTTCGCCCGGCCAGTTTGCTCTTCATTAAAGCACCGGCAACACGGGCAAGTGCCTTAGGATGGGAAGCAAGCGAAGCTACGTTCACATTTCCCATCTGCTGGTTCATTCTTTCACCGATGGCCACAAGTGCCAGGGTAAGCCCGAAATAGAAATCAAAACCCTCCGATAGAGCCATCTTGAAGCTGGACGCCAATCTTTCTTCGAAGTCCAACTTCTGAGCTACTTCAAGCGAAGGAAGGCTGATGCCGCCGATTTCTTCGCAGGCGACACAGGCATATGTGCCGGATGTATATGGCCTGGGGGCGACTGCATATATGTATTTGAGGCCTTCTTTCATGGCCGATACGTCGCCCTTTTTCTTACAGCTTGCCATAATGGCAATGGCCGTCCCTATTTTCCCTGACTCGCGGACAAACTCCTGTGTCAGGGGTACCCACTTGGTGTCCTCCCATTTAAATGGATATGCATTGGATCGGCCAGACGAATGCTGCCAGTATAGCGGTTTTCCCGGTAGTTGGTCTTCCTGCCGTTCCGACAGCTCGGGGCAGTAATCTTTATATGTGGTCAGCGACACCCTTTTTCTAAATTCTTCCACGTTTTGCGGGACGAGGCCACCCATTATTTTCTTACCGAGATTGGACTGGTTGAGAAGCTCAATTTGCTCGAGCAGCAGCCTTTTCTGTATTGACATGAACTGCTCGATATTGAGGTCAAGGAAACCGCAGCACATCTGCCACAGTTCCTCCCTGCGCCCTGTGCGCAATAACTCTTTAACCGTAGGCATAGTTCACCTCCCTCATGTACGAACGATTACACTATGGCACGATTAAAGTGAATATGGAAGTGATTGTGTTCTAGAAAATAGTTCTATCTTGTACGAAGTTTGAATGGATAAATGGAGGGTAAATGGCAGGTTAGTGCGCGTTTGTGATTACAGTTTCTTGGTCTTGCTGGACTTGGTCAAACCTTGTAGTTTGAAGCTTAACTTGTCCAATTCCCCGTCGGTAGGCTGTTTTCCCAGTTCGAGGCCATAGCTGAGGAAGAACTCCAGGAAGCTGCGCAGGAGGTCTCTGATCCCCTCCTCGAAATGGTGGAACTCCTCTTTGGTGACAAGGTCGCTTTGCTGGCCAGCAGCGGGTTCGTCCAGGTGGCTGTCGATAAGAAGGTTGATAAACTCGGAGACGCTCATGTCGCCGCGGTTATCATCTATCTTTTTGACCGTGCCCGCATCCAGAATCAGCATCCTTTTCTCCGTCATACACGTCTCCTCCAGTTTTATTTATCTTCCGGTATGTTGAACCTCAGAACTTCTAGAACGGTCTCGATACTGCGCCGCAGGCCATGGCCTTTTTCGGTGACAATAAAGGTGATCGAGGGGTTTCCAACCTCGATTTGATCTATTAGACCCTGCGACAGCATGAATTTAAGATATTTCTGCAACTGCCTATAACTCATATTGGCGCTGTACATGATCTCGGTCTTACCCGCCCCTTCAGCACCAATTCTCAGCATTTCGCTGATTATTTCGATGTTGGACCGCCGCTGGTTCATTTATCGGTCCGGCATACACTCTTATTCATGTTTTATGTAAGCTTGAGTAATATATAACGCTTTAAGGATATTGTCAACAGGCATGTTGTCATGGTACCCGGACAGGGGTATGTCGCCTTTTCAGTTTTTTTTGAACAGATTCAGAAAACGGTCCTGGTATGCTCTCCAGAGGTTCCAGCGATGGAGCTCGCTCACTAGCTCAGGTGCGTAGGATGGATCTTTGCCGGCCATCTCGAAAAGCTCTTCAATATTTTCGAGCGCATCCCGGGGCACTCCCCGGTCATCAGCTATAAGCTTGCCGCGGCCGTAAAGCTCGGCGAAATTACGGTAGGCCGAGTTTCTGGTGAGTTCAAATGTAAATTTCATGAGGGAAACGTCCCACATGTCTTCTACGCCCTTGATGATCGCGCTGAGCGGGTCGCTGCGGCTGTCTATGCGACTGTTGATCTTATCCAGAATATTGCCCAGCGACTCGGTGACAATGTTCATTTCCCCTGTTTCGTTTTTATAAGAGTACAGTATGCCCGGCTCGTGCGGATTTTGCTCCGCCGCCATCTGGATGTAGCGCATGGCCAGTCCGCTAAAACCTTCAACATTGACTAGGTATGTGGGCGTGACTATCTTGGGCTTTGCCGCGATGACCCTTCCTTCCCTGACCACGTTCACCTCATGCATGAGCTCTGTGATCATATAATAGTAAACGTTGGTGATCCCGAATGTGGCCAGTTGCTGCCTGGGCGGGCGCAGGACCATCGTATTTTCAATAGCCGATCTTATTTTGTCGTCAGCTTCCATCGAGATCCGCCATATTAGAAGAACATCCTGACCGCCTGGAAATTGCGTTTTATCGTGTCCCTGCCACGTATCACCCCGTTAGGTTCAGTATTATGTCCGGGGACAAGGAATTCCACGTCCAATTTCGACAGCTGTTCAATGCTCTTCTGCAGTAGTTTCGTACTTCCGCCGGGGAAATCAGTCCTGCCCACGCTCATGTAAAAAACTACGTCCCCGGTGATAAGGACTCTGCTATCCGGCAGATACAGGCACACAGACCCCGGGGAATGTCCGGGACAGAGCATGACCTGCATCTTGAGATCGTCCTGGCCCAACTTGGCGTCTCCCTCCTTCAGAAAAAATTGCGGTGTGAATTTTGGGGCTCTCATGCCGAACATAGTGTACATACGCTCCCCGACGGTTGTTCTGAAGGTATCTTCTTCCTCAGACATGGTCACTCCCGCTCCGCTTATATTTACAATCTCCTCGTTGGACTGACAATGGTCAGGGTGGCTGTGAGTATTTATGATCAGGCCGATATCCTTGATTTGAACATGGTCAGCTTTCATCGCCTCAGTCAGGCTGCCCAGGCAGTCTTCATCGGCTTCATTGGTCAGATGCCCGGGATCGATGATAATGTGTGGTTTATCACCCTTGAGCACGTTTGTCAAAACGCAGGTATTGCAGTTGTTACCCATACCGGACCATATGTAACAATATAAATCGTCCAGCAGCCTGACTGATTTATGATATTGCATTTTCACCTGCTTTATAAAAGATAAATGCCTTTAGATCAGGCCGATAAGTTGATGAAAAGCTGCATCAATATTTTTATGCGTGTCGTCGCCCAGCGTTTCTATTATCGAACCGGCCACTTTAAGCACCTTGTTTTCCTCGGCTTCGCCCAACAGAGCAATCATCTGTTCCATTCTGACGCTCAGCTGCAATTGCACCTCTGCGGGTGCTTTTTTTGATTTGGGCAGTGAAAGCAGTGGATCGGTCAAAAGTATCGGCCTCATCAGGGCACTCTCATAGACAAACTTTGTTTGCCGGTTTGTACGCGAGATATTCCAGGCTGTTTTATCATCCTCGGTCGGCCTTATCCACTCCATGGCGTAGGCGAACTGGCAGTGAATGTATTCATGCTGGATGAGGAACCTGGTGGCCTCGAAGTCTTTCACGCCCAGGGACAGCTGAAAAAAAATCACGTCCAGTTTATCATTGTCGATGCCTTTTACAGTGGCAGTATGGCGGCAATCCTCCGGTATCTGGAAGATATTGTATTCCATAGCGCCGTGCAATATGGTATGTGCCGCTTCATGCCTCATCGCCCCCGCCCTGGCATGCTTACTGTACTTTGATAGCCGTTCCTGACAAAGCAACAGCCGGGGGTATCCCCGCAGCACTTCGTACGTGCAGGCAGACGCATCATCAATGGTATTGAATGCGAGTCCCAGCTTGAATTTCTCATCGCGCAGGAAGCTGTTAAGATTGTCCTCCGTATCGAAGGCATATACATCGATCTTGTATGGCACTTTTTCAGCAAAGCGCCTGTAGCAGTCATTCAGGACTTCGGAGACTTCTTTCTTAAAACTGCTGGAGACGTCTCCCCGCGCAAAATAGCTTAGGTCGATCGATGCCATAGCCAGATAAAACAAAGATATCAATCTTGAGCAGTAAAGTCAATAATCGTGCTACAATGTTCAAAACTTACTTTTGAGGTATTTGCCAGATGAAAAGAATATGGGCACCGTGGCGTATGCAGTACATACTGAGTGACAATAAGGGCGGCGGGTGCATATTGTGTGATAGACCGTCTGAAAAAAATGATAAGAAGAATTTCATCCTGTATCGAGGCAGGCATAATTTTATTATCCTTAATGCCTATCCATACACACCCGGCCATTTGATGGCGGCTCCTTACCGCCATATCGCAAATATAACTGAGGCCGACACAAAGGAAGCAAAAGAGCTTTTCGAATTGATACAATTGTGCGTTAAGCTGCTCACACAGACCGTTAAGCCGGATGGTTTCAATATAGGGATGAATCTCGGCAAAGTGGCAGGTGCGGGGTTGGAAGGCCATATCCACATGCACATTGTGCCCAGGTGGAACGGGGATCATAATTATATGAGCGTAGTAGCAGATACGCGCGTACTTTCCGAGGGGCTGGCAACGACTTACAGCAAGCTCAGCAAGGGTTTATCCCTCGTATCTGCCTGAGCGATGCTTAGCTGAGCAGTATTTTTTCCAGTGTTTTTTCGCTGTCCGGTGTAGTCAGAGCTATAATACGGTCGTTTTCTTTAAAAACAGCATCGGGGGATGGGATTTTGGGACGCTCGCCCTCGCGCATAATGAGTGCGATAGTTGTGTCCTGCGGCAGCTTCAACTGACCTATGGATTTGCCCAATGCCGGCGAATCTTTGGTGATCAGCAATTCTATTACTTCTTCCATGTGCCCGCTCATAGTCAGGAGGTGAATCAGTGGATGCACGGGTATTTCTTGTTCCACGTGTTCCAGGATTGTGTTGGTCACCGATATGGTTGCATCTATGCCCAGTTTCCTGAATGTGACATCGTTGTTGGGATTATTGACCAGGGCTATGGTGCGTGGCACCTTGAAGCGGTATTTTGCCACCTGGCACGATACCAGGTTATCTTCATCATGGCTGGTGGTGGCTATCAGCACATCAGCCCGGTTAAGGCCGGCCTCAGTCAGTACAACTGTTTCGCAGCCGTCACCGCGCAAACAGCAGCTACCCAGTTCATCTTCCAGACGCTCGCATTTTTTTACATCTCGTTCAATGATGAGCACCTCGTGCCCCAGGTTAAGCAGGGCCTTGCTCAGGTAATAGCCTATATTGCCTCCGCCAACAATCACTATATAAAGCGATTTCATAGTATTCAGATTTTCTCCAGCCTGTTGAAAAGGAGATCCGCGAATACCTCTGTCGGGCTGATGGATTCCAGCCCGAGTTGTTCATATATGTCTTTCCGCAGCGGGTCATAAATACGGCAGATGACCCTGGGCACTTTGAAGACATGCTTTGCTATCTGGGCTGCCATGACGTTGCGGTTATCTCCCTGGGTGAGGGCAATAAAGGCATGGGCGCTTTCTATGCCAGCCTTGCGCAGCATCTCTTCATCGGTGCCGTTGCCGATGAGGGCCGTGCCGCTGAACGTAGGCGGGAGCCTTCTGAAACTGTATGCGTCTATGTCCAGCACGGTCACCTTATGTCCGGCCGCGTCAACCATAGCCGCCAGCTTGCCGCCCACGCGGCCGCATCCCATGATGACGATCGTCTTCCGGTTCTGTTTTAAGGCTTCCGTTCCCGGCATATGAGTACTCGGCAGGGCGCTTCTTCGAGGACATGCGGCACGGCATTCCCCATTGTGAAAGAGCCAAATCTTTTTTTATAGGTCAAACCCATTACTATCAAATCGACGTTGTTTTGACGGGCCACCTCGATTATCGCCGGCCCGACATCTCGCGCTTGTATGATCTCCGTCTCGACATCGAAATCGTTGTCCTGCGCATATTCCTCGGCCTCGAGAAGCACCTTCTCGGCAGCCTCAACGTCAGGTTTAATTATAGCATCGATCGGCAAGCTCCGGTTAACCTCAAGGACGTAAACAATAAATATCTTGGCCTTGGATTTCTTGCCGATTTTACAGGCCAACTCCACTGCCACCTGATCCACGCCGTTTCCCCTGGCAGCTACTAATATCCTGGCAAATTCCATCGTATTAACTTCAGCTCTTAATTATTATTTAACCATCGAACAGCTATCATTATAATGTCACTGTTCCCCTTAATCCAATCAGCATCAGGTTGTTGCCGTCCGGATATTTCCGTTGGCGCCATCGGCCTCTGACTTTCTGCGCCTGCTGGTATACCAGTAAATAACCAGCCCGACGGCGATCCAGGCAAATCCCACCCAGCGGCTATACGGCTGCATCACAACTACCACGATCCAGATAGCCACGGTTCCGATCAGGCCAAGGACCGCTGTCAGCGGCAAGTCGCGGCCCATGACCGGTATATTTAATCCCAGGCGGAAAGGCCGCTCGGCATAGGGCTGCTTGATGCGCAAAGCCAGAATAGAGGCGTGAGCAATGGCAAAGGACATCATCGAGCCGAAGGCGTAAAGGCCGCCCAGGTTGGAATACATGTCGGGGATAAAAAATCCCGGTGATTGTAGTAGTATGGCCAGTCCCGCGAAAAGGATGATTGACAAATAGGGGGTCTTGAACCTGGGGTGCACCTTGCCCATTATGGCTGGCACGAGTTTGAAGCGGCTGAGCGAGAAAGCCAGCCTGGATATACCCAGTAAACCCGCGTTGGTAGCTATCAGCAGGATGGTTGCCGCCAGTACCGCCACCAGCACAGGAAGTATAGCCTGAATACTGCTCAGAGCCCAGGTGAATACGATCTGTTGAGCTTCCACGGTGAAAAACTGGGCCGCAAGTTCAGACGGATTCATACCCAGGGACAGTTTGCTGGCTATGCCGGCGATGGGGTCCGTGGCCCAGTTGGTTGCCAGCTCGGTCGGGGTCATGGTGCTGAACGCTGACACCGAGATGCCGGCGTATATCACCAGCACCACGACGGTCATAATTAAAAGCGCCCTGGGCGCGCGTACCTCGGGACGTTTTGTCTCCTCCGCCATCTGAGATATCGTCTCTAAACCGGTGAAGGCGATGGCGGCGATGGCTATACCGAATAGAAAGTCCTGGGGCGAAGGCCAGTAGTTCACAATTCTCTCCATAATAATCTGAGGATTGAAGAAAAACATCAGGGCCAGGGTAATTAAAAGCGCCTGCACGGCCAGGTCCATAACGGCAAGCGCAATATTCAATATAGATGATTCTTTGACGCCGATGACATTGATCGTCATGAGAAACACCACGACCATCATGGCGCAGCTGGTCATTATCGCTGGCGACTCCTTAAGAGGTGCCCAGAAAAAACCCAGGTATGATGGGATGGCGATTGCAGAGATGGAGATCGTGACGATATACCCGAACATCAGTCCCCAGCCGGCAATAAATCCTGCAAAATCGTTGAATCCGTGCCGCGCGAAGCTGGCGGACCCGCCCGATTCGGGGTACATGGCTGTACCCTCGGCGTAGGAAAGGGCGGTGAAGACGAAAACTATGCCGGCCAGGCCCAGCGCCAGCGGCGTGGCGCCGGCGGCTGCCAGGACGACCACACCGAGAGCGTAATAGATAGATGATCCGACGTCGCCGTAGGCGATGCTGAAGAGATGTGTAGTGCGGAGGACACGCCGGAGCGGTCTCACGCTAAGCCGTTGCGGGCGGCCGAATTTGTCGCCCGGTTTAACCTGCCAGTTATTTTTCACTTTTAGTCATGCTAAGGGATAACTGATGCAGAATTTTATTCTTGGCATAGAGCATTGTCAAGACATCGGGCAGCGACCGGTAGTATATTTCTTGTAATCAGTATCATTCCGGTTTACAATGATTTAACAGAGGAAAGTAAAAGTCGAGGAGGTTAGAGTCCATGAACAAATACAGGATAACCATTCTGTTAACCGCTTCTATCCTGATAATTCTACTGCTGGCCTGCACACCGGCGTCCACACCAGCGGGCGCACCCGGTGCTGTAATCACCGTAACCTGCGAGCAGTTCTCCCAGAAGGCCCATATCGTTCGGGATGTCAACGCCGCTGCGGGTTCGACCATCACCGTTACCCTGTGCTCCAATCCCACCACCGGATTTCAGTGGGGGGAGCAGGCCCAGATCAGCAACACACAGGTGCTGAAGCAGACCTCAAGTAAAATGTTGGCACCTGCCAATACGGGCATGGTCGGGGCTCCGGGCAATCAGGAGTGGACTTTCGAAGCCCTGCAGGCGGGCGTCAGCACTGTCTCGTTCTCATACAGCAGGCCCTGGGAGGGCGGTGAGAAAGATGTACAGACGTTCAAGCTCAATGTAACGGTCAAGTAGGCCGTTCACTTCTTGATATTGAACGTGTAAGAGCAGGCCACTATCATAGCTGCCGCGAAGCCGATCAGCAGTATGGCCTCGGCATAAGCCGGCAGTGTCGTCACCGTACCGGCCGTTGTTGCCCAGCGAAGCAGGTCAACACCATAGGTCAGCGGGTTAAAGTAGCTGAATACCTGCAGCCAACCGGGGGCTGAAGAAATGGGGAAGAGCGCTCCGCTGGTGAAGAACATGGGCATTATCACCAGGCTCATGATAAAGTTGAACCCTTCCATGCTGTTCATCAGTGAGGCCAGCAGCAGCCCCACGCAGACCAGGCCTATGGCCAGCAGTATCATAATGGGGATCAGAAGAAGCACGGACTGGGGAGCAAGTCGAATTCCGATAAGAAAAGAAAGGGGCAACAGGATGAATCCCTGTATCAGTGCGCTAGTTCCGCTTCCCAGGGCCTTGCCGATGACTATGGAGGTGCGTGAAACGGGTGCCACCATTATCTCCTTGAGGAACCCGAACTCCCTGTCCCAGATGATCGAAACCCCCGACCATATCGATGTGAAGAGCAGCGTCATGCCCAGTATGCCCGGAAATATGAATACCTGGTAGTTGTCCACGCCCGGCAATGCCACGTTCCTCATACCACTGCCGAAGACCAGCAGCCATAGCAGCGGCAAGATCAGCGATGATACTATCCGCGACTTTTCGCGCCAGTACCTTAACACTTCGCGGTACCATAAAGCGCCTATTTTTCTCAGCTCGCTCATCTTATCCTGCCTAAGGCACGCATCTTTGACCTCAACTCATTCTCCGCCTCTTCGGAGCGTATTTCCTTTCCCGTATAGTACAAAAATACATCATTCAGGGTTGGCTTGTGTATGGAGACAGATTTAAGTTCGATCTGATTCGCTGCTGCCAGTTCCACGATCATGGGCACTTTCTTCTCGGCATCGGATACGTGGAGGCGTAAAGTGCTGTCGATTGCCTCAACATGGTGTGTAAAATTAAGCTCTTTTATCCTGGCCAGGAAATCAGCCGGCCGGCCGGTCACAACGGTCACCACGTCACCCTTTAATGCGCCGATCAGGTTGGCAGGTGTATCCACTACCTTGATCCTGCCGATATCGATGATCCCCACCCTGCTGCAGAGGCGTTCCGCCTCCTCCATATAGTGTGTGGTAAGGATCACCGTGATATTTGATTGTCTGGCCAGTTCTTCGATATGTGACCAGAGGTGTTGACGTGTTTGCGGGTCCAGGCCGAGGGTCGGCTCGTCGAGGAAAAGCACCCTGGGACTGTGTAAAAGCCCCCGTGCCAGCTCCAGCCTGCGACGCATACCGCCGGAATAGGTTTTCATGGGAGAATCGGCACGGTCTGACAGTCCCACAAGGTCCAATAATTCGCCGATGCGTTTCTTTGCCGCAGCAGATCCGATATCATAAAGGGTAGCATGCAGCATCATGTTCTCCCGGCCTGTCAGGCGGTCGTCAATGCTGGGGTCCTGGAAAACAATGCCTATGCTGCGGCGTACCTTTCCCGCCTGCCTGCGGATATCGTAACCGTTGACCTGGGCCGTTCCTGACGTGGGGGAGTTGACGGTGCACAGCATGGATATGGCTGTCGTCTTGCCCGCACCGTTCGGCCCCAGCAGGCCGAAAACCTCTCCGGGCTCGATTTTCAGGTTTAGCTGATCCAGCGCCAGAATTTTACCGTATCTCTTGGTCAGGGAAAAAATCTCGATGGCATATAGCTGTTTCATGACTTTAGCCGTTAACAATTATAAGCCTGGGAAGAGGCATGACAAAATCGCATCACCTGCTGAAAGCGACAAGCCTGCTTCACCGCAAGGGCAGAGATCTATGTTTAGTTCAGGAGAATGATTTTAAGTTGTCGGCGAATTTGGCCAGATAATCGTCGGCAGGCAGTATGGAAGAAAGCACCTTGGCTGCCAGGGAGAGCGATTGCTCCGCCGGCAGGCAGTATCGCATAGTCAGGAACCCCTGGCGCAGTTTCTTGACCTCGTCCTTCACCGCCCTGTTCGATATAACACATTCACTCAAGTACTCGGCAAGCTGCTCAAAGTCGGCTTCCCTCATGCCAAAGCGCGTCATTTCCTGTGTGCCCATGCGTATGCCGCTTGATGCTATGAAGCTGTCGTCGTCCGGCAACGCCTGGTAATTGGTGACAATGTTGTTTTCCTCAAGCCTGCGTGCGATATCCTCTCCCAGTCCGTACTGCCGCACGCGTATCAATACCTGGTGGGTTTCAGTGAACCCATCTTTTGCATCACCTTCAACTGCTATGCCCCTGGAGTTAAGCGCTTTTGCGAAAGCGCGGGCATTTTTTATCACCTGTGCCTGGTAATCCTGCTTGAACTGGTTCATCTCGTATGTTGCCATCAACAGGCCAAGCAGTGTGCCAAGGTGGTGGTTGCTGGTGGAACCCGGGAAAGCCCTGCTCTTTATCTCTACCCAGAGTTTCTCCAGGCCGGTCCTGTCAGCCATGTTGCCGGCGATCACACCGCGCTGCGGGCCGAAGAAGGTTTTGTGTGTGCTGCCCGTGATGACGTCGGCTCCCTCGCCGAACGGGGCCTGAAACGCGCCGTAGAGCCCCAGCACGTGAGCCATATCAAACATGAGTATGGGACGGGGGTTCATCCGGCCTGCAAGTTCAGATACAAATTTAACCGGCTCCCTGTATAAAAACATGCTCTTTCCGAAGATGATCAACTCCGGCTTTATAGATTCGATCATATCCGCGAGTTTGGTAGTGTCCGCTTTATAAGGATTATCTTTGAGAACGGGAAAATGATAGACGTTCTCCTTACCCGTTTCCAGATTATCAGCTACGAAGTTGAATAGTGCGCCCATCGGCTGGGCGCTGAGGTGTCCGCCCTTGTTCAGGTCGTTGTTGATAACAGCGCGCATTTTCCTCAACGGCTGATTGGCCGGCTTCTCCCGGTTGAGAAATTTGACGATGCCTTTAAAAACCACCTCGTTGGCCATGTTGCCGCTGACCGGACGCATCTCAATATTGGTGCAGCCGAAATAATGCTGCAGCTCTTTTCTCAGCTCATCTTCAACATCCCTGATGAAGTCTGTGGCCTGGTAAAAATATATCTCTCTGCCCTTCATAGTCCGGTGTTCGGCATAACGGCCAACAGGGTCCGATATCTCGCACAACTTCACCAGAAGGCTCGGTGTGGATTCAGAGGGTATGAGATTAATGCATTCCCGCTGCCTCCAGATATTGTTGTTAATAGTCCTGTCGACAAGTTTTTCTATCTTACTTTGAAAATCAGCCATGTTATACCTCGGCGGAAGTTTGTATAAAGCATACATGAAGCGATCAGGATTTAACAAACTCAATTTGCGAAAACTGCCCTCCGAATTTATCATATATACGCTTATATCAATGATATTTCCGGAGAACATGGATTGAAATTAGGAAAAGCAGCAGCCTGTTTTGCACTGGTGATTTTATCTGCCGCTGCTATTGTCGGCAGCGCCTGCGCCGCGGGAGGTGATGTAAATCCCAATGCGCCGGTGATTTCGTCCCTGGTGGCTGAGCATATTAGCGTATATCCCCTGGGCAATAC
>Ga0163210_1000306_pt1 | contig 20191 bp, 17 predicted proteins | sample Kivu_220m_FD_113536 | JGI IMG/M metagenome (GOLD analysis project Ga0163210, IMG submission 113536) | Freshwater microbial communities from Lake Kivu, Western Province, Rwanda to study Microbial Dark Matter (Phase II) - Kivu_220m | ecosystem: Environmental > Aquatic > Freshwater > Lake ...
TCGCAATGCTGTACCGCATCATATTGTTGACATAATCTATCCTGATCAACCTTATAGTGTGGCGCTCTATCAACATCCTGCATACGAAGCGATTGACAGCATTCAGCAAAGGGGAAAGCTGCCGGTAATGGTCGGGGGAAGCGGACAGTATATTTGGTCCGTCATCGAAGGCTGGACTATACCGCAGGCGGAACCGGATAGGACATATCGTGAATCAATGGAAGACAGGGCCAGGCTTGTTGGGTCAACTGGACTTTACAGCGAATTGGAGGGGATAGATCCGGAAGCGGCAAGGAAAATACAACCTAACAATTTAAGGCGAATAATCAGGGCACTGGAAATCTATCATCAGACGGGGGTAAAACCTTCGGAATTGCAGATAAAAAAGAGCCTGAGCTACCCCATTCTTATAATTGGTATTACTGTGGATAGACCTGAGCTATATAGCCTTATCGATACCAGGACGGATGAGATGATTGCTGCGGGTTTCGTGGATGAGGTGAAAATGCTGCTGTCCTCCGGCTATTCGCCAGAGCTGCCGGCTATGTCAAGCATAGGATACAGGCAAATTATTGAACACATCAATGACAAGGTCAGCCTGTACGAGGCGGTACAAAAAATAAAGTATGAGACGCACCGATTTGCCAGGGGGCAATACGCCTGGTTCCGCTTACGTGACAGTAGAATAAGCTGGCTTAATATTGATGATGCTATCGGAGATAAAATAAATTATACTATAGAAACTTTTCTTACAAACGTGAGGCAATCATGAGCAAGATTGTAAAATTCTCAAAAATGCAGGCCACAGGCAATAATTTCATAATGGCCGACGCCAGATCTATCGAGTTGAATTGGAATGAACTGGCTAAGAACATGTGCCGCTATCACCTCGGAATCGGCGCCGATGGGCTCATCACGATCAATAAGTCGTCAAAGGCAGATATCAAAATGCGTATCTTCAATTCCGACGGCTCGGAAGCACAAATCAGCGGAAACGGTCTGAGATGCTTTGCCAAATATGTGATCGACTATAAGATAATAAAAGGTCCCGATATCAGCGTCGAAACTCTGGCCGGTACAAAGTTGATACAAGCGGTATTAACGAGCGGCAGGGTAAACCAGGCGCGTGTAAACATGGGCCAGCCGAGCCTTAAAGCTCGAGAGATACCTGTATCGCTTGACATAAAAGAGCCTATACTTGATTATCCCTTGAAGATAGCGGACAGGAAGCTGAAGCTAGCGTTTGTATCAATGGGCAATCCTCATGCCGTTTGCTTTATGGAAGAGGACATTGAGAGATTTCCTCTGGCAGAGATTGGCCCGCTGGTGGAACACAATGCTTTATTCCCTGAACGCACCAATTTCGAAATTGTAAACATCGTTGATAATAAGAAACTGAAAGCAAGGGTGTGGGAGAGGGGAGTAGGGGAGACTCTTTCCTGCGGAAGCGGCGCCAGTGCAACTGCGGTGGCAAGCAGGCTAAAAGGCGTCATTGGTGATCGTGTCGACATAATGTTGCCCGGTGGAGTTTTGAGCCTGTCATGGGATGGCACAACGGACGTTTTCTTAACCGGACCTGTTGAAGAAGTATTTACGGGAGAATATATCCTATGGACTTAGCAAGGCGCTTAGATAAGATACCCCCTTACCTTTTCGTGGAGATAAACAGGAAAATCGCCGAGAAGAAAGCTAAGGGCGAGGATGTCATCAGTTTTGCCATCGGAGATCCCGACATGCCAACTCCCGGTCATATAATCGACGGGTTCTGCCGGGCTGCCCGTGACCCGGTAAATCACCGCTACCCGGAAACCTACGGCATGCCCGACCTCTGCAAAGCAATAGCCGACTGGTATCAACAGCGTTTCGGTGTTACTCTGGACTGGCCGCCTACCAGAGAGGTCTTGCCCCTGATAGGTTCAAAGGAAGGCATAGGCCACATGTCATTTTGCATGTTAGACCCTGGGGACATTGCGCTGGTGCCTGACCCGGGTTACCCGGTTTACTCAGTAAGCACATTGCTTGCGGGTGGGGAAATACACTATATGCCGCTATTGGAGCGAAATGGTTTTCTACCGGATTTGGATACAATCCCGCTCGATATCGCGAAAAAGGCTAAGATAATATGGATCTGCTATCCAAACAATCCGACTGGAGCCGTTGCCGGGCTCGACTTTTTTGAAAAAGTAGCGTCATTTGCACGTAAATATGGTATTGCGGTATGCCACGATGCGCCTTATACGGAGGTGGCGTTCGATAACTACAGGCCTCATAGCTTTCTCGAAGCACCGGGCGCCAAGGAAGTAGGTATTGAGTTTCATTCGCTATCTAAAACGTACAATATGACAGGCTGGCGCATCGGCATGGCTGTGGGTAACTCCAGGATGATCGACGCCTTGTTCCGCTTCAAGTCTAACCTTGATTCCGGTATCCCTCAGGCAATACAGATCGCCGCAATTGAGGCATTGACGGGAAAGCAGGATGAGATAGTGGTCAGGAATAGTAAATATCAGAAGCGTCGCGATAAATTGGTTAATACCTTGCAGGAAATAGGGTTAGAAGTGACCAGGCCAAGGGCGGGTTTCTATATATGGGCAAAAATACCGGATGGCTATACCTCGGTCGAGTATACTGCCGAGTTACTGGACAAAGTAGCTGTGGCAGTAACGCCGGGAATCGGATACGGGAAATCAGGGGAAGGATATATCAGACTCTCGATTACGCAACCTGATGTCAGATTTGATGAGGGCCTAAGGAGATTGCTGACTTTCAAAAAGAGAAGGTAACTACAGCGTTTTGGGATGACAAAAGACTTCATTGAGACGAAGGAGAAAAAGGAACACGCCATTCTTGTTGGTGTGGATGCCAGGGAACTGGGGAAAGGCTGGTTAATAGAAAGCTCACTAAATGAACTAGATTCTTTAGCCAGAACCGCAGGTGCCGAAGTGGTCGGCAAAGTCACGCAAAAGCTCGAGAAGCCTTCATCCACATATTATTTGGGCAAAGGGAAACTCCAGGAACTCATTGACCTTAAACCGGATCTCGGTTATGACGTTGCCATTTTCAACGACGAGCTTGCGCCGCGTCAGCAGCGCAACCTGGAAGAAGCTTTAGAAGTAAAGGTACTTGACCGAACGGCCCTGATATTGGACATTTTTGGCCGAAGTGCCAGAACGATGGAAGGGAAGCTCCAGGTGGAACTTGCCCAGCACCAGTACGTATTACCACGGCTGGCCGGGCAGTGGAGCCATTTGGAAAGGCTTGGAGGCGGTATAGGCACAAGAGGTCCTGGAGAATCCCAGCTTGAAACCGATAGAAGGATAATAAGGAACCGCATCCGTAATATTAAAAGGCAGATCGAGGCGGTAAGAAGGCAGCGTGAGCTATACAGAAGAAAGCGCAGGAGGAGCAATACCCCTCTGGTCGCGTTGGTAGGGTATACCAACGCCGGCAAAAGCACACTGCTAAATGCACTTTGCCAGTCTGATGTAATTACTGAAAATAAGCTGTTTTCTACGCTGGATCCTGTTACAAGAAGGTTACGCCTGCCGGACGGCAGAAATGTTCTGATGACAGATACCGTCGGTTTCATACACAAGTTGCCGCCGTTAATAGTAGCTGCGTTTCATGCCACGCTGGAGGAACTGTCTGAGGCTGATATATTGCTGCATCTTGTTGACATAACCAGCCCGGAGGCGGTAAATCAGAGCCTGACGGTGGAAAAGATATTGAGGGATCTGGACCTCAGCGATAAACCAATAATTACTGTTATTAATAAAATTGACACGTTGGTCGGCAATCTTGAAGAGGCAAAAGGCGTTGCATTGTCGACAAAATCTCCCCCGGAATCAACGATAGTAATATCAGCTTTTAAAAAGTGGAACCTGGACAAGCTACTGAATAAAATCGCCGTTTACCTGGCTAAAGACATAGATAAAAATAACGAAGTTAGTAATTAATACAATTTCTAAGCCACAGGACGTGTCGTACACTGTACCTTTTCCGACACGGAAAGAATATACTATAATTGATTATGGAAACATCTGCTAGTAACAATGACCTTAAAATTCTGGTTAACGATTTTCTTGAGTATTTAGTGATCGAAAAATCGTTATCAATTCTGACAATTCGCAACTATAGACACTATCTAACTCGATTTCTATCTTGGCTTGAGGAAAAATCAATCCCACTTTCGATATCAAGTATTAATCTAGAATTAATTGGTCAATTCCGTGTGTACCTTGCTCATTTTCAGAATAAGAATAATATTGCACTTAAAAAAGTAACTCAGACATACCATATTATCGCGCTACGCTCTTTTTTACGCTATCTTATTACACGGAGGGACTTCCCTACTCTTAACCCCGATAAAATTGATCTTCCTAAACCGGATTCTCATATTATAGAATTTCTTAACTCCGAGCAGATTTCCCGATTGCTTGATAGCCCTCAAATATCTGATGAAATCGGGCTAAGAGACAAAACCATCCTCGAGGTACTTTTCAGTACTGGACTCAGGGTATCCGAGCTCGTCAAATTGAACCGGGATCAAATTAACCTGAAAAGGCAGGAATTCGGTGTTAAGGGTAAAGGAAATAAAGTACGTCTGGTATTTCTTTCCAACACTGCTGCTGACTGGATAAGAAGGTACCTTACAACCCGTAAAGACACGTATAAACCACTATTTATACGATACAGCGGGGATAAATCAGTAGCCAAAAACGGTGAGAGAATGCGACTCACATCGAGGTCGGTAGAAAGAATTGTCAAGAAATACTCCAAGAAATGCGGCCTGCCTTTCGATGCCCACCCGCACACATTGCGCCATTCATTTGCCACCGATCTTTTAATCGGCGGCGCCGACCTGCGTTCAGTCCAGGAAATGCTCGGACACGAGAGCATACGGACAACACAGGTCTATACCCACGTTACCAATAAGCATTTAAAAGAAGTATATAAAAAGTACCATAGCCGCAAGTAAATCATTATGTCAACAACTATACTCTAACGGAGGCGTCAATGCAGGAATACGAAGTTGTTATTATAGGCGGGGGCCCGGCTGGTTTAACAGCTGGTTTATACGTAGCAAGATACGGCCTCAGTGCAATACTTATTGAACGTGGTTTGTATGGCGGCCAAATAGTTAATGCCTCTCGCGTCGAAAATTATCCCGGTTTTCCCGATGGCATATCGGGCATGGACCTTGGCCAGCTTATGTATGACCAGGCTTTGAGATTCGGCCTGAAATCCACTACCGCAGAAGTCACCGGGTTTAAGCGAAAAAATAAAGGTTTTGAGATCAGCACCGATGACGAGGTTTTATTTGCCGGGTCTGTCATAATCGCCACCGGCTCGGATTACCGTAAATTGGGGGTAGATGGAGAGGAAAGGCTGAACGGCCGTGGCGTTTCCTATTGCGCCACATGTGACGGTTTCCTGTTCAAGAATGTTGATGTTGCAGTAGTTGGTGGCGGTGATACAGCTATTACAGATGCCCTGGAATTAAGCCAGCATTCGAGTAAGGTGTACGTAATACACAGGAGGGAACAGCTACGGGCCAGCCAGGCAGTCCAACACGTCGCATTTGGTATTCCTAAGATCCAATTTATATGGAATTCAGTTGTCGATAGCATAGAAGGACAGGACAAATTGAGCCGCCTTAATTTAAAGAATGTAAAGTCCGGCGAAAAATCGGTTCTGCAGGTTGCAGGTGTTTTCGTGGCTATAGGGTTAATACCGAACAGCGAGCTTTTCGCTGGGCTGTTGGAAATGGACGAAAATAAGAATATAACTACCGATGACCTGATGCACACCAGCATACCGGGGATTTTCGCAGCAGGCGATATCAGGAAGAACTCCGCCCGCCAGGTGGCTACGGCAGTTGGAGATGGTGCAACAGCGGCAAAATCAGCCTTCAGCTATTTAAAGGAACAATAGTATGAGATGGTGGGCTCGGCAGGTTTCGAACCTGCGACCAATCGGTTATGAGCCGACCGCTCTGCCCCTGAGCTACGAGCCCAATAATATTGTTGACACCGGCTCAAATAATGAGTATTCACTATTACCTTTCCGGCAGTTTTAAAGTATATCACAGCCTTTTATAGCTGTGAAGTTAGCTTTTTCATCAGGTTATTGGACTTAACTCGAAGATCTCAATATAATTAAATACTAAATTAGCAATCATACAGTATGATTGCTAATTATATAGATATACTAATAGTCAAATTCCGGGAGGAATTCATGCCCATATACCAGTACGTTTGCTCGAAATGTAACGAGAATTTTGAACTAAAGCAAGGTTTTAACGATGATGGAGTAACATCCTGCCCAAAATGTAAAAGCAGGGCCAGAAGATTATTCCTTCCCGTCCCCATAATATTCAAGGGATCAGGCTTCTACGTCACTGACAGCAAGAAACCTTCCGGCGAGCAGAGCGTTTCAAAGGTGTCCGAAGTGACCAAGGAGCTATCAGTTCCCAAGGAACCGGAATCAAAGCCGCAGGAATCGAAACCACAGGCTACCGTATAAAAAATCCGACACTTTTATTTACTTGATGCCCACCTGGGCTTATGTTACACTCCAATCCGGTCCCTGTAGCTCAGCGGACAGAGCGGCTGCCTTCTAAGCAGCGGGTCGTCGGTTCGAATCCGACCAGGGATGCCATCAAATCTGCGGGGGGCAACTGCTTTTCCAGCAGCGAATGTAGCGCAAAGTCGTATTCAACACCCCACCAATCCTCTATGCTATAGGCATGAGGATTTTAGCGTGACCACCCTATCCGACGCACTGGCGGCCTACCGTATCTTCGCTCAGGCCGAAGGCAAAAGCCATGACCCGCAAAACTAACATTATGGCTGGTACAAAAAAGGGGATGCCCCCAATTATAATCGTTATATCAATTGATGAATAGCCTTAATTATCGATCTTATATACTTTTGATCATCCGGATACTATTTGACGTAGTTGGTCACTACGCCTTCCGGTATATTAGGATTGAACCTCGGTTTGCCGAATCCCATGGGTGGGGTTTCATACCATTTACCCGTACCATAAACATATAGGCGAGCTCCGCGGACTTCACCAAGCCTGATATATGGATGTTTCAATGGCCACTGTGGGTCCATAGTAACCGTGGGTAAGATGCCCATTGTATCTATCGGTTTAGTGCAATCAAACAATGCCTCTCTGACCGCTGGCCCCGAAAATTTTTCATAGCCGGCCTTCTCCAGAACACCTTTTACCGTGTTTATGGCAAATATAGCGTCAGAGAAACTGGAAAGATATAATTGCCCATAGTCTATCCCGGGGCGTGCGCCAGGATGATATTTCTCAATTACTTTAACCGCCAGGTCGCTCCCTGGGACACCCTGTTCGAAAACGGCTGCGCTGGTGCCAAAAGATCCTTCAAATAGCTGGGCGTCCTTTGCCATTACGCGCTCGTATGGATAGGCAAGGAGAAACCTCAGCTTTCCCTCCGGCGGCGTAAACCCCAGCCGTTTCGCATCTTTTATAACGGTCTGCATTGCCCCCGTTGGAATATCAAGTACAATCCACTCTGCACCATTGCCAACCTGCCTTTTGAGTTCAATTGAGGTATCCATCGGTGCCAGGGGAATAAAGTCTGCTCCAACGAAGTTGACGCCTATTTTTTGACAGAACTTGGCCACGATGTCATCTTTTGTTATCACCCGTCGTGTAGGAATATCCATACCAATGTAGCCTATACTTAGCGGGCGGGCCTCTTTCCAAAGTTCATTCTTGACCCAATAGATCCCGCCTCCACCCTGCTCAGGCACACCATCACAATCACAAAGTATATAAGGAGGATCTACCTCATACATGATAAGGTCCATTGTGCTGGGGCTCAGCACAAGACCCGGAATTTTATCGCGGGAAGCAAACGTGGCGAGACTGCTTGTAGGCGCACTACCGTGACAGAAAATAAACTGGACTCCATCAGCTTTAAATCTTTCATATGCAGATATGGTTCTGGGTATTGAATACCCGACATCTTCCCAGATAAGCTCAGCCTTTACTATTTCTTTTTGCCCGGATGGAGCAGTGTACTCTATACCCCCGTACTCATCATTTATGTACCTGATATAATCCTGGGCAGCTATCGCAGACTGGTCTAGCCAGTTGGCCATCGGGCCGGTCAACGTAAAGGGGCCCCCAAATTTGATGGTTTTCTGTACAGAGGGTGCTACTGACGTTTGGGCGCAGGCAAATGTCGAAATTAAAACCAATATTAAACAGCCCAACCTCAAAACTTTTATTGCGGTTTTTCTGCGCATACTTCAACCTCCGAATATTATTTATGACCTTACTTGGTGAATAATATTATCTGTGTTCAATAGTAACCTGCCCTCGATAGTTGTATCATTTATAAGGTTTTATTTCAAGGCTTGTTGATTAAAGAGGCGGCTTTTTCCCTATAGATGCACCTATAGATGCACTCAATTGACAAAATAGCGGCGCATATATTAATATTTCCCGTTGATTAACCCGTCAATTAGTCCTTTTTAGATTTGTTTATGAATACCACCGAAGTCACGCTTTCAATAAACAACGTCTCCTTAAATTTTGGTGGTGTGTCTGCTCTAAGCGATGTCAGTTGCGAGGTCAGGGAGCAGGAGATTCTGGCCATTATTGGTCCCAATGGAGCAGGTAAAACCTGCCTTCTCAACTGTATAAGCGGATTTTACCGCCCTCAAACCGGCGATATTTTCTATGAAGGCGTCAGGCTTAACAATATTCCTTCCTTTAAAATAGCTCAAATGGGCATCGGCAGGGTATTTCAGGGTATTCAACTTTTCCTCGGTTTAAACGCGCTGGACAACCTCATGGCAGCCAGGCACATACACATGAAACACAATTTCTGGGAAGATGTGATCTACTTCGGGCGGGCCTACAAAGAGGAAATTCAGCACCGGAGAAGGGTGGAGGAGATCATCGATTTCCTCGAAATGGAGCCGATCCGTAAGAGGGTTGTGGGGTCGTTGCCTTACGGCAAAAGAAAGCTGGTTGATTTAGGTCGTGCGCTGGCCCTGGAACCCAGGTTGCTGCTGCTGGACGAACCGATGGCCGGCATGAACCTCGAAGAAAAAGAGGATGTGGCCAGGTTTATTATAGACATTTTCGAACGCTGGAAGATACCCATCGTGCTCGTTGAACATGACATGGACGTGGTGATGGATATTGCCGACAGGCTGATAGTGCTCGATTTCGGAAGTAAGATTGCGGAAGGTAAACCTGATGAAATCAAGGCAAATCCAAGAGTGATCGAAGCTTATCTCGGCGTCCCCGAGGAGGTGGCAGATGGTCACCCTGCGTGAAGACGGCAGGAGGCTAAATGATAGCGCTCGACAGGGCAGTGGCAGTGAGCATTTAACAACCCTTCCTAGGTACCTGCTCGGGAACGTAAAGAACTATCCAAATGATATCACGATGCGTAAGAAGGATTACGGCATCTGGAACAGCTATACCTGGAAAGAATGCTTCGAGATCATTAATGGCCTTGCCCTGGGATTAACCAGTCTGGGCTTAAAACGCGGCGATAAGATCACAATCATCGGTGACAATGATCCGCAGTGGTATTGGTCCGAGCTGGCTGTGCAATGCATGGGCGGGGCTGCCGTGGGCATATATATAGACTCCATGCCCGATGAAGTCAGGTACCTGGTGGAAAATTCCGACAGCGTTTTCGTGATAGCAAAAGACCAGGAGCAGGTTGATAAGTTTTTAAATCCCTATAAGGACAGGGAGGGGAAGGAACACAGGCCTATAAAGGAAGAATTGCCTCATATTAAGAAGCTTATTTACTGGGACGAGAAGGGGCTCTGGGACTACAGTGATCCCTGGCTTATGAAATATGATGAAGTTGTAGCGCTGGGTAAAGATTACGAAAAATCACATCCCAACGACTTTGAGGATGCCATTATTAGCGGTCGACGGACTGAAATAGCCGTCCTCTGCTACACTTCAGGAACCACCGGCCTGCCCAAGGGCGTGATCGTAAGCCACGATTATTTAATTAACAACGCTGTAGCCGCAGGGTATACACGTGATCTGTATGCCTACGAGGAATATCTTTCTTTCATCGCGCCGGCATGGATTGCGGAGCAGGCGGGCATCGCCGGATGGGTTGTCAACCGGGCACGGATAAACTTCCCGGAGTCTCCGGATACAATTATGAACGATTTGAGGGAGATCGGCGCCGCATCATTCATGTTCGGTCCTCCTCAGTGGGAAGGACTGCTGAAACTTTTTCAAGTCCGCATCAATGATTCATCGTGGTTAAAACGCACGGTATACAATATGTGCCTTCCGGTCGGTTACAGGGTAGCAGACAGACAGATGAAGCTTGAGAGACCGTCGCTTTTCTGGCGGATACTCTACTCCGTATGCAACCTTATCTGTTTTCGCCCCATGCGGGACTACCTCGGTCTTTCTCACTTAAAGATAGGTATCACCGCCGGCGCACTGCTTGGTCCCGAACCGCTGCGCTGGTACAGGGCCATAGGCGTGAACCTGTCCCAGATCTACGGACTATCCGAAGCAAACCCTGTTACCCTTCCGGTAATGGGTAGTCCAACCAAACCCGAAACAGTCGGTCCGGTGAGCGTGGGCAGCCAGGTGCGGATAACCGATGAACAGGAGATCCTGGTTAAGAGCGCCGGCCAGTTCCAGGGATATTACAAAAGGCCCGATGCCACGGCCGAAAAGCTGGTTAACGGCTGGGTCAAAACCGGTGACGGTGGCACAATAGAGAATGAAGATGGACAGCTCGTTTTCTATGACCGCCTTCAAGATATGCTGAGGCTTAAAGATGGGACAAAGTACTCACCGTCTTATATCGGCAACGCTATGAAATTCAGTGCTTATGTAAAGGACTGTGTGGCTATTGGCAGCGAAGAGCGGGATTTCATACTGGGCATTGTTGTCATAGGTTTCGACGCAGTCGGCAGATGGTCGGAAAAGAACCGGATTCCCTATACAACCATGGCGGACCTCTCACAGAAAAAAGAGGTTTATGATTTGATCGAGCCCGAGGTCAGGAGGGTGAACCGCATGCTCCCGGCTGCCGCCCGGATCAGGAGATACCTGATACTTTACAAGGAATTTGACGCGGACGAGGGAGAATTGACCAGGACGCGGAAGGTGAAGCGCGGATTCATAGAGCAGCGCTATGCCGACCTGGTCAATGCCGCTTACGCCGGGTTGGAACAGGTGGCAGCCATAGCCCGAGTAAAATACCGCGACGGTACGGAGCGGGATATCAGTACCATGGTGAACATAAGGGGCATAGACTGACATGGATTTTACTTATTTTATCCAGCTGGTACTGTCCGGATTACTTATAGGCGGTATCTATTCGCTCCTTGCTCTCGGCATAGTGCTGATCTTTAAGGCATCCGGAATCCTTAACTTCGCCCAGGGTGACATGTCGGCTATGGGAGCTTTCTTTGCCTGGTATTTAGCATCATTAGCCCTCAGGATTGAACTGCCATACCTGCCGATAATGATCGTCGGGATGTGTATCCTGGCTTTTGTGGTGGCTTTTATGATCGAGCATTTCATGTTAAGGCCGTTAATCGGGCAGCCGATCATAGCGTCTCTCATGTCCACTATAGCACTTGGAATGGTAATTTCCGGACTGGTGACGTTTATCTGGCCCGGTCCCGGAAGGGTATTTCCGCCGCTGATCCCTACAGGGGGCATCAATATAGGCGATATCTCTCTTTCAGTTGGCAATCTGGTAAGCTTCGTCATCTGCATGATCGTATTCGGGCTCTTTGTACTGTTTTTCCAGAAGACCAAACTTGGCCTGGCCATGCGCGGAACTGCGGAAGACCAGCAGCTATCTCAAAGCGTGGGAATAAAAGTGACTATTATATTTCTCGCTTGCTGGTTCATCGCCATGTTACTGGCCTCCAGCAGCGGCGTTCTCATCGGCAGCCTGCAGATGCTGGACCGGGGTACTTTGGCAGCTTACGGGGTAAAGGCATTCCCGGCCGTGCTCATCGGAGGGCTGGAATCCATACCCGGCGCTCTCCTTGGCGGTTTGATCATAGGGGTGGTCGAGATGCTTTCGGGAGGATACCTGGATAAGCTCCTGGGCGGTGGCGCCGGGGAGATAATGCCTTTTATCGTAATGCTGATAATTTTAATATTCTTACCTCACGGGCTTTTCGGCTATAAGAGGATCGAGAGGATCTAGTTACACAGTAAGGTGAGCGGATTATGAGACGACCTTGCGGGACATTCGATACAAGTTACGGCCAGGATCTGGCTATCACGCGAACGAGGTTCCAGTGGATCATCGCGGTGATTGCTGCTGCTTTCTTCTTTTGCGTGATGCCTTTTATGGCAGGAGCGGACATATTATCGAAGGTAAATATTTTAGCTATCACAATTATAGCGACGCTGGGATTAAATATACTTACCGGGTACTGCGGGCAATTGAACTTCGGTCACGCGGCGTTCGTGGCGGTTGGAGCGTATATCAGCGCGATGCTGGTGCATCACCTGCACTGGAACTGGCTGCTGACCGTGCCTTTCGCCGCCTTTGGGACGGCATTAATCGGATTGATATTCGGCTTACCGTCGCTCAGGATAAAAGGCTTCTATATTGCCGTCACAACGTTAGCAGCATTCTATATTATTATGTTCATTTTCCTTCGCGGCGGTGATGTAACCGGCGGTATTAACGGGCTCCAACTGGGTGCCATCCAGATCGGCAATATTGCCATTGATGATGAGAGGAAGTATTTTTTCCTGATTATGATCTTCCTGGTTATTTTAACTTTTTTCGCAAAAAATATTGTACGTGGACGGCTGGGCAGGGCTTTCATAGCAGTTCGTGACAACGATCTGGCAGCAGAACTTATGGGAATCGACATTTTCAAATATAAATTAATAGCCTTTGCCGTCTGCTCGGCTTATGCAGGTATAGCCGGCTCCCTGTTTGCAGCATATTACGGTTCTGTCTCGGTAGATCAATTCTCGTTCCGTGAATCGATCTGGTATATCGGTTTCATAATCGTCGGCGGTATGGGGTCGATCACCGGCACCTTTTTCGGCGTAATCTTCCTTAAATCTATTGAATTCCTGGTGACAAGTGTCGGCCCGTCCATTTCGTCCGCATTGCCCGGGCTGGGATCTCAATCGATTTCCAGCATAATGCTTATTATGTTTGGGCTGGTAATAATATTGTTCCTGATATTTGAACCACGGGGGCTTTATCACAGGTGGGAGCTGCTGAAAGCATCCATCAGGTTCTGGCCGCTCACCTACTAGATAATTGGATTTTTAATATTCTGCGGACTTAAGATAAATGTTAAAAGTAAATAACATCGAAGTAGTTTACAGTAATGTGATTCTGGCGCTCCGCGGGGTTTCGCTCAATATCGAAGAAGGCAAGATCGCCACGGTAGTGGGTGCCAACGGAGCAGGTAAGAGCACGACTCTAAAAGCGATTTCCGGGCTTTTAAGGACAGAGCTGGGGGAAGTCACCCACGGCAATATAGAGTTTAACGGCGAAAAGATACATAAAAAATCACCCCAGGAAATAGCGGGCATGGGTATAATTCAAATCCAGGAAGGGCGGCGATTGTTTTCACATTTAACCGCGGAAGAGAACCTGAAATTGGGCGGTTACCTGAGAAATAACGTTACCATTAAAAGGCAGCTTGAGCTGGTATACCACCATTTTCCAAGGTTAAACGACTTAAAAAACAATACCAGCGGATATCTTTCCGGCGGCGAGCAGCAGATGCTCGTCATAGGCCGCGGATTGATGTCCCAGCCCAGGATAATGCTCATCGATGAGGCCTCTTTAGGCCTGTCCCCTTTGATGTCGCAATCCCTGTTCGCTGCTATCGTAAACATTAACAGGGAAGAGAAAATAGCCATGCTGGTGGTTGAACAGAACGTGCTTTCGGCATTGAAGATAGCCGATTACGGCTATGTCATGGAAAACGGCAGGGTGGTGCTGGATGGACCTACGGTCAAGCTGCGGGATAACCCGGACATCAAGGAGTTCTACCTTGGGCTTAGCAGGAAGGACGAGAAAAAGAGCTACCGCTTGGTAAAGCATTACAGGAGACGTAAGCGGTGGCTCGGATAGCAATATCGGGTTAAACATGCAAAAATAATAGGCATGAGCGAAGGAGGTGATAGGTTAATCAGTTTCTACGTGCCTGACGGGAAAAAATAAATTGAAACCGGGAGGTAAAATGAGGAAAAATTTAATAATGACGTTCAGCCTTTTGATGGCGCTGACAATGGTAACCGCACTTGTAGCAGGCTGCACCGAGCAGGCCGCACAACCGACGGGTAAGACCACCTACCGCGTTGCCGTCTTTGGCGATGCCACTAGTATCTATGCAGATCAAATAGGTCCCCAGCTTAACGCCTTTCTTGATTTCGGCAAATGGGCTAATGAGACCAACTATATTCCCAATGTAACCCTCGATTTCCGGACGTATGACCACGGCGCTGATAATTCCAGGGCTATTGCCGCATTCAAGGAGGCCGCATCGGGAACACCGAAACCGGTTATGGTCAACGACGGATATGCCAGCACGTTCGCCCTGCTTTACAAGCCGCTGATGGAGCAATCCAAGATACCGGGCTACGGTACTTCCGCACTGAGATCAACCTGTATTCCGGTAAGCTGGTATTTCGCAGTCCTCCCCAGCCCGGAAAATCTCATCGGTGCTTACACCGACTGGATAGTGGAAAACTGGAAGAAGGACAGCAAGTACGACTGGATTAGAAGTCGCTGGCAGGATAGGGCTCCCAGGATGGCATTTATAGCCTGGGATTCGGCCCTTGGAAGGGCATGCGAGAGCCCCGAAATATTCGCTTATATGAAATCTAAGGGGGTCGAGTATGTCGGCGCGGAGTATTTTCCGCTGGCGGCTGTTGATCCTACACCTCAGCTAACAAGACTGAAGGACAAGTTCGATTTCGCCTATGTCGCCATGTTCCCGCAGCACTATGTAATGATCCTCCAGGGCGCGGATCGCCTTGGAATGGCAGGGAAGTACATGGCTGCAGTTCCCAATTACTTTGACCCGTACTTTTTAGTCGACAAAGTCGGCAAGCTGGCGGATAATACCCTGTGCTTTAACCTCTTTGAAATGGAATTCGCCAAGCTGCCACCGTATATCCAGAAGGCACAGCTTGACCGGCAGTATCCCAAGGATTTCTTCGTTTACAGGGGTGGCTGGATCATCGGAGACATTTTTGCCCAGACCATAAGGGAGACAATCCAGAAGTACGGCATCGATAAGGTGAACGGTGAAAACTGCTATGCCACCATAAACGCCGGCCTGGTTAAAGGCTTTAAACCTATGGCCTGCACAGAGACCCTTACCTTTGCCAACAACGATAAGCAGGTTAAGGTCCTGGGCTTGGATAGTACAAACGTAGGTATGATCAAGGACGGCAAATGGGTGCTTATCGAATCGAGCCGCAATATGCCCAGGCTATTCCCGGGCGAGCCCGATGTACCAACGCAGTTCCTGAATAAATAGAATAACAATCCTCTTTAGTGTAATAAAAGAGGGGCCGCACGGCCCCTCTTTTATTTTATGCGCTGTAATCAGAGATCCCTGATTAACTTGCACATTAGGTATTGCTAATTACTTCTTCGACCGCGCCACGGAGCGTGCCATCCTGTCCAGCTTGAAGATGGTCGTGAACTCCATGTTCTTGCTGATCCAGAGTCTCTTCATGATAACTGAATCGGTGATGGCTCCCCTGTAGGCCAGGCCGTCGGCCAGTGTCTTGGGATTCTTAGATACAAGGACAAAATCAGGTTTGACGAGCTTCTTCTCTTCAAGCTTGATGTCGCCGTTATTGATCAGGATGGCGAAGTGGCCGCCGGTGGTTTTAACCTGGATGTCCCGTTTCCAGCCGGCTATATCCTTGCGGGCACGTTCGGTCACGTTCATCAGCCTGATGATCGATTTCATCTCTTTGAGCGCTTTATTATATGCTTCCGTCTCCTTTGCAGTGGCTTTAGGAAGTGTTGGCTCGACCGGGGCTTCCCAGTTGATCTGCGATGAAAGCAGACCCTTCCTGGCTACCTGGGCCCTGGTGAGCTCGGACGTCGGGATGCAGAAAATATCACTGATCTCACCTACACGGTCGTCCCTGAAGACGACTTTTACCTGGGTCCCTTTCTTGATAATGCCCGGTGTAAGTATTCCGGTAGTAGTATAGACATTTACGCTCAGTGCTGTATCAGCACCTTTGAGTACGACGCGCCCCCTGCCGTAAGGCGCCATTTTCAAGAACAGCGCGTTGGCGAAGTAGGTTATCGGTGGGGTGCTGAGCATCACGCCCACCTGATCGAGTTCAACCAGTTTCGTAGGCGCAAAGTCACAATCCGGGCAGTGCGTCAGGAACGGCGGGCACCTGACAATGCCGCATTTGGGGCACTTGCAGCCGAGTATTTTCTTATCGTCCCTGAGTGCCAGGAAAAACTGCGAAAACTCACCTTTGCTCCTCTGGTAGAAGGTGTACATAACATCGTTGGCAACCAGGCACTTTTTACCGTCTATGGTTACTATTTGGGAGCCAACATCAGGTATATATTCGGCGGGAATCAGTTTCTCTTTCTTCTTGGCCATTTTATCTATCTCCTCTCCTCGCTTAATCGTGCTCTAGAATGGCGACGGCTGTGTACTGGGCTATGGTGCTGCCCGTTCCGTGCACCAGTGCGGTCTTCTTCTTGCGCTTGATCAGTTCGTTGCGTGCTGACCAGGCCGACATTATATTGCTGGCGCCGACGGCGTGACCCGAGTAAACCAGGCCACCGCAGGGGTTGACAATATATTTTCCGCCTTTAAGCATGAGGCCATCTTCGATAAGTGAGTCTGCCCTGCCCAGCGGAACCAGCCCGAACTCGGCCATGCTGATCTCCAACTGGTGGATAAATGCATCATGCAGTTCGACGATATTAATCGACTTCTTGGGATCTTTTATACCTGCCATCTTGTAAGCGCGGTGTGAGCCGTAGTAGTCAGACATAATACGCGGCATAACTTTTTGGTTCTTGCCCGCGAATGAGTGCTCGTTGGCCTCACCCAAACCTGTTATCCAGATCACTGGCATACCGGTGTTTTTCGAAATACGTTTGGCCGTCTCTTCTTCCGCGAGGATGAGGGCGGCTGCTCCTTCCGTATAGACGCAGATCTCCAACTCTTTGAAAGGATAGACGACCAATCTTGAATTCATCACCTCTTCGGGGGTAACCTGGTCATGCTGCCTCTGTGCGTACTTGTTAGTCTTAACATACTCGCTGAGTAAGGACGATATTTTGGCTGTCACATGAGGTTTAAGATCTTTGGGGTGCTCATCCATATAGGCAAGCACAACCTCGGCATAACTGTCAGCGGCGGTCCAGCCCAATTTCTGCTCGAAGAAGCTGTCCGCAGACCAGCCGATGGACTTGATAACCTCGGGAGTGGCGGACATGGAAAGGAAATCGAAGCAATCGGTAGCTTTCTCCACACCCAGTACCAGCGCTGTCTTGAACCTGCCGGCCGCCAGGTAAGCGTGGGCGGCTGATATGGTATACGCGCCGGTAGCGCCACCAGTGCTGATGCGCATGCCGAATTTGTTCTGCATGCCGCAGATGCCCTGCAGGGGATGCTCTGGAATGCAGGTTCTCTCGAAGATGTCGTTATAAATACCGTAGAATACGGCTTCAACGTCATTGATCGAGATACCGGCATCCTTGACCGCTTCCCTGGTGGCCATCTGGGCCAGTTCGTAATAGGTCTTCTCGTACCATTTAGCCTTAAAAGGAGTAACCGCGGCACCTACAATGCCGACTCTTTTTGACATATTGCACACCTCCTTAGTTATAAAAATCTATATATTTTAAATAAATTTGATTGATTAATCAATTCAAATAAATTTGAATTAACCGTTTTCTCCGCGTTCATGGTACTGCCGATATTTATTTATTGCAGATGCAGCCCTTTTGAAGCCTGGATAAACCGGCAAACCGGCATTCACGAATTTTTCCTGGACTTCGGCTGCAAGTTGCTTTGACTGAATTGTCGCGCAAAAATGCAACACACTTGCCATCGGTTTCCTAACAGAACTCGCCAGTTCAACTACAGATTCGATATACTGCCCTATTATTTCTTTGCGGTAAGCCAGAGCCCACAGGTCGAAAGGAAAATGCATAATTATTATGTCAATGAGTTCAGAGGCAGCTATAGATTTTACAGCATTAACAAGCATGTCCTTACTTGAAAGTCCAGGCACATCAACAGGGTTTCTGAATATGCTGCCCGCCTCTGAGCCATATATCTTTCTCAGGCTTTGGCGCACATCCTGCGGTAGTAAAGGCAGTATTAATCCGGCTTCCGTACACTCGTCCGCTGCCTGTACGCCCACACCACCACCGGCGCCGATGACCACGGCGTTCCTGCCTTTCGGTACGGACATTTTTAAGAATAAGAGGCTCACATCCACGATTTCTTCCATGCTGTTTACCTGTATCGCGCCGGCCTGCTTCAAAAAACTGTTCCAGGTATTTGCTGAACCAGCCATGGCGCTTGTATGAGATGCGCAGGCTCTAACTCCAGTCTCCGTGTTTCCCGATTTATAGATTATCACCGGTTTAAAGCTCGCAGCCCTTTTAAGCGTTCTTATGAAACGGGGACCATCTTTCACGCCCTCTATATAGATGGCAATCACTTTTGTATTTGGGTCATCGGTTAAATACTCCAAGAAATCGCTTTCATTCAGATCGGCTGCATTGCCATAGCTTATCGCTTTGCTGAAATAAATGCCCCTGGTCGTAGCTTCCCTGATGCAATAAGTAGTATTTCCGCCGCTTTGTGAAATAAGCCCTAATGGACCCGGGGTAGAAGGGAAACCCCTTTGCTCCGGATAGTTGGCTGCAAACGTCAGCCCTGTTGACGGGCAATATAACCCCATGCAGTTGGGCCCGAGTATCCGTATCCCGTTCTTTCGCGCAATATCTACTACTTCAGATTCCAGTATTTTACCCACCTCATCCTCTATCTCGCTGAAACCCGATGTGAATAGATGAACAGCTTTTACCTTTTTTCTGGCACAACCGGTTAATAATTGCGGCGTTAATCGGGCAGGGATAGCCGCTACCACATAATCGATACTGTCGGAAATTTCCTCAACATCTTTGTACACCTTCAATCCGAAAATCTCACCGCCGGCAGGGTGGACCGGATAAATCTTCCCTTTAAATCCGAAATCGATCAGGCTCCTTATATACCTTTGGGGTAAGGTTAGAATGCTGCCGATATTAGCTGAAACTCCTGCTATTGCCAGTGTTTTTGGGCGGAATAGAAAATCGAGCGAAGGCGTTTTATCCATGTAGTTCTCCTGATGACTAATAAATAGTTAAAAATGAACGCGTAATTCAGCAGATTGTATATCGGATTGAATCCGATGTTCAAGCTTAATGTTTTCCCACCTGGGCGTCTTCTATTATTCCAAACTAAGGGGGTTTAAACATCGTAATATCTCTTCCCTTTAACCCGTAGAGAGAATTGTATATACTTAGCCTGTGAAGTTTGATATATCTCCGATCGGTATAATCAGGAATGAAGTAAAAGACAGACATCATTTTGAAGCTGAGAGCATTATTTCAGAAATTGAGATATTCCCCAAATTCCTGCGTGCCTTGGACGGCATCGAATCATTCTCACATATAGTTGTCGTTTTCTGGCTTCATAGAATCAAGAATCCTGAGCGCGCCATATTAAAGGTTCACCCGCGACAAGATATGTCATTACCGCTTGTTGGCGTGTTTGCCACGCGAAGCCCTGCCCGTTTCAATCCCATTGGTATTACGACGGTCAAACTGATTGAACGCGATGGCAACATTTTGAAGGTTTCCGGGCTGGATGCCATAAATGGGACTCCTGTCCTGGATATCAAGCCTTATTTACCGGAAGACATTTCTCAAGCGGAGATAACTGTACCCGAGTGGATAAAGAAATTACAGTCTCGAACTACTTGACATTCCCTTTATTTTAAAATTAATATAAATCCATCTGCGGGTGTAACTCAGCGGAAGAGTGCTTGCTTCCCAAGCAAGACGTCGAGGGTTCGAATCCCTTCACCCGCTCCATCGTAATTCATATTTAAGTGATTGTCCCTCTTTTTATGTAAAGTATAA
>Ga0163210_1000307_pt1 | contig 20163 bp, 15 predicted proteins | sample Kivu_220m_FD_113536 | JGI IMG/M metagenome (GOLD analysis project Ga0163210, IMG submission 113536) | Freshwater microbial communities from Lake Kivu, Western Province, Rwanda to study Microbial Dark Matter (Phase II) - Kivu_220m | ecosystem: Environmental > Aquatic > Freshwater > Lake ...
ATTTGTTCTGGCAAATCCAGGCCTACCGCCTGGCGCGCAAGCTCCATCGTCGGATCCGCTTCGAGGCGACGCACCAGATCACCTTCAACAACGATTGGATGCCCAGCTTCATCGGCGCCCTCATGGACATCCCCTTCCTCTGGGGTCCTGTCGGAGGAGGCCAGCGCGTCCCCCGAACCCTCTTCCTGGAGCTGGATTTCAAGAACCGCGTCATGGAGCGGGCTCGGATCCTGGGCCAGTGGTTCTGGCGGAATAATTATTTCCGGACGAAGGCCGCCCGCCGGGCGGCGGCCGTCCTCGTCTGTAACCGGGAAACCCAGGACAAGCTCCGGCCGAAGAACCGGCGGATCTTCTTTTTCCCGGTGAACGGGATCTGGCCGGATGAGTCGCCCGGGACGCCGGGCGCCCGGCCGGCCTCCGAGAGGGACTTCCAGGTTCTGTTCGCCGGACGCTTGGATCCCATCAAGGGGCTTGGGCTGGGCCTCCGGGCCTTCGAGATATTCTTGAGGCGGCATCCGCGGTCCGTTTTCGAGATCGTCGGCAGCGGCCCGGAGGAAGCCCGGCTGAAGGCGTTCGTCGGCGAGCGGGGGATGGCGGCGAAGGTCCGCTTCATTCCCTGGCTTCCCCGGCCGGAGCTTTTCCGGAAGATGGCCCTTTGCGACGTCTTTCTCTTTCCCAGCCTTCGCGACGGCGGAGGGGCGGTCGTCGTGGAGGCCATGAGCGCCGGAAAGCCGGTCGTCGCCCTGGATAACGGGGGGCCGGGCTTTCTCGTCCGGCCGGAATGGGGATTCAAGATTCCGCCGGGGGACCGGCGGCGCGTCGTCCACGACATGGCGGAGTCCTTGGCCGCGCTCTGCGGCGACGAGGATTTGAGGAGCCGGATGGGCCTGGCCGCCCGAAAGCGAGCCGAGGAATTCTTCGACTGGGACCGTCTCGGGGAGAGGCTTCTTGGGATCTACGACACGGTTTTTTCCCCTCAAGGGGGGAAAGATTCTCAGCCCTTGCGGCGGTAGGACCGGTAAAGCCGCTTGAGCATGACCGCGTCGACCTCCCGGTCAGGGCTTTCGCAAATGACCAGCCCGGCGAGGTCGAGGTCCTTGAGGACGCCGACCCATTCGTCGTAGCGGAAATCCGCGTCGGGCAGGTTGAGGTGGCGGATTTCGCCCTTGTCGCCGTATTCGATCCCCGAAACGTGGATGTGGATGTCCTTCAGGGCCGCCGCCCCCAGCCGTTTTTCGACCTTCTTGAAAATCCGGTGGAAATCGAGATAGGCGTTGGCCCGGACCTCACCCCGGGCGTGGATGTGGGAGAAGTCGAGGCAGGGGGCCAGATCGTCGACGTCCTGGCAGAGGGTCAGACACTCGTCGAGGGACCCGAACTGGGAGCGCTTGCCCATAGTTTCGACCCGGAGGGTGACCGGCAGCCGTTCGGAACGGATGACGGAGACGACGTCGCGGAGTTCCTTCCGGACGGCGGCCATCGTCTTTTCCGGAGACTGGAGGCCGTAATATCCGGCGTGAAAGACGACGCTCCGGGCGCCCATGAGGGCCGCCATCCGGGCCGAACGGAGGAGATGATCCTGGCTCTGGATCCTCTTTCCGGGCTCGGGCGAGTTGAGGTTGATGTAATAAGGGGCGTGAACGCTGAGTTGAAGCCCCAGGGCCGCGGCCCGATCTCGGATCTGGCCGGCCGTCTCGCTCCCGATTTTCACTCCCCGGACGAACTCGACCTCGAGGCCGTCGAGGCCCAGGTCGTGGACATGCTTGAGAGCCGCCAGGGTCGAGGTTTGGGGGGTCGAATCGGGGACGCCGGCCGTCCCGAAGCGGAGCTCCCTAGCAACGACCATGCCCGGCCTTTCCGCGCCCGCCGAGGTATTCGCCGACGATCCGCATGGCGCAGAAGTCGCCGCACATCGAGCAGGCCGTCGATCGGGTCTTGCGGCCGGCCCGAACGGCGTCGAATTTGACGGGATCAACGACCAGGGCGCGCTGGGCCTTCCAGTCCAAGGCCTTGCGGGCTTTCGAAAGGGCCAGGTCGCGGTCCCGGGCGCCGGCGACACCCTTGACGATATCCCCCGCGTGGGCGGCGATCTTGGAGGCGAGGAGGCCTTCCCGGACGTCGTCGACCGTCGGCAGGCCGAGGTGCTCGGCCGGGGTGACATAACAGAGAAAATCCGCTCCGGCCGAGGCGGCGATGGCCCCGCCGATGGCCGCCGTGATGTGGTCATAGCCGGGGGCGATATCCGTGACGAGGGGGCCGAGGACGTAGAACGGGGCCCCGTTGCAGACGCGCTTTTGAAGCCGGACGTTCATTTCGACCTGGTCGAGGGGGATATGGCCGGGGCCTTCGACCATGACTTGGACGCCGCGCTCCCAAGCCCGCGAAACGAGCTCGCCGAGGGTCAGGAGCTCTTCGATCTGGGGCCGGTCCGTCGCGTCGGCGATCGAACCGGGACGGAGCCCGTCGCCGAGGCTGAGGGTGACGTCGTAGCGACGGGCGATGTCCAAGAGGCGGTCGTAGTGCTCGTAGAGGGGATTTTCCCGCCCGTGGTGGAGAATGAGGGCGGTGTGGAACGCGCCTCCCCGGGAGACGATGTCGGTCACCCGGCCTTGGCGGCGGAGGCGCTCGATGGCCCGGATCGTCAGCCCGCAATGGACGGTCATGAAGTCGACCCCTTGCCGGGCCTGGGATTCGATCGCGGCGAAGAGATCGTCGGCCGTCATGGCCACGATCGACCCGCGCCTGTCGATCGCCGAGACGGCGGCTTCGTAGATCGGAACCGTGCCGAGGGGGAGGGGAACCCGGGCGAGGATCGTCCGGCGGATCCGGGCGAGATCCCCGCCGGTGCTGAGGTCCATGACCGTGTCCGCTCCGTAGCGGAGAGAGATCTCGACTTTCCGAAGTTCGTCCCGGAGTCCGGGAAAATCCTTGGAGGTTCCGAGATTGACGTTGACCTTGGTCCGGAGTCCCCGGCCGATGCCGACCGGGTGGAAAGGCCGGTGGCGGCGGTTATGGGGGATGACGACCAGGCCGGAAGCGACCCGGCCGAGGAGGTCGTCGACGGCGATTCCCTCGGCCTTGGCTACGGTCCGGAGCTCGGCCGTGGGCCGGCCAAGGCGGGCGGATTCGAGTTGTGTCATTTCGATTTCCAGAGCGTATAGTCTATCCGGGAAGGTCCCTCATTTCAATCGGCCGGGGGGCCCATTTTTTTCCCAAAGACGGCCCTGAGAACGAGGAGGCGCTCGAGGTCCGGCGTCTTCAGGGGGAGAGCCGCGAAGCGGAGGGGATTGAAAATCTCCGCCGCATTCTCGAGAATCGCCCTGGTCTTGTCATCATCGCCGCGGAGATAGGAGACGAGGATGACGAGGGCCAGGGCTTCGTCCCTCAGGCCCGCCTCGACCGGATGGCCGGAGGCGGCGAAGCCCAAAAAGCGCTCCAGGGCGTCTTCGGCCTCCTTGAGCTTGCGGCCCTCATAGGCGTACCGGCCGAGCTCGAGATGGCCGCGCAGCTCCCCGGGAATATTGCGGAGAAGGTCCCTCATCGTGGCCCGGGCCGAGTCGATGTCGCCCTGTCGGGCTTGGAGCGAGGCCAAGCCATAATAGGGTGCCGCGTACCTCGGGTCGGCGCGGATCGCCGCCTGAAGGCCCTCGAAAGAGTTCGGGTCCGGCTTTTCCGAAGGGGGGAAGGCCGTCGACTTGGCCGGCGGGGTCGGCGGCGGCTTCTCGGCCGGAGGAGGAGTTTTTTCCGCTGGGACCGCGACCGGGGCGAATTCCGGTTTTCGGTCCTCCGTCTTCGGCGGCGGGGTCTTTCGCGCCTCGGCGATAAGCTTTTGGAAGTCGGCCTTGACCGCCTCGGGGACGGGGATTTCGAGCAGGCCTTGCCAGCCGGCCAATTCGGCCGCCGCGGCCAGGCTCTCGAGGGAACTCTCCTTGTCTCCGAGCTTCGACTGGCACAAGCCCTTGAGGGCGATGGCCTTGACGAGGAGGTCGCGCTGCGACGACAGGCCGAAGGCCGCGACTTCGAACTCCTTGAGGGCTTCGGCGTAGAGACTAGCCTCGAGGAGGCTGACGCCCGCCTCGAGCCGGCCGGTGTAGAAGGGATCCATCGTCTGTCCGGCCCCGGCCGCTCCCGGTCCGAAAGCCAGGACGAGGGCTATAAAAAGAGGCATCATCCGCGAATATCCTTTATCATTATACCATGTTTGACGAGTCCCTCACCCTTCTCGGTGAGGGGAGGCGATATTTTTTCACCCCCGCCTTCATCGACCAAGACGATTGGCAATTCCGGGGACGGGGATTACGATGTCGGCGACGGACGGGCTCGACGTCCCTATACCGGAGTCTCGGCCTGTCCGAGTCGCGGACGTCGCGAGAAAAGACCCATGAGCGAAAACGACGTTTCCCGGGGAAGCGCGGGCGGCAGCCCGTTTCCCGGGGATGAGTTTCCCGTCCGGGAGAGGATCCCGGCCGTTCCCCCCGAAATGAACAGCGGCCTCCTGGCGAAATACTCCTTCCTGAACTTTCTGGGGATGGCCGTTCCGGCCCTGACCGGGCTCGTCACCCTGCCCGTCGTCATCCGCTGGCTGGGCACCGAGCGGATGGGCGTCTTTTTCTGGATCATGGTCGTCATGGGCTATTTCGGCCTGTTCGAGCTCAACCTCAGCCGGGCGATGGTGAAATACGTTTCCGAAGCCCTCGGCCGCAAGGAATTCGCCCGGATCCCGAAGATCTTCTGGAGCATCGTCGCCTTCCAGGGCGTTTCCGGGCTGATCGGGGGGGTCGCCCTCGTCCTCCTCGCTCCGACGCTCGTCGCCCGATTCCTGAAAATGCCGCCCGCCCTTCTGCCCGAGGCCACGGCGGCCCTGGCGTGGATGGGCGTCGCCCTTCCCGTCAATATCATCCTCCCGTCGTTCCGGGGCGTCCTCGAGGCCGCCCATCGGTTCGATCTCGTCAATCTCATCAAGATCCCGACGAACTCCGCCGTTTTCATCATCCCCTTGATCGGCGCCGTTCTCCAGATGGACCTCAAGGGAATCATCATCCTCTTCGTCATCACCCGCGTCGTTTCCCTCGCCTTCTGGGCCGCGGCCGGCGGCCGGACTTTTCCGGGCCTCTTCCGTCTCGGTTTCTTATCCCGCTCGGACCTCCGGCGCGTCTATGCTTTCGGCGGCTGGAACATGCTTTTTTCGATGCTCTGGCCGGTCTTGTCGTCTTTCGACCGGATCTTCATCGGAGCCCAGCTCGGCGCCAAGTCCGTCGGCTTCTATGCCCCCGCGAGCGAAGGGATCAACAAGCTCGGCCTGATCCCCGGAAGCCTCCAGCTGGCCCTCTTCCCGGCCTTCAGCCTCCTCGCCGCCAATCCCGTCGCCACCAAGGCCAAGGATCTCTTCGCCAAGGCCGTCAAATACACGATCCTGACCATGGGTCCGCTCGTCGTCCTGATCATCGTCTTCGCCCGATGGATTCTCCAGACTTGGCTGGGCGGCGAATACGCCCAAACGAGCACCCTCGTCCTCCAGATTCTCGCCGGCAGCTATCTCCTCCAAGCCCTGGCTTCCGTCCCCTTCAGCTTTCTCCAGGGATTGGGAAGGGCCGACGTGACGTCCGTCGTCCTGATGATCGAGACCGCCGTCATCATCCCCGTCTTCGTCCTCTTCATCAAGTTTTGGGGCATCGCCGGGGCGGCCGCGGCCGTCGGCTTCCGGTCGGGCCTGGAGGTCACCCTCCTCGTCTCGTCGTCCCGGAAGCGCGGGGGATTCGACAAGGCCTCGGTGGCCAAGGAAAATATCGTCCGCCTCCTTCTCGCCCTTTCCGCCCTGGCCGTTTGGTCTCTCGTCTGGGGCCGGATGATCAACGGCCTGCCGGGCTTCCTGGCGGTCGGCGCGGCCGTGGCGGCCTTTGCCGTCTTCGCCTGGGCTCGCGTTCTCGACGAGGAGGAGCGGAGCCGGCTGAGGCATTTCGTCCTCAGGACCAAAGGATAGAACGATGGGCTCTTCTTCCAAGCTTGCCCTGATCATCGTCACCAAGGACCGCCCCGACGAGATCCGGAGGCTCCTCTCCAGCCTTCGCCGCCAGACCCGGCGGCCCGACCTGGTCGTCATCGTCGACGCCGGGACCCCGCCCTTGACGGAGGACCTTTACGGGGCGGCGGACCTCGCCGTGAGATATATCCGCTGCCTTCCTCCTTCGACGGCCAGGCAGAGAAACCAGGGCCTGAAGGAGGTCAGGACGGGTTTCGATTTCATCGGCTTCACCGACGACGACGCCGTCTTCGAGGAGAGGGCCGTCGAGAGGATGATGACCTTCTGGTCCTCCGCCGGCCCGAACGTCGGCGGAGCCGCCTTCAACCTGGTCAATCACCCCCCCCTCCACCTTGAGGCCTTGAAGAAGGCCGCGCTGACGGAAAGACTCGGCCTCTACTCCCGGGTGCCGGGCGTCGTCGCGCCTTCGGGCTTTCACGCGATGATCGGTTTCGTCGAGAAGACAATTTACACCGATTGGATTCCGGGGGTGGCGGTCTGGAGGAGGGAGGTCTTTGAGCGGTTCCGGTATGATGAGTGGTTCCGAGGCTATTCTTATCTCGAGGACCTCGATTTCAGCTTCCGGGTCGGACGCCAATTCCGTATGGCCGTCGTCGGCCCGGCCCGCTACCACCATCTCCAGGCGCCGGACGGGCGGGGGAACGACTACGAGTTCGGCCGGCGGGAGGTCCTCAACCGGTTCCATTTCGTGGCCAAACACGCCGAGCTTTCACCGAGGGCGTGCCTGATGGCCATCGGCATGCGTTTGGGGATCAGCCTCGCGGCCATGCTTCGCCGGCGCCGGACGTCCTTCGGTGTCAGGGCGTTCGGGAACGTCATCGGCCTCGCCGAGCGGCTGATTCTGGGACGGGAGCTCGGCCGGGGGCGGTGAGATGAAAACCCTGGAGGCCTCGCAGGTCTACGTCGGCTTCCTTTGGGCCCTGGTCTGGGGAGGGATGTACACCGGCCTTTACAACATGAAATACGAGGTCATGTCCTCGTCCGCGGTCGGCCTCATCCAGGGCCTCCGCGGTTTCATGCCCCTGGTCGCCCTCTATCTCTGCCTTCTCTGGTTTTTTTCGCGGCGGTTCGAATTCCAGCTCATCCGCAACGGGTTGGGATTTCTTTTCCTCTATTGCTTCGTCGGCATCCTCTCCTCGCTTTTTCTCTCGATCGAAACGGTGACCTCGCTGTACTACAACGCGATCTATTTCGCCTCCCTGTTCGCCGTCTGGTACGCGCTCGACCGGGAAGACGCCCTGGATCATCTGAAGATCCTGATCTACATGAACTACGCTTTCTTCTTCCTCCAAACGTACAGCCTGATGCCCGAGGCGTTGCGGGTCGGCTGGGGAAACCTGCCTCCTTTCCAGCAGTACACCCTGCCGGGCGGATTCGGACAGATCCGGACGAACGGCGCCGGCCGCTTCGCCCTCGTCGTCATCATCGTCGGGGCGATCCGCTTCCTCACCCTCAAGAGCCTGTGGCGATGGGTTTTCCTGGCCTTCGTCCCCCCGGCCCTCTTCCTCCTGACCCAAACGCAGTCCCGGACCTCGCTCCTCGGGCTGGCCGTCGTCGGTTCCATGTACGTCGTTCTCCGGGGGATGGACTGGCGCTACCTCTTTGTCGGTCCCGTCGCCGCCGCCGCCGTCTTCGTCTCCGGGTTCAAATGGCGTTCCCACGGCAATTTCGATTTCCTGATGCGCCTTTCCGGCCGGGAAACGACCTGGAGAAAGGGCTGGTCCCTCATCGAGCAGTCCCCCTTCCTGGGTTGGGGATGGCACGCCGACCGGATCATGCTCAACACCGAGCATATCCACAATTCCTACCTCCATGCGACGGTTCACGCCGGCTTCATCGGAGGCGTGTTTTTCCTGGGCGCCTTCCTCGCCCTTTGGTTTTTCATCCTCCGGACGGCGCTCTTCTTGAAAACCCGCTATCTCCGCGGCGAGCGTCAAGCCCTCCTCATGGAATCGATGTTGATCTTCGGATTCCTTTTCAGCCGGAGCTTTTTCGAGTCGACGGCCGCCTTCTACGGAGTCGACCTCCTTCTCCTCGCCCCGGCGATGGCGTACATCGTCACCGCGGCGACGCGGGAGACGTTCGTCGAGGAGCCGTCCCCTTGAGAATTCTCATCCACACGATGTACTACCTTCCCGAGCCGGGGAGCGCGCCGATCCTCATGGACGAGCTCGCGGCTTCGATGGCGGCCCGGGGCCATGCCGTCGAAATCATCACCACGATCCCCCGGCCTCCCCATAACCGCGGATACGAAGGGCGCTTCTTCGTCCGGGAGCGGCGGTCGGGATTCCTCGTCAAGCGGATCATCACGAACTTCACGGCCCATCATTTCGGCCGGCTTTTGGCCTGGTCGATCTACACCCTCTACACGTTTTGGAACCTCCGGACGGTCAGGCGGGGAGACATCGTCTTCCTCCGCCTCCCCCCTCTCCAGCTCGGGGTGACGGGCTGGCTGGCCCGCCGCTGGCGGGGGGCGAAGGTCATCCTCAATGTCCAGGACATTCATCCCGACCTTTCGATCGAATCCGGCCTCCTCCGCAATCGCCTGGCCATCAAGGCCGCCCTGTCCTTCGAGAAATGGATTTACGACCGCAACCCGCAGATCGTCGTCATCAGCGACGGATTCAAGGCGAATCTCCTCCGCAAGGGCGTTCCGCCGGCCAAGGTCGCCGTCATCCCGAACTGGGTCGATACCGATTTTCTCCGGCCTCATCCGAAGGACAATCCCGTCTCCGTCCGCCTTGGCCTTGCGGACAAGTTCGTGGTCATGTACTCGGGGATCATCAGCATTTCGAGCTACGAAACCCTGGTCCGCGTGCTCGAGGCGGCCAGGCTCCTGTCCGACGACCCGAGGATTCGGGTCGTCCTCGTCGGCGAGGGCTTCAAGGGCAAAGACTTGAAGTCCAAGGCCGAAGCCCTGGGGGCGCGGAACGTCATCCTTTGGCCCTTCCAGCCGTACGCGGACCTCCCGTTCCTGCTGGCCGCCGCCGACGGGCTTTTCGTCCCCCTCGACAAGGCGAAATCGCTCCTTTCCGTCCCCTCGAAGCTCTATAACTATCTGGCCGCGGGGCGGCCGATCTTGGCCTTGGCGACGGAGGCCTCGGAGGTCCATCGCCTTATCCGGGACGTCGGCTGCGGGATCTGCGCTTCGCCCGAGGATCCCTCCGCCATCGCCTCCGCGGTCCGCCGGCTGGCGGATTCGGCCGAAGAGAGGACGGCCATGGGTCTCCGGAGCCGGGCGTTCGTCGAAGAGCACTATGCCCGCGACCGGGTTCTCGACGCCTTCGAGGCGTTGATGACCCGGATGGCGAGGACGTAGATGCCGGCCTTGAAAAAAGCCCTCTTTTTGAAGCGGCCCTTCGACCTCGGGCTGTCTTTGGCGGGCCTTCTCCTTTCCTCGCCCCTGTGGATCATCATTCCGGCGGCGATTCGTCTCGAGGACGGCGGGCCGGTCTTCTTCAAACAAGACCGGGTCGGGAAAAAGGGGCGGATATTCAAGGCCCTGAAATTCCGGTCGATGCGGACGGATGCCGAGAAGGACGGACCTTGCCAGGCCCGGGCAAAGGACCCGCGGGTGACGAAGGTCGGCCGGGTCTTGCGGGGGACGGCCATGGACGAGCTTCCCCAGCTTCTCAACATCTTCAAAGGCGAGATGAGCTTCGTCGGGCCGCGGGCCCTCAGGCCGAACGAGGTCGAAGTCAACGGTTCCGCCGAACCCCGGGACATCCGCGACATTCCCGGATTCGAGGGGAGGCACGCGGTCCGGCCCGGGCTGACCGGCTTGACCCAGGTCTTTCTGCCGGCCGATACTCCCCGCCGCAAAAAATTCCGCTACGACCTCCTCTATATCCGGAAGATGAGCTTCTGGTTCGACCTCAAGATCATTTTTCTCTCCTTCTGGATTACGTTCCGGGGGAAGTGGGAATCCCGGGAGTCAAAAATTTGAACATTCTTGACGGATTGGACTTGTATTCGTGACAAAATCCGTCTAGAATAGGCGGGAACCGGCAATGTCTCAACATGATGTGGCCATCGTAGGTGGCGGCCCCAGCGGGTTGTATGCCGCCCGGTTGCTGGCGAAATCCGGACTGGATGTCGTCCTTTTCGAGAAGAAGCCTTTCATCGGGAAGGATATCGTCTGCACCGGAATCGTGAACGGCGAAATCTTTGGCGAATACGACATCTCCAGGGATTCCCAGACGGGCGTTATGCAGACCGTCCGGATGGTCGGCCCGAAGGAGGAGGCGGTCTTCTATCACCACCCAAGCCCCTTCGCGGTCATCGTCGACCGGGTGGCCTTCGACCTTGACCTGGCGTCTCAAGCCGCCGCCGCCGGGGCCGAGGTCATGGCCGGGACCGAGGTTTCCGACCTCTCGGTCGACACCGAGGGAGTCAGGCTCCGGACCGCGTCGCCGGCCTCGAGTCCGAAGGAATGGAAAGCCCGGATGGCCGTCTTGGCCACCGGATGTCACCACCGTCTTCATGACAAGGCCGGCCTCGAGCCGCCCCGGAAAAGCCTCCACGGCGCCCAAGTCGAGATCCCGGCCCCGGATGAGGCAGACACGTCGATTTTCCTGGGAAAGTCCTATGTCCGGGGAGGCTTCGGCTGGTCCGTTCCCTCTCTGCCGGGGAAGATGAAGGTCGGCCTCATCACCCGCGAGGCGCCTCTCCCGGCTTTCCGAAAATTCGCCGCGGCCCGTTTTCCGGGAGCGGCGGGGGAAGACTCGCTGCGGTCGCCGGGAATCAAGCCGATCTCCCAGGGCATGGCGGCCAAGTCCGTCGCCGACCGGATCCTCGCCCTCGGCGAGGCCGCCGGCCAAGTCAAGACGACGACGGGCGGAGGCATCGCCTACGGGCTTCTCGGAGCCCGGTTCGCGGCCGAGGCGATCCTCGAAGGATATCACCGCGGCCGGTTCGACACCGCGGCCTTGTCCGCCTATGAACGGCGCTGGAAGACCGTCCTGGGCCGGGAAATCACCGTCGGCTTCTGGGCCTGGAAGGTCTTCGCCTGGATGTCGGAATCCCAGATTTCGTCCCTGTTCGACATCGCCAAGAGCGACGGCGTTTTCCCGATGATCCAGCGGCGGGGCGATTTCGACTGGCAAAGCGGACTCATCCTCGACCTTCTCCGGAAGACCTCGGTCTTCGATTACGTCAAGGGCCTCTCTTCCAAGCCGGCGTTCCTCGACCGCCTGCTCAACTGATTTTCGGGCTTCCTTCATGAGACGATCCGTCCTCCTCGCTGTTTTCGTTGCCGCTCTCTCCGCGGCGGCGGCGCGGACCGCCGAGGCCCAAAGCTACCGCACCTTCGCCGAGGAATACGACGGCCTCATCCGGGACGCCCGCCTGCGGGTCGGACCCCTGCTTTTCTTCCCCTCGATCCTCCTCCGGGACCTCGGCTTCGATGACAACATCTATTACGACGCCGCCGGACGCCTCATCCGGGATTATCACGCCACGATCTCGCCCGAAGTCACGGTCTATCTGCCCGTGCGGAGGACCTTGATCACCTGGTTCCGGGAAAATCCGGAATACGTCTTCTTTTTGAAACAGAACCACGAGCGCTCTTTCAAGAACAGCTGGGGAGCGGGGGTTCGATACCTCCTCTTCCATCGCTTCATCCTCGACGCCGAATACGGGAGGGAAGCCCACCGCCGGCGCGTCTCGAGGGAACTGCCGATTCCCGCCGACGACATCGGCGAAAGCTGGCGGGCCGGATTCCATTACGAAACGGCCCGCCGGACCTCTTTCGGCATCTCCCTCTTTTCCCAACGGTTGGGCTACGGCAATGTCACCGTCGGCGGGACGACGACGGCCCTGGGCCGTATTTTGAGCCGCCTCGAGCGGGGCGCCCAGGCCGAGATTTACTATCAGGTCTTCGTCGACGGCTACGCCTTTCTCATCGGCCGGCGGGTCGAGTACGCTTTCGACGATCCCAGCCAGTTTTACCGGAATTCGGAGGTCAAGTCGCTGGATTTCGGCCTCCGCTTCCCGCTTCTCGGGCGGGTCCGGGGGACGCTGAACCTGGGCTACAAGCGCCTGGATCCGAGGGCCGAAGGCTTGAGGCCCTACAGCGGCTTTTCCGGGGATACGGGCCTGGATTTTCGGGTGGGGCGCGTCGAATTCAGGCTGAATTACCGCCGGGACCTCGTCTTCTCGGCCTACGAGGGGACGGGGTATTACATCGAAGACGGGGTCGGAGGGGGGATTTCCTTCCGTTTGACCAGGTTTTTTCTTCTGGATTATAATTATTCGACGGGACGGACGGCATATCCGGGGCAGGGGGGAGAGGCCGTCGCGGAATCCCGCTCCGAGGGCGAACGGACGGACCGGCATCGTCACCAGGGGTTCGGCTTGACGATTCGCCTTTCGGACGCGCTCGGCATCAACGTCGGCTGGAGCGCCTACCATTGGCTTTCGACGGCGCCCGGATTCGACCGGCGCCGGAATTTCTTCGGGGTGAATTTGACGACGCGAATTTAGCCGGAGGCGGAGAGACCGTGATGCGCATCACAACCGGAGTGGTTCTTTTAACGGCGGCCCTCGGGGCCGCGGCCGGAGCGGCGGGGCCCCAGGCTTTGCCGACCTCGGGAGACCGGTTCGTGTCCGAATACCGGATCGGACCTCGGGACCTCCTGGAGATCAAGGTCCAGGAAGACGAAAAGCTCAACACGACGACCCGCATCTCGGAGGACGGGAAAATCAATATCCCCCTCATCGGCGAGGTCCTCGTCGAGGGCAACACGGCCCGGGAGCTCGAAAGGCTTCTCGCCCAGAAATTCGAGGCCTGGTATCACGACCCCCATGTCTTCGTCACGATCAAGGAGCACCAGAGCAAGCAGGTTTCCGTTCAGGGGGCGGTGACCCGTCAGGGATTCGTCCAGCTCCTCGGCCGCAAGACCCTCCTCGACGTCATCACCGAGGCGGGCGGCCTGATTGCCAGGGAGGCCGGCCGCGAGATCATCGTTCTCCGTCAGGTCGCCGGAGGACCGCCGGTCCGGCTTTCCATTCCGGTCGACGACCTGATGCTCAAAGGCGACCCGAAATACAACATCCCTCTGGAGGCCGGCGACAGCATCATCGTCCAGATCGACCGCCAGGTCCAAATCTACGTCTACGGGGCGGTCCGCAATCCCGGTGCCCTGGCCGTCATGAAATCGCGCCTCCCGACCTTGAGGCAGGCCATCGCCCAGGCGGGAGGATTCACCGACCGGGCTTCCAAGCGGAACGTCGTCATCACCCGGCGCGACGAGAACGGGAACGAGAAGACGATCAAAGTCAACGTCAGGGACATCGAGACCGGAAAGCGGAAAGACGTCCAGCTCGAGGAGAACGACACGATTTTCGTCAAGGAATCCTGGATATAGCCCTCATCCCCGGCGGCGAGGAGCGGGGAGGAGATTTCACCCCCCCTTTCATCTTCCCCGGTGATTGCCGGGGGGAAGGTCGAGAGGTAAACTTCGGGACCGTGAGGCGGAGAACAACCCTATGACGACGTCGCATCTGACGGCGCGAAAAGACATCGATCTTTTGGAATACTGGAAGATCGTCTGGAGGCGGAAATGGATCATCGCCTCCGCCGTCTGCGTCCTCATGGCCTTCAGCGCCCTCATGTCCTTCACCTCGACGCCGCTCTACCAGGCCGTCTCCGTCCTCCAGATCGAGGAGTTGGCCCAGTCGCGGATGCTGTCGGTCCAGGACATCCTCCAATCGGCGACGTCGACGTCGGCCTTCATGGGGACGTACTTCAACACCCAGCTCCAGCTCCTCCGGAGCCGCTCCCTGGCCGAGCGGGTCGCTAAAAAGATGAACCTCGGCGCCCGGCCCGAAGTCCGGCAGCAGAAGCCGCGGCGGAGCTTGTTCGGCATCCTGAAATCCTTCGCCTCCCTGAGGTGGCTCAGGGCGGCCCGCGAACCCGTCTCCCAGCCGACCGAGATCGCCCCGGAGTCGAACGACCTCTCCCAGGCCGAGCTCGTCCTCGGCGGCCTCCGCATCGGTCCCATCCCCGACACCCAGCTCGTCGAGATCGTCTTCGTCTCGCCTTTCCCGCAGCTCGCGGCCGACATCATCAACACCCTGGGGGAAGAATTCATCCTCTACTCCATCGAGTCCCGCTACGAGGCGACCCAGCAGACCAACGAATTCCTCAACGAGGAAATCGCCCGCCTCCGCGACGAGCTGGCCTCCAAGGAGCGGGAGTTCCAGAAATACAGCGACGACAAGAAGATCATCCCCCTCAACGACCGGGAATCGACGGTCGCCTCCCAGTACGGGGAGGTCCAGTCGGAGTACATCCGGGCCCAGGGGGCCCGGGTCGAGGCGGAAGTCAAGTACCGGGACCTTTCCCGGCTCCGGGTCGACGCCCTCCCCCCCGTCGTCAACAACGAGTCGATCCAGACGATCAAGACGCAGTATCTCCAGTCCCTGTCCGAATACGAGGAGAAGATCCGGACGACGTACAAGCCCGAGCACCCGAATATGCTCGCCCTGAAAACCCGGATCGACACCTTGAAGGGCCGTCTCGACGGAGAGATCCGGAAGGCCGTCGAAGCGGCCCAATCGGATTATTCCCGTTCCCTCAACCGCGAGGTCGAGCTCAAGAAGCTCCTCGAGTCCAAGCGGATCGACGTCTCCCGGATCGGGACGGATTCCATCCTCGCCAGCCAGCTCCAGACGGACATCGAAAGCCTCCGCAATCTCCTCAACACCCTGAACGCCAAGCAGGCCGAGACGCAGGTCTCGGCCCGGATGTCCGGCCTGCGGACGTCGAATATCAAGATCGTCGACCGGGCCCTGGTGCCCGAAAGGCCGTTCTCGCCGAACGTCAAGCGGAACCTCATCATCGCCCTCCTCCTCGGCCTCATGCTCGGGACGGGGATCGCCGTCGTTACCCATTTCCTGGACAACACGGTCAAGTCCGCCGAGGACCTCGAAAAGCTGACCGACGTCCCGTCTCTGGGCGTCATTCCCCACTTCACGGCCAACGGAACCAAGGGCCGGTCCGGAGGGTACGACCTTTACGGCATTTCGAGCGATGCCGCGGGAGGCGCGGCCCGCGTCTCGGAAGTCGAGCTCATCAACCATCTCTTTCCCAAGATTTCGATCGCCGAGGATTACCGGACGGTCCGGACGGCCATCCTCTTTTCCCGCGGCGAGGGGGAGACGAAGGTCATCGCCTTCACGAGCACCCGGCCCCAGGAAGGCAAATCGGCGACCATCTCCAACATCGCCATCTCTTTCGCCCAACTCGGCGATCGCGTCCTGGCCATCGACGGCGACCTGCGGAAGCCGCGCTTGCACACGATCTTCAAGGTCCGGAACGCGGTCGGCTTGAGCGACTTCCTGGCCGGGCGGTCCGGCCTCGAGGAAATCGTCCAGAAAACGGCCATCGACCATTTCTGGCTCATCCCCAGCGGTCCCCATCCCCCCAACCCGGCCGAGCTCCTCAACTCCAAGAAGCTCGGCGACCTTCTCGCCGCCGTCCGGGAGCGGTTCGACATCATCCTCATCGACCTCCCGCCCGTCTTGGCCGTCATCGACCCGGTCATCGTCAGCGCCCTGGCCGACATGACCCTCATCGTCCTCAAGACCGGTCAGACGACGAGGAAAATGCTCACCCGCACGCTTCAAGAGCTGCAGAGGGCCAAGGCCCGGATCAGCGGCATCATTCTCAACGACTCCCGGGCCCGCCGGAACGGCCAGTACACGCCCTATTTCCAGTACGAATATTATCAGGATAAAACGGTGGCGGCCCCGGCCGGCCGGGACGCCAGGAAACCGAAATCCCCCCCGGCAGGGCCATGATCCCGTTCCTCCGTCGTTCGATACCGGGCCTCCCTCCTTCCGGGATGCCCGAAGAACTTCCGCCGGTCGGCCGGGAGGAAGAGCCGATCCTCAGTCCCAAGGACCAGAAGCTTCGGGCCTTCATCGAGTACGGCTTGCTGGCCCTCCTCGTCTGGACGCCCCTGCCCGTCGCGTCCGTCCACGAGTGGTCGGTCCTCATCATCGAGATCGCCGCCCTGGCGCTCTTCGGGGCGACCCTGAGCCTGGACCGCCATCCGCGGACGAACATCGTTCAAATCCGGCGTCTCCGCTGGCTGCGGTTCGGCATCCCCGCCTTCTTCGGCATCGTCGTCCTCCAGATTCTCCCCTTTCCCGGATTCGTCGTCCGGCTGTTCTCTCCCAAAGCGGCCGCCCTTCGGGAAGCCTACCTCCCGGCCGAGGCGTCGCGGTTGACGACCTTCTCCCTCGTCCCGGGACGGACTTTGGCCGCGGTCCTGGCCCTCGGGGCCTATGTCCTAATCGGGTTCGTCGTCTTCAAGACGATCAACCACCGCAAGCAGTTCCGCCGGATCCTGCTCGTCCTCGTCGCCATGGGGGTCTTCGAGGCCTTCTACGGCCTGTTCGAGCTCATGCGGAGCAATCCCCGGGTTCTCTTCTACCGGAAGACGTTTTCTCTGAACGCGGCCACGGGGACGTTCGTCAACCGGAACCATTTCGCCGGGTATCTCGAGATGATCATCCCCCTGGCCCTGGGCCTCCTCCTCTCCCGTCTCGACGTTTTCGGCGGCACCCGGACGTGGCGTGACCGTGTCGCCCGGCTCGTTTCGAAGGGCGCGGCCGTCAACATCCTCCTGGGCGTCGGCCTGGTCGTCATGGCCTTCGCCGTTCTCCGTTCGAACTCGCGGTCGGGGGTTATCATCCTGGGTTTTATCTTCGTCCTGTTTTTCGAGTTCACGGCCTTCCATTTCGGGCGAAAGCGCCTCCGCCGCCGACGGATCCGGTCCGTTCTCCTCTGGGTGATCATCGGGATCACGGCCGTGTCGTTGTACTTCGGGATCGACGCCATGATCGGCCGGTTCGCCCTGGACAGGCTTCTCCAGGACGGGCGGCCCCAATACTGGGGGGCCGTCCTCCGGATGATCACCGAATTTCCACTGACCGGCGTCGGGCTGGGAGCGTTCGGTCCGGTCTATCCGGCCTACCAGACCATCGGCATGGAGTACAGCCTCGTCCATGCCCACAACGATTACCTCGAATTCCTGAGCGAACTCGGCGTCGGCGGCTTTCTCCTGCTCGCCGGGATCGTCCTCTTCCTCCTGGCGGACGCGGCCTGGACGTGGACCCGCCGCCGCAACCCGGAGGTCAAAGGCCTGGCTCTCGGCGGCGTCGTGGCCGTCGTCGCCATCCTCCTCCACAGCCTGGCGGATTTCAACCTCCAGATTCCGGCCAACCTCCTCGTCTTCACCGTCATCCTGGCCCTGACCTCGTCGATGGTTTACCATCGGATGCTGTGACGTGAACAAGCGCTTCGCCCTCCTGGCCGCTTTGGTCATCCTCGGCGCGACGGAAATCCTCATCTACCGCGGCTACAGCCTCTACTACCGGGCGACGGAGAGGACCTCGAACCTCGAAATGAAAATCGATATTCTCGAGAGAGAGCAGACCGTCTTTCCCCTCAACGACCTCGTCTTTCACGCCCTCGGCCGGGCGATTTTCGACGCCACGGTCAATCGTCTCGGCGGCGACCCCGCGCCCATGGAGGCGGGTTTCAGCCGATCGCAGTCCAACTTCCTGCGTTCCCTGGCCTTAAACCCGTTCTCGGCGCTGGCCCATTTCGATTACGCCCAGGCCCTTCAGTACATGAGCGCCCTGGGACTTGCCTCGCCGGAGAGCTTCATCGAGGAGTACAAGCGCGCCGCCCGCCTCTCCGGAGTGGACAAGCGCGTCTTCCTCGAGGTTGGAAAGATCATGCTGACCCGCTGGGCGGTCTTGTCGCCCGAGGACCGCGAGTACGCGAGTGAAATCCTCCGAACCCTCCTCGAGGGCCGTCGGGACCCGGCCGTCCTGGATACCCTCCTAGCCTTGTGGGAGCTCAATATCCAGGACGAAGAGGTTCTGTCCGTCATTCTCCCCCCGGACGCCGCCGTCTATAGGCAAACGGCGGCCTTTCTCGGCGAAAGGTCCTTGGCCCGGAAGCTGCGCTTGTCCTATCTCAGCCAGGCCGAAGCGCTCGATTTCATCAAGGCCAAGGACGAATTCCGGATCGGGGAGCGTCTCCTGCGCTCCTCGGGCAGCGCCGAGGCGACCCCGCATTTTCAGGAGGCCAAGGCGGCCATGGACCGGATCCATTTTTTCCAGAAGCTGTCCGAAAAATCCTATTTCGACACGACCGAGTATCAGACCCTCCGCAAATCGGTCCTCCGGGAGCTGGCCTTGAGCCGGATCGACCAGACGCGCAAGGTCGACGAGGCCGACGCCGACCTGCAGGCCTATTTGGCCCTCGAGGATTCGTCGACCGAAGTCGGACACATCGAGACCTTCCTCCGCGAGAGGGGGCTCATCGAACCCGTCGGAAGCGGGACCGTGACCGATTTCAACCGCTACGCCCTCGGACTCTGGCTGAGCTTTAAGCAGCACCGGTATCGGGAAGTCGTCCAGGCCGGTCAATCCCTCGGCCGGAGCATCCTTCATATCCCCGAGGACATGAAGCCGAGCTATGCCCGGGTTCTCGAAATCATCGGCGACGCCTATCAGAAGCTCGATTATCTCTACGAGTCCAATACGACCTACGCCAAGGCGATGGCCATCACGGGCGACAACGTCCCCATTCTGCTGAAGATGCAAAAAAATTATGAGCGCTTGAATGATGCCGACGGAATGAAATCCGTGGAGGCCCGTCTCCAGACGAGGCTGACGGCGACGGAAATCCTCCCTCCCGGACCCGTTCTGGCCAAGGGCGTCGCCGTCTCCCGGACCACCGTTCTCCGGGAGATCTCCTATGCCTTGGTGATCGAGTTCGGGGAGCTCGTTCCGGACTTGCCGGTCTATCTCTCGATCAAGATCAATAGCCAGGCCGTTTGGGACGATTTCGTCTCCGGTCCGGTTCTTCGGATCGTCTTTGTCGCTTTGGGCGGGGAAAACGAGTTCGAAATCACCCCCCTCAACGGGCCGGCGTCGGTCAGAAAAATCACCCTCAACCCGGAATATGCTGAAAATAAATAAAAAGCTTGACAAATCATGGCCGCGGTTTTATGATATGAATGCCAAGGGCTAGGAGGATTGCTATGCGCGAAGGTGCGAATACCTTCAGTGTTGCTTGCCGTAGCGGAACGTTTTTTGCCCTAGTCTTTCTCTTGGTCTTTTCGATGGAGGGGCAGACGTTCGAACGGGGCAACCTCATCGGGACGGTCATTGAGAGCGACGGCCAAACGCCGATCGCCGGGGCCGTCATCAAGCTCCGAAACATCACCTCGGGTTCCGTCTACGAAAGCCCTCCGACCGATGCCAAGGGCTTTTTCCGCCTGGAAAACGTCGGGAAGGGGATTTACCAGTACGGGATCACGACCGCCAAGGGCGATTTCAACTCCAACGAGCTCATCGGCATCATTGCCAACGAGACGACGAAGATCTCGGTTTCCCTGAACCTTTATGACGCCGCCGTCCAATCGGGAGTCCAGGAGATCCTCCGCGCCCAGGCCGACAGGGAAGGGGAGATCCGGATCGGACGGGTTCTCCGCTACAATCCGGCGACGAAAGTGGCCGAGGTCTTCATCGAGATGGGCGTCCTCCAGCGGGGCGACCGCATCCGGGTGAAAGGCGCCCAGACGAATTTCTACCAGGACGCCGAGAACCTCGCCCAGGACGGAAACGCGGTCCGCCAGATCTTCGCCGGGCAGAACGGCCTCCTCCCCGTCGTCCGGAACGTCGAAATCGGCGACATCATTTACCTCATCTGTGAGGGCGGGACGCCGTTCTTCCTGACCCCGTGCGGCATCGCTTCGGTCATCGCCGGGACCGGGCTCATCCTCGGCACGGTCAACGAAATCACGGACAAGACTCCCGTTTCGCCGATTAAATAATCTCCCTCCTTCCTTCGTCCTTTCTTCCCTCCCTTCCTGTTTTCGGTCCTTCCCCTGTTCAAGAGCCTCGGGACGGAGTCCTGTCGACGAACGGCCGCGCCCGGTTTTACACCGGCTTTTCATTCTGTTAACATGAATCCATGGTGCGTCCTGAAGCGATGATCAAGGAGGCCGGAACGTGGCGGAATTGAGAGTCGCGTGCTCTATCGTTCCAGCGAGTGAAAGACTCGCCCGGGTAAGCGCCGGAGCGCCCGGTAGCAG
>Ga0163210_1000308_pt1 | contig 20156 bp, 11 predicted proteins | sample Kivu_220m_FD_113536 | JGI IMG/M metagenome (GOLD analysis project Ga0163210, IMG submission 113536) | Freshwater microbial communities from Lake Kivu, Western Province, Rwanda to study Microbial Dark Matter (Phase II) - Kivu_220m | ecosystem: Environmental > Aquatic > Freshwater > Lake ...
AACTTGGGTACGCGAACGCAACCAGAAGCAAGCGAGGGTCGACTGGCAATTCGCAGCTCAGGATGCGCGCATCAAACTCAAACGACTTTACCCATCAATCCATGCTTGACAGAGTACTAGTTTGAACTTGGGCAATCTACACAAAATCACCTCGTTTCTTTTCGCGTACCTTGCCTGTAGACATTTGCCGACATTGCTGTTATATTTACAATGTCCCGATGGGTTTGGGCGAATGCCGCGTCACGCCTTCGGCACTCGTCGAGAGAACCGCGTTAAAACACCGATCCCGCCCGAACCCCAGGCGGTTTTTGTTTTTAAGAAGACGCCAAACAACGGCATTCGCCAATCCGACGTCTCAAATCTAAAATCGAACCCGGGTCCTTGCTGCAGGCAGCCAGCGTAGCCACTTGCACGACCCGTCACGCGACCCCGTCGTCGCACACCTCGGCTGAAGGAGTCGCTTATGCGCGCGGACGAATTGCCTGCGCTACGACGACGGGTTGATCGTCCCACCTTTCTGAAGGTTCCCCGAACGGTTTTGCGCGACTTTTCCTCGATTCAACCCATCTTGCCCTTGGCGCGTTCTTGCGCGTCCAAAAATCACACTTTCTGTGCAAACTGAATAGGGAGTGAACCGATGTGCCGTATGGCTGCTATCAAATCCGAATCTCCGTTCGCGCCGGTGCTGATGCTGCGGATGTTGCTGGCGATGCAAGAGGGTCATGACAACTCCGGCTTTGCGATGGTCATGCAAGACCTCGGCGGCGCGTTCGAGGGTTTCAAGCACTTTCCTCTGCTCTCAATGGCGTGTACCTCAGTCGGCTTGGAACGCGCCGAGCAGATCTTGGAGAACCAGGGATTCTCACCCAAGTTCGACTACCAGCCGGACGTTGACGCCAAGCCCGGCCTCGATTTCCGAAAGATGCCGCATTACATCTTTCGCAACTATCGCTACCCCGAAGCCCTCAATTCCCTCTCTGATAGTCCCACACCGGAGCAGAAAAAACTGTTAGTCGAGACGCGGCTGGCCCTCCGCGCCGCGCTCTCCCCCGACCGCCAGGGCTATGTCTATTCTTTCTGGCCTGACGTGCTGACGCTGAAAGAGATCGGCGAGCCGCGCGATATCGGCACGTACTTTCAGTTGTGGAACGAAAACCATTGGCTGCAGGCGCGGGTGATCTCCGCACAGTGCCGCCAGAACACGAACTATCAGATCGTGCGTTACGCGGCTCATCCTTTCTTCTTGGAAGGATACACGCTCATGGGCAACGGCGAGAACACATTCTATCAGAAGAACAAAGAATTTCAGCAATGGCTGCACCCGGCATACATCGGCTTTGAGTCGGATACCCAGTGTTTCCTCTACACGCTGCACTATGTCGTGGAGCAACTGAAATGGCCCCTGCCGTACTACAAGCACGTCATCACACCGCTGACCTTTGAGGAAATGCGCCAGCGCCAAGATGCGCCGGTCTTGGAGCGCATCCGCCAATCCTGCCAGAATCTAGAGATCAATGGCCCGAACACCGTCGTCTTCGTATTGCCCGACGGCCGTGTGGGCATTTGCGCCGATGCCAAGAAACTGCGCCCGCTCGTCATCGGCAAGCACGCGGAGCATCGAATGGTGGTAGCAGCCTCAGAGGTGTGCGGGGTGAACGCGGTCATCCCGGATCGGAACGACGAAGACGACGTTTATCCGGGCGAACGGGAAATGGTCATCATAGATAATTCACTGGAGGTACAGCGATGGCCGCAATAATCCGTCCAGAAGAAATCCGCTCCGATTCCGGCAAACTCGGCGGCAACGGGCACGGCGAAACCAGTGCCGTGGCGCGCAGCATCTCCCTGGCGAAAAGCCCAAATGGCGGTACCAGCCGCGCCCACATGATTAAACCGACCTACGTGCGCGATCCGCATCCGATTGATTTTCCCTGGCAGATCGAGTGGAACCCCGAGACGTGCATCCGCTGTGGTTCGTGCGTCGCCACCTGTACCTTTGGCGCGATCCAGCCGCGCCTGCAGCGCCAGGGGCAGACGTTGAGCGCGGGGAATTTCCCCAAGCCGGTGGACGCCTCCCAAGTCATCATGGCAATCAAGCAAGTGAGCGACCCGAAACACTATTGCCGTGGCTGCACGATGTGTGAAAAGGTGTGTCCCACCAATTCGATTCATCCCGTGCAGAACGAGCACAATCGTTTCCCCTTGGTAGCGCGCCAGGGCGGTTCACCCATCAAGCGCGGCGGACGCGGACATATGCCGATCCGCGTCCTCGATTACGTAAAAGTCGGACGCATCAGCCAGATGACCGATCCGTCGCTGGATGCCGCGCGGCATACGTTTGATCTGCTGACGCCCTTGGGACGCGGGTTGCCGCCGGAGGAACTTGCGCTGGTGAACGAGAATGGTCGGCTGGTGAATGGGAGCTGGATGCTGCCGATGCGCTGGATTTATCCGATCCTCATCGGCGATATGTCGGTCGGCGCGCTCTCGTGGCGAATGTGGGAAGCCCTGGCGATAGCTGTCGCATACCTGAACGAAGAATGTGGCTTGCCGGTCCGGATGTCTTCTGGCGAAGGAGGGATGCCGGTGCGCCTGCTTACTTCGGAACATTTGAAATATTTTATCGTCCAGATTGCCAGCGGTCACTTTGGCTGGAACCGCATCATCAAAGCCATGCCGCGTATGGTCACTGATCCCGCCGCTATTCTCATCAAGATCGGGCAGGGCGCGAAGCCGGGCGACGGCGGCTTGCTGCCGGCGGAGAAAGTCGCGCCGCACATTCAAGCGATTCGCGGTGTGCCCAAAGCCGACTTGTTAAGCCCGCCCAATCACCAAGGGCTCTATAGCATCGAAGAGAGCGTGCAGAAAATGTTCCTCAGCATGAACGCCGCGTTCAAGTTCCGCGTGCCGGTCGCGATCAAAGTCGCGGCAAGCTCCACCAGCGTCTCGGTTTTCAACAACCTGATCCGCGACCCGTACCACATCGTCGGCGGATACTTTCTCGATGGCATCCAGGGCGGCACCGGCGCGGCGCACGAAGTGAGCATGGACCACACCGGGCATCCGATTCTCAGCAAGTTGCGCGATTGTTACCTGGCTGCAGTGGAGCAAGGCAAGCAGGGGCAGATCCCGCTCTTTGTGGGCGGCGGCTTTGGCGACACGAGCGATTTAGCCGCAGACGCGTTCAAGGCAATCTGCCTCGGCGCGAATGGCGTCTTTTCGGCTAAGATTTTTCTGCAACTCGCCGGCTGTGTCGGCAACGAAAAAGGTCGCTGCAACGCGTGCAACACCGGCTTTTGCCCAGTCGGTATCTGCACCCAGGATCCGCGGCTCGTCGCGCGGCTCGACGTGGACGCGGTCGCGCAGAATATCGTGGACTATTTTCTTGCCATGGATGTCGAACTCAAGAAATTGATGGCGCCCATCGGCAACTCGACTCTGCCGGTCGGACGCAGCGATGCACTCGTCTCGCTGGACAAAGGCATCGCCGACCGACTGCAGATTGCGTATGCGTGTTGATCTAAAAGTCGGAGAGTGGAACTTAGCCAGATTGCTCAGCAGCCAGCATCCAACCTCCAGGAGTAAACCATGAAACATCTCACTACATACGGCGACAACACACGCATCTCTACCCAGGAACTCCTTCAGCAAATCTATGCGGCGATGGAACAGGGGGAGACCGAATTCGTCATTGATGCAGCTGGACAGCACGACATCGGAGGACCGCTGTGGAGTGACACCGGCGATCAACTGAATTTCCTCGTGCATAACCCAGGTCAGCGTGTCGGTTCCATGGGCATGCCCGGCACCGAAATTGTCGTCGACGGTCCCGCCCCGGCTGATGTAGGCTGGCTGAATGCGGGCGCGACCATTGTCGTCAAAGGCGATGGCGGTGACACCACTGGGCACTGCGCCGCCGACGGGGTCATTTACATCGGCGGACGCGCGGGCACGCGGACCGGCTCGCTGATGAAGCACGACCCAGCCTACTCCGCCCCAGAACTGTGGATTCTCAAAAACACCGGCTCTTTCCCATTCGAATTCATGGGCGGCGGCATCGCGGTTGTGTGCGGTTACGATTCCGAAGAATTTGATTCCGTCGTCGGAGATCGCGCGTGCATCGGTATGGTGGGCGGCACAGTCTACGTGCGCGGACCGATCGGTAAATTGCCGCGCAACGTCAAACTGGTCGAGACGCTTGAGAAAGAAGATTGGGATTTTCTCACTGCCGGCATGCCCAAGTTCCTCGAAGCCATTGAACGTCCCGATTTGCTGGACGCGCTACTCGCGCCGGACGCGTGGCGCAAGATCATCGCAAAAAGCTACGAGGAGCTCCAGCAGAGTGACAAACGCCGGTCGCTCGGCGAATTTCGGGCGAACCGCTGGATTCAGGGTGGACTGTTTGGAGATGTCGTCAAAGACTCAGGTGCTGTGATTCCGCTCGTCGCGATGGGGGAGTATCGCACGCACACGCCGGTCTGGAACAATGCCGTCTTCGCCGCGCCGTGCGAGTATGCCTGTGCAAGCGGCATCCCGACCCAGGATCGCATCAACCTTTTGCGCAAGGGAAAAATCCGCGAGGCGCTTGATCTCGTCCTGCAGTACAATCCATTCCCCGGATCTGTTTGCGGCGCGGCGTGTCCAAATCCGTGTATGACCGCGTGCACGCGGCAGAAGATCGATTTCGCCGTTCTCGCTGGACCGCTCGGAAAATTTTCAATGGACTTGCCCGCGCCGCCGATGGCGGCGCACACGGGCAAACGTTTTGCCGTGATTGGATCTGGCGTGGGTGGACTCTCCGCCGCGTGGCAGCTCGCCCTGCGCGGTCACACCGTCGTGATTTACGAAAAAGACACTCGCCTCGGCGGCAAGATGGCAAACGCGATTCCGCACAGTCGGCTCGAAAGAGAACTAGTGCAAACCGAGATTCGCCGCATTCTCTCGCTGGGCGTCCAAGTCCAACTAGGCTCGGAAATGACACCCGATTTTTTTCGACAGATTCGCGACATTTATGATGGCGTCATCATCGCGACGGGCGCGCACAACCCGCGTTCGCTTGCGTTTCCCGGAAGCGAGCACGCATACTCCTCACTGGAATTTCTCACGAGCGCGAACGTGGGCAAACCGGTCGTCGAGCCTATCGGCAAATCCCTCGTCGTCGTCGGCGCGGGCGATGTGGGGATGGACGTCTGCGCGACTGCGTGGCACTTGGGCGCGGCCAGCGTGATCGCGGTGGACATTCAAGAGCCAGCGAGTTCAAGCCGCGAACGCGAATCCGCAGTGGCGCTCGGCACACAAATCCTGTGGCCTCGCACAGTCGCCGAATACAGCGACGGGCAAATCCTTTTCAAGGAAGGCGATTCACTGCCCGCGGACATCGTCATCGTTGCGATTGGCGAGGTGCCGGACACGTCATGGCTGCCGGAAAATCTGACGCGCGTCAAGGATCACTGGCTCGCGACCGATGAGGTCGGAGCCACTCGCGATCCGCGCGTCTTTGCGGTTGGCGATGTAGTCAAATCTGGCTTGCTCACCGAAGCGATTGGCGCGGGACGCATCGCGGCCATGGCGCTGCACGCGGACGTCATGGGCGAACCCTTCGACGCGCAGCGCAAGCAAGCGATTCCGCCGGAACGCTTGAATCTCATCTATTTTTCCCCGCGCCTGAACCAGTGCCCCACCGATCCGCTATCGGAGGCCGACCGGTGTATCTCCTGCGGCACCTGCCGCGACTGCAACATCTGCGTCTACATCTGCGGGCAGAACGCGATCAGCCGCTTGGAGCACCCTAGCGGCACATTTGAATTCCGCGTGGGCGACGACCATTGCATTGGCTGCGGGTTCTGCGCTGCCGCATGCCCCAGCGGAATTTGGACGATGGTGCCGAATTTGTTGGAGGAGAAAGAGAAAGAGTAACTTCCAGAACCTGAATACTATCCTTCGCATCATTAGCAAGTAATCTTTATGGCAGTAGTAGGGGATGTGGAGATGTGCAGCGCAAGAACGCGTGTGCGAAAGAGCGCTACTGCTCGTGTGAGGCGAGTGCTGCCTCGCGAGATTTAGGCAGAATCGCCAAAAACTGTTCGGTCAGTCTGGGGTGACGCTGTTAGGGAGATTTCGACAGTTCTCCACAGCGATTTGGAATACTAGTTGACAAAATTCAACTAGCCCAACAAATTGTGGTCTGAAAACAAATGCCCACAAACTTTAGTATAAATTTTGCAGGTTAAGTTACGGTTATCCCCATATCGGCTTGGTTATCCCCAGATATGCCACAGTTATCCACAAACAGGACTTGGACCTAGCATAATAATGAAAATGGATGGCTTATCCACATGCCATCCACTTTAGTTGAGTAGCACTGGCTTGCCACTAGGCTTTTGGCTCTTGATAGAGCCGCTCTTTGATCGCCAAGACCTCGCGTCGTCGATTATCATCCGTCTCGATCTGTTCCGCCATTTTTTCGTGAGCGTACATCACCGTCGTGTGGTCGCGTCCCCCCAGCAGATCGCCAATTTGTGGGAGCGATGTGCCGGTCTCTTCGCGCAGCAGGTACATCGCGATCTGGCGCGGCACGACGACCTCTTTGTTCCGGCTGCGCCCAGTCAAATCGGTGATGTCCACACGATAGTACTCGGCCACCGCCAGCAGGACCTGCTCTGGCGTGATCGGTTGATGGCGCAGAATATCCTGCAAGACCGTGGTGGCGAGCTCGAGCGTCAAGGGCGCGTTCATCAAACGCGCGTAGCCGAGGACGCGGGTCAAAGCCCCCTCCAGCTCGCGGATGTTGCTTTGGACCTTGCGCGCGATGAAATCGACGACGTCATCCGGCACTTGGACCGCCAACCCTTCGGCCTTGGTGCGCAGGATCGCGATGCGCATCTCAAAGTCCGGCGGCTGGATGTCCGTGATCATCCCGCCCTCGAAACGCGAGCGCACGCGCTCTTCCAGCGTGGGGATGGAGCGCGGGTGCCGGTCGCTGGAGATGACGATCTGCTTGTTCGCGGAGTACAGGTGGTTGAAGGTGTGGAAAAACTCTTCCTGGGTCGATTCCTTACCGCCGATGAACTGGATGTCGTCGATGAGCAGGAGATCGACCTCGCGGTAGACTCGGCGAAACTCGTTGGTGGTCTGGTTGCGGATCGCGTTGACCAGATCGTTGGTAAAAGTTTCGGACGAGACGTACATCACGCGCCGGCCCTTGGTCATGGTGTGCTGGCCCAGCGCGTGCAGCAGGTGCGTCTTGCCCAGCCCGGTGCCGCCGTAGACGAAGAGCGGATTGTACGACTCGCCCGGATGCTCCGCCACCGCGAGCGCGGCGGCGTGCGCGAGCTGGTTGGATTTGCCGACGATGAAAGTTTCGAAGGTGTACTTGGGGTTGAGCGACGCGGACGCGCGCGGGGCTGGCTCCTCAGCGCGCGTCCGCGGAGCGGGCCGTTCCTCGTCCGCACGGAAATCCGACTCGGGATTGTTGGAATCGCGCAACAAGCCAGGTTCGAACTCACTGTCGCGCGAAGCGTCATTATCGCGTGAAGACTGGCTGTCTTTCACCACGTACCGCACCTCCACCGACTTGCCGACGATGCCGGTCACTGTGCGTTGGATGGTCGTGTTCAGTCGATTCTCGAGCCACTCTTTGGCGTACGGGCTGTGCACGCCGACGGTCATCGATCCATCCTGGTAGGTAAGCGCGTGCGTCGGGCGCACCCAGGTGTCGAAGGTGGCGCGAGTCATTTGCAGCTGCAGTTCGCCGAGCGTCGCGTGCCAGATGTCGTGTGCGTTCATCGTGGGACTCTATTCTAACAGAGTAATCTGGCGCGCGCAATACATCTACCTTAAAAAAGAAAAACGCGTCCTGAGTTTTTAAGATTGCTACACAACAGAGATTTCGTCGCGCGCGAAATCGATGTCTTATTCAAAGAGGTGTGGACAACCTGCGAATGGCGAGTTTCTGCCGGATGCGATGAGCGATCAGCCACAAGATGTGGTACTGGCTATAATTATATCATACAAGGGTTGTGGAGAGCAAGCGAGCGTTGTGTGAATTGATTGTGGAGAAAAATATGTTATAATGCCGCCCATGTCCAGGCGACTCCTCTTTGTGCTCGTGCTCGTGCTAGGACTCCTTGCCGCCGTGCTGGTTTACCTGTTCCAAGAGACGAGACAACTGACCGGTGTTGTACGAGATGCGTCGACGCAGGCGCCGATTGCGGGCGCGGCGATTGAAATTGGCTTTACCCGCGCGACGACGGATGATGCGGGGCAATACGCCGTCGCCGTTTCGCGCGGCGCGGCGACCTTGAGCGTGACCGCCGATGGCTATCTGCCCACCCAATCCACCGTCGACGGCGACGGACTGTTCGCGCGCGCGTTTACGCTCGATTTGGAGTTGACGCCCAATCGCGTCACGGGGCTTCTGCGTGACGCGGAGACGAACGCGCCCCTCCCGAACGCGCCGGTCATGATCGGCGACCAATCCGTGAACACGGACGCGCAAGGCGTGTTTCAAGTGCACGGCGTGAAAAACGGCACCTCCATCATCGTTCAGGTCCCGGGCTATCAACCGGGCGCGTTCGCATATAATGGGCAAAGCCAGATCGACCTGACGGTCATACCGAACGCCGCTTCCGTCAGCGTGATCGATCAGTACACCCAGCAGCCGGTCGCCAAGGCGCAAATTCAGAATGGCGATACGGCCGCGGCGGTGGATGCGAACGGCCGCGGGGTGCTCAAGCGCGTCAAGCCCGGGGAGACCATCCGTGCGTCAGCGCCGGGGTACGAATCGGGCAGCGCGGTCTTCACCGGCGGCGATGCCCAAATCACGCTGCGTCCGAACACGCTCGACGGTATGGTGACGGATGCGGTGACGGGCCAGCCGATTAGCGGCACATTGGTCTATTCCGGCACGGTGATCATTCCGACGAATGCGCAGGGTGCCTATCATCTCGATCATGTTCCACCCAAAGCGATCCTCGCGTTCAAAATGCCGGGTTATCGCAAAACTCTGGTCGAAGTGAGCGGGACGACGCGGCGCGACCTCAAGCTCGCCCCGTTCCTCGTAAAAGCGGTCCACATTCCGTTCGGTCTGCCGGCGGAGCGCGTTCGCGAATTGATGGACATGGTGAACAAGACCGAGCTGAATGCCATCGTCATCGATGCCAAATCGGAAAAGGGACGCCTGGCCTGGGATTCCGCGGTGCCCCTCGCCAAGGACCTCGGCGCGCTCACCACTCGCCCGGACACCATCGACTTGCTCGAAGTCGTCGAGCGGTGCAAGACGGAAAACATCTATTGCATCGCGCGCCTCGCGGTGTTCCAGGACACGCTCCTCGCCAACGCGCGGCCGAACCTCGCAATTCGCTACGTCAACGGCTCCGTCTTCACCGAAAATGGCGGCGCCGCGTGGGCCAATCCCTACAACACCGAGGTCTGGAGTTACAACATCGCACTGGCGAAAGAAATCGTTGCACTCGGTTTCGATGAGATTCAGTTCGATTACGTGCGCTTCCCGGGGCGCGTGAGCGGTCTCTCTTTTGGAACGGACTCTACGGAAGACACGCGGATTGCCGCGATTGCCGGGTTTCTGGCGCGCGCCCAGAAGGAATTGCGGTCCACCGGCGCGTTTGTCTCGGCCGACGTTTTCGGCTTGACGACGGCGACCGAGGACGATCAGGGTACCGGCCAGCGCCTGCGTGACCTGGGCCCGTACCTCGACTATGTTTCGCCGATGGTCTATCCCGACACCTGGGCTGAATCGACGGACCTGGTCACGAAAGGTCTGGGCATCCAGAATTGCGTGGAGGCGGTGCGCTGTCCCTATGAAGTCGTCTACAACAGTCTCCAGCGCGCGGCCGAAAAGACGTCGACCAAGGTGCGACTGTGGTTGCAGGCGTACCCGGGGAAATTGGATTACGGCGTCAAGGAATTTCGCCTGCAGAAAAAGGCGGCGAACGAGGCGGGGAGTTACGGCTGGATGTTCTGGAGCGGGAACGGGACGTACGATGTCAAGACGTTTGACCCCAAGTGACGAGTCCCACAGGGATGCTTCGCAATGACGAGTGGCGAGTGACCCGAGGCGGGTTTCTCGTCACCTGTCACTCGCCACTTGTCACTTCCGCAATGATCTTTCGGTTCGCGGCCGGGAACGCATACCGCGCTAGGGCACTCGGCGAGACCCATTTCCACGCCGCGCAGCCCATCGCGCGTGGTCGCCCGCGCACCCAGCGGCAGTGAAACGCGTGCAGTGTGATGCGAAAGTGCGAGTACCCGTGATCGACCACCGCGAATTCCTTCTCGACTCGTACGGCAATCCCCAACTCCTCGCGCACCTCGCGCTGGACGCACCGTGCGAGCGATTCGCCCTTCTCCTGATGCCCGCCCGGAAATTCCCATAGCCCGCCGAGCAAGTCCTTCGCAAAGCGCTTGGCGATTAGAATCTTGCCGCGTTTCCAGATGATCCCTACCGCGACCGCGTAATGCGGCAGCGGTTTCTTCTTGTGTTTCGCCGGCAATTTCGCCTGAATCCCCAGCCGCCGCGCCGCGCAGCCGCGATTGAGCGGGCACGCGCGGCACGACGGATTGCGCGGCGTGCACACCGTCGCGCCGAGGTCCATGATCGCCTGGTTGAATTCGCCGGCGCTGCCGCGCGGCACCAAGTCCTCCGCTAGTTTCCACAGTTCCTTTTGCGTCCCCGCGCTCTTCGGATCAGCGGCGATGTTGAAATAGCGGCACAGCACGCGGGCCACGTTGCCGTCGAGTATCGGCGCATCGCGGTTGAATGCGATGCTGGCGATTGCACCCGCGGTGTACCGCCCGATGCCGGGCAGTGTGAGCAGATCGTCAACGGTCTGCGGAATCCGGCCGCCGAACCGCGTGACGATCTCCTGCGCGGCGCGGTGCAGGTTCCGCGCGCGGGCGTAGTATCCCGCACCCTCCCACGCCTTGAGCACGTCGTCCAGCCGCGCCGCGGCGAGCGCGCGCACGGTCGGAAAGCGCGCGAGGAATCGCGCGTAGTATGGAATCGCCGTCGCGACCTGCGTTTGCTGCAAGAGCGTTTCGGAGATCCAGATGCGGTAGGGGTCGTGCGCGTCGCGGCGCCACGGCAGATCACGCTGGTGGCTGTCGTACCAGGAAACAAGCCGCGCGGCGAAACGTTTGCGTCGGCTGGAGTTTAGTGGGCTTGGCATTGCGGCAAATGTTCAGTTCAACTGCACCTGAGCGCCTTCGGAAAGTCCATTCACGATTTCCGTTTCGTTCCCATCGGTTACGCCGGTTTCGACGATCACATCGCGCGGCGCGCCCGGCGCGAGGACGTGTACCGCCTTGCGCGTGCCGACGTTCTTGATCGCGCGGTTCGGCACGAGCAGCACGCCCTTCTTCTCGACGGTCAGGATTTTCAGACTCGTCCCCATCCCCGGGCGCACCTTCAGCCCCTTGGCGTCGAAATCGACAATGGCGCTGTAGACCGTGGTGCCGCGCTGCGATGAAGCGGATGGGAAAAGCCGCGTCACTTGGCCGCTCAGCTTCTCGCCGGGAAACGCGTCGAGACTGATCTCCACCGACTGCCCGACCAGGACGTTCGCCACGTCGATCTCGTCGATGTCGGCGTCGATCTCAAGCGCGTTTAAGTCGGCCACCGCCGCGAGGGGCGTTCCGCCGCCGGCGAGTTCGCCCACGTTCACCAGGATGTCGGTGACGGTCGACGTGTACGGCGCGGTCAGTCTCGTTTGAGCCAGCGCCTGCCGCGCCGAGTCCAGATCGAGCTGCGCGCTCGTGATCGCGTTTTGCAGCGCGTCGAGTTCCTGTTGGGTCGGACCGTTCGTCACGCGGTTAAAGTTCGCGCGCGCGATATCGAGATCGGCTTGTGCGATTTGGCGCGCCGCATCCGCCTGCGCGGTAGGGTTCGCGTCGTGTGCGGCTTCCGCCGCGGCGGCGGCGAGCGTGGCTTTCTGCAGGTTCGCGCGCGCCACCTGAATGTCTTCGTCGCGCGGGGCGGCTTTGGCGCGCGCCTGATCGAGTTGGCGCGACTGCAGGTTCAACTCCGCCTGTTTGACGCGGCGCGTCGTGTCGTCTGCGCGGAGCGAGAGGATCACGTCGCCGGCATTCACGTCGTCGCCTTCGTGCTTGGCGATATTCGCGACGATACCGCTCAGCGGCAGCGCGAGCCGCGCGGTTTTCTTCGAGCGGACTTTGCCGGTCGCGTTCACCGATGCGCTGAGATCGCCGCGGCGGACGACGGCGACATTCGCCGGCGGCGTCCGGGGCTGGATCAAGAAAAACGCCATCACGGCGATGACGATCAGGACAAGGATGATTCCAATTCCAATCGCCACCCGGCGACTTAGTTTCACCTTCATGATGTACTCCTGACGGGGCGTCGCCTCGTCTCTACCGTTCGAAATCCCTCGCGCGGTACGCGTCGGTCGTCAGGGCGTTCGGGGCTTCGTCCACCTGCACTGCCGCCCACGCTGCGTCCATGAGAGTCAAGTCAATGGTGTAGGGACCATCAACTCCCGCGGCGCGAATATCGCGCCCCGGGATCGCAATCGACGCGGTCTGTGCGCCGGCGGTCAGCGTGATCGGCGCGGTGAGCGACGCGACAAGCAGATCGTTCGCTCCGCGCAGGGTTGCCGATAGCGCGAACGCGCCCGCGCGTGCTGCGTTCACGCTCGTGTCGATCACGAGCGTCGAATAGCTGCCGGCGGTGCCTTCCACGCGCGCTTGGGGCGCGCCAGCAAACGCGGCGGTCTTGGGCGAAACGGCGAAGATCACCTGCCGCTCGCGCGCAAACCCATTGCCGCGCGCGGTCACGCGCACCAAATAGTATCCGCCGCGCGGCAAGCCGGCGCGCGTGTTCGCATACATCCCCGGCTCGCCTTCCTCCAGCAGGCCGACTTGAAGAGGCGCGCCGCGCGGCGTGACGCCATCGCCCAGCCATTCGACGGTGGCGCGGACGTCCGCGCCGCTCGCGTGGTTCGAGAGCGTGGCGCTGACGACGACCGGCGCGCCGGACGGATACCCTGCGCGGTCGGTCTCTGCGTTCAGCCGCAAACCCGCGTCCAGATCGGCATAGGTCGTGACTGTCAGCGGCTGTGTGCCTTTATCGAGCCGGGTCGCGCTGATCGACCAGAGGCCGGCCTGCGCGGGTGGAATCGAATAGCCGATAAAATTGCCAAGGTCCGCTTTCAAGTAGGTCGCGTCGTGGAAATTGTCCGGCGTATAGCGCGTGCCGTCCGGCGCGCGCAGCTTGAGATCGACATCGCCGTCGTTCCAGCGCGCGAAAAAACGCGCCGCGCGGTTCGCGTCAATCGTCACCGTGCGCGTCACCGATTCCCCGGCGCGCAGCCCGTCGACGTTCAGCGGCGTGGTGTTGCGCGGCGCGACCGGCTCCAAGGGCGCAGCGGCCGCTCCAATCGGGCGGGTGTCCGGGTCGCGCAGCGCGTTGCGGATATAGCGATCGTAGGTCTGCTCGGGATAGAGGTACGACCGGATGTCGAACGGCAGCGGCGCGGGGTCCCAGGCGTGCACGTCGTTGTCCAGAATGTGGCGCACCTGCGGACCGCTCAGCGCGTGCGCACTCCACGCGTCGATCAACCCGTCGCTCGGCGGAAAGATTTTCAGGAGCTCCAGCCCGGTTTGTGTCCGCGCGTCGCCGGCCAGCAAATCGTACGGCACGGTCGCGCGCGGCGCGTGCGTGCGATTGAAGAGCGCGGCGTACTCCGGCGTCAGTTCGATCGCCGACGGCTCGTTCGGGTGGTCTTCGATTTCGCGCGTGAGGAGCGGATACCACAGCCGCACGCCGGCTTGAGGTGTGCCGAGGATGATCGCGCGGCGCACGTCGTTCTGATACAGCGTCGATTCGAGGTACGCGCGGGTGTTCAGCCCCCCCATCGAGAACGCGATGATGTCGACGCGCGGCGCGCCGGTCGCCGCGCGGACCCGCGCGATGTCGTCGCGCAGCGTCGCCGCGTTCTGCAAGAGCGTGCGGTCCGGCGAAATCCCCGCCGCGTAAAAAACGCTCAAGCCGTCCTGCTCCAGATAGCGCTTGAGGAAGTGAAACTCGGTGTCGTCGATCTGGTCGGAGTCGGCGGTGTGCCAGCCGTGCACTAAAATGACGGGCAGCGTTGCCACGCGCGTCATCGCCGCGCCGAACGTGCTCAGCCCGTGCGGCGTGCCTGCCCAGGGATTGCCGCGCGCGTCGAACGCGAGCGTCGTCACTCGATCATCGGCGAGTCCATCCGCGCGTGCGTAGGTCTTCCATTCGCCGCCGTCCAATACCGAGAGGCCCAGCGCGGTGCCGACCCAGACGCGTTGCTGCGCATCGATCGCAATCGCGTATGCGGAATTGCTCGCCAAACCATCCTCTTCTCCGTACGAGTGGTAGCGCTCGCCATCGTAGACGGTCACGCCGTCATCAGTAGCAAACCAGACTCGGCCGTCAGGCGCGACCGCGACGGCGTTCACGCGGTTGCTCGCGAGACCTGCGGCTTGCGTTGACGGCGTCCAGTGTTCCCCGTCGAAGAAAAACGCGCCGTCATTCGTCGCGACCCACGGATTGCCGCTGGCGTCGAGAGCGAGCGCGTTGATGTAATTGTTGCCGAAAGTGAATTTCGTCCACGTGTCGCCACGCTCGGCGAGCCGGGCGACCCCAGCGCCGTACGTGCCTACCCACACGCGGTTCTGCTTATCGACGGCGATGGCGGTGAGATAGTTGCTGGGGATCGTGGAGTTGGACTTGTCTAGCGTCTTATGGGTCGCACTTTCGAACAGTGTCAGCCCGCCGCCCTCTGTCGCAAAGTAGACCTTGCCATCGCCGCCTGTCGCGATGCCGCTGATCCAGGAATTGCCGAGGCCGTTCGCCGCGGTGTACGTGACCCAGTACTTGTCCTGGACGCGCGTCGCGCCGTTCGACGTGCCGATCCACACCGCTCCGCTTGGCTCGAACGCGATGCTGGTAACGTAATCGGCGGCCAGCCCGTCGCGCTGCGTGTAGGTTTGGAACGCCGGCGCGTCCGCGCGCGCGGTGAACGCGAGAAAGAGGAAAGAGAAAAGGAGAAGGGAAAGGGTGAGAAGGCGGAAAGGGGACTTGGAGACATCAAGAGGCACGGACTGGGTCATATTGTAAGAAACGCTCGCTTGGGCGTACGCACTGTCGTCAACTGCTCAGAACCACTGTATTGACTTCTGGATGTGAATGTTCTGGAAGCCGTTGGCTGCTCACTCTTTGCCCAATAAAGTTGCTTGAAGTTCTTTTTCTGGCGGTAACTCGGACATGCCTGTGGTACGAGCCGCAGCGCAAACCTCTCCCCAACTGACAAAATACTTGTCAAAGTACTCAATTGGATATTTGCTCAGTTTTTCAACTTCACGGCGGGTTGGAAGGTGTCCGATTTGAAGAGCAACACGTTTGACATCGAGTTGGAGCACCTTTTTGCTGACTTCATAGACCTGCTTTGGTAGCCGGGGAACTCGGCTATTCTTGGCCGCCGGGGTTACATTGTTCTTGCCAAATGGGTCCTTACCGTGGCGCAAATCGTTGTGTCGCTGCACTGCTATTTTGTAATAATGTTCCGATAGTTCGATGCCAATGTACTCTCTCTCGATTTGCTGTGCGGCGAGAGTGGTAGTTCCTGCGCCGTTGAAGCAGTCGAGGACGAGTTCATGTGGATAGGTAAACAAAGAAATAAGCCGGCGCATTAACGTTGGGGGTAGTTGGGTAGGATGATCTACACGGCGGCTATTGTGTTTGAGTCGATGGATGTCATACCAAAGGTCGCTCAATTCGCCTCGATCAGGTATACCCCTTCGTCTGCGACTGGAGATGCAACTGGCTCTGGTGCAGAAGAATTCTGCTAACGGAGAAAGACTCTCCGTCTCCAGCGTGTTTGTCTCTGTTTGGGAAAGACCGGGTAGAGGTCTGGGTTCGCTTTTGGAAAAGCAGATAATCGAGTAGTGAGATGGCATGATCATCCGTACGGGAAAACCTAGCGCATCCCAAACGATCCATGCTTGATAGTTAAGCACAGTCGATAGATGTTGGTAGTGTCGGATTGCCCACAGCGGGATATTCAGAACGGCGCATGTCCTGCCGGGTTTCAGAACTCGCGCGAGTTCGGACAGCCATCGATCACACCATTCGAAATAATCTCTCAGTTCGATGGAGTCGTTGTACCCGTCGTATTTCTTCTCCAGATTGTATGGTGGATCAGCAAAACAGAAATCAATTGAATTGTCGGGTATTGATTTGAGGGCTTGAAGACAATCGCGATTTACGAGCCGTGAGCGCGTGGGCAGTGCCGGAACTTCCGGCAACTGGAATAGAGCTATTTGTTCTCCGGCTAACTCGCTCCGAGGCTTGGGCGCAAGATCAGTGCAGCAAGAAAGATCAATGTATTCCAGCGTCTTGTAAGGCGCAATGCCGAATAGGTCACAAAGCCGGTGGATTACTTGATCGATCTCTCCTTCTGGATCAATTTCAATGTCACGCCAAACATCCGACATTAGCGTGCCGTACTCGTGATAGAGGTGCTTCTTGCCGCCATAGTCCTTTGTAGTTTTGCCGCAAGCAGGACAATACGAATATTTTATTCTGGTTTTTGCATGTCGTAAAGGCTCACGGTACCGCGTAAGCACAAGGAGTGCCGTATGGCGTTCTCTGAGTTTGCCTTGCTGTGATCTGTTTTCAGTGGATGAAGACTTGATTGCGACCCACAACTGAAATCGTAATGACCCTTCCAAATAAGGTTGGAGTTGAGCCGCGTCAGGTGGAGTAGTTAATATGCAGACGGCCGAATTCTTGTCCAAGCGGCTACAAAAGTCAGAAATTTTCTGGAAACTCGCGCGAGAGTCAAGTGCATCTTGATTGGTCCGTCGGGCTGGAAAACGGAGTACATAGACATGGCCATCGTCCGGTATGTTTTCGAGTTGCTCCAACTTGAAGACCACAGTCTTTTGAATTTCAAGTTTGTGGCTATTCTCGCTGTAATGGGACATCTGTTCCTCAATCCTCAAGGGTCACTATGATTGCTCACGAAGGAATTCTGCCAGGACGCCGATCTCTTCGGGAGAAAAAGCTACGGTGCAATCACTATGCCGACAAATGTTCGCCAACGCGGATGACCGTTCAAAATTACCGGCGCCGTCAATCACGTAGGCAATCCGATGCCCTGCTCGACGCAAAAGCATCGCGCGTGCCTCGGCCTGACCGGACTTGCGTTCTATCACACTGTTGGTTGTGAATTGGAAGCACACTTCTATCCCCACCCACTTGTTTGATGGAGAGCGCGCGACAATGTCGAAAGACATGTCTGTCTTTCCTGCAGTCTGACTCATTCCCGGAATTGATCCATTCCGCTTTAGCTTCCAATGGGGTAGCGCCTTGACGAGCAAGTCTCTGACATAATCTTGCGCAATCTGTCCAAGACTGTTTGCGGTAGCTCCCCCAGTGATCCGACTTACCCAGATGTAGCGTTGCTTTACAAACTTCTCCAGCGCGGGTTTGTCCCCCATCAATGAACCGATCATACACCGGTCTTTTATTATATCTGGTATGCCGGTGTCGATCGAAGAAGCTCCATGTAGAAGAAGCATAGCAACATCTTCCGCGAGAGCATCAAGCGAGCGCGAGTGGTGTATTCGTTTTCCGTCAGCGTGGAGCGTGGCATTGGACAAGCTTCTGGCTGATGGGATTGCCCTAAACTTGTACGTATAGACCTTGCTCTTCCAAACATAACTCATCGAGCCACTCGAAAAGATCTTCTTGAATTCGGTCTTGAGACGTTTCAAAGGTTCTCCGCCAATATCGGATAGAACCATCAAATGCTTCAAAAAAAGATTCGCGGGTAGCTCTTGAGTTGCCGTCAGAGCCACTTTCCACGCGTCGGGAGCGGAGTCAGACACGTCCAAAATGCTGATGAATTTATCCTGCGTCGAAATCAGCAGCGGAATGACGCTCGCGGACTTTTCTCTTTCGCTCAGCTCGGTCGGCCAATACAAAATGGCTTTCTTTCGCAATTCATCGGGCGGGCGCGCATAGTTGGTCATCAGCACATCCTTTCCCGGCGTTCAACTCAATTGCTGTGGGTGTTCGGGAGTCTAGTTCGGACTGGCAGGAGTACTTTTTACTTCACCGCGTACCTTCCCCGCAGGTCGTTCCATCGCACCAGCAGCACGTCACGCAGATTACGCCAGGAATCCTTCAGCGGATTCACTTTCGATTCCGTCCCGTACCGCCACTCGACCGGAATCTCCTTGATCTTGTGGCCCAGTTTTTGGCCGAGGAACAAGACTTCGACGTCGTACGCGGTGACCATCGCGCCGGCGACGGGCTGCGAGCTGTCGCGGTACAAGTGCGTGCGCGAAAAAATCTCGTGTGCCACATCATCGCGAAATGCCTTGAATCCGCACTGTGTATCTTGAATGCCGCGCACCGTCAGCAAGCGGACGATCAGGTTGAACACGCGTCCCATCAAGTGCCGGTAGAAGGGCTCCTTGATTCGCCGGGCGCCCGCGCCCTCGCGCGAGCCGATGACGATGCCGTACCCGCGCTCGAACCAGGGAAGCAGTTCGGCGATCTCCTCGATGGGCGTGGACGAATCCGCGTCGAACAGCAAGATGATATTCCCATGCGCAGCCAGCACGCCGGTGCGAATCGCATACCCCTTGCCGCGATGTTCGTTGCGAATGAGGGTGACGGTCGAATGCGCGGCGCGGAAGGAATCGACCACCTGACCAGTGTTATCGTCGCTGCCGTCGTCGACGACGATCACTTCGTTCGAGTACGCCTGGCGCGCGAGGTAATCGACTATGCTTTGCAGAGTCTGCGGGAGACGTCTTTCCTCATTGTAGGCGGGAATGACCACCGAGAGAAATGGACTGTCGCTAATGGCGCGATGCTCCACGAACGGATTCAGACTACGTGCCTATTCTATCTGAAAAAAGGAAAAACACAAACGCTATTTTGTAATCCGGATTTTCGTCAACTCGATACTGGCGCCGCGCGAGACTCCAGCGGTGGGTGTTTCAATTGGCTGTCCCGACGTCGTTCGGGTCAAACTGATTGACACCGTCGCGTCGCCGGGTGACGTCTCCGCCGGGATTTGGAGTTTGATTTTGTCGAGCCAGATTTCACCTGGTTCCCACGCAGGCGTTGGAAAATCGGAGCGCGCGGGATGGTGCCATTCGGACACAACCGCCTTGCCGGACGAATCCACGATCTGAATTACCGCGACGTAATCGGGCGACGTGGATTGCTGCGCCTGCCAGTACAGCGTGAGCGGCAGCGCATCACCCGCGGCGATTTCATCCGGCAGGCTCGCGAATCCCACGAGCGCGATTCCGTTCCACGGGGCGTTAACCGTGTGGGGAATCGTCAGCGCCGGCGACGCGCCCTTCGGCTTGGCCACAGCGACGTTGCCCAGCGCGAGGGCTTGTCCGCGCCGGTTCTCCGGTGCGACGATGCTTGCCGCGCGGCCGGTTTTCGATTCGTACATCGCGATCTGAATCGCATACGTGCCGGGCGGCGTGCCCGGCGGAACGGTCAACGCGTGATGGTCCGTGATCGTCTGTCCCACCGACCACGCCGATGTCGGCTGCGTGCCACTCGATGGCTGGCTGTCCGCTTGCGCCCAGACGATCTCGCCGCGCGCGTCGGTCAGTCGGACACTGACGCCGTAATCGCCGGCGATCTTTTGCGCGGCTTGCCAATCGAGTTGAACGGTGACGATGCCGCGGCCGGATTCGACCGGCGCGTCGTTGACGTGATAGCCCAGCAGCTCGATGCCATTGCCGAACACGATCGGCGTCGCGAATTTCTCGCCGCGCCCCGGCGTGCCGGCGCGGTACGCCAGCACCCGCATCTGACCGAAATCGCTCTCGCCGAGCGGGAACGCGTGCTGCGCGAGCCACTTTTCTGCGCCGTGAAACGGCAGCTTTTGCACGATCGCCCAAACGTTACGCGATGGCGCCACGGCGGCGTCCAGGTCGGCCTGTTGGTCCAGCGAACCGTACGTGAGCGGTGCGCCGTGATAATGGCTGAGAAAGTAACCCTCCTGCCAGTACGCCAGGAACAACACCGAGTCGCCGGGCTGGGCGCGCTGTTCGATCATTTGGATCGCCGGAATATAGTCCTCGACCGCGGCGCTGTATCGATTGTAGGC
>Ga0163210_1000309_pt1 | contig 20137 bp, 19 predicted proteins | sample Kivu_220m_FD_113536 | JGI IMG/M metagenome (GOLD analysis project Ga0163210, IMG submission 113536) | Freshwater microbial communities from Lake Kivu, Western Province, Rwanda to study Microbial Dark Matter (Phase II) - Kivu_220m | ecosystem: Environmental > Aquatic > Freshwater > Lake ...
CAGGTAGAGATAGCTATCTGTGAAGCCTGGACTGAGCTAGGCGCTATACCCAAAGAAGCTATCCCTAAGATAAAGACAGCTCGTTGCAGTTTGGAGCGCATTGCCGAAATCCTCAAGGTAACTCACCACGATATGACCGCCTTCCTTCAGGCAGTGGCCGAAGGACTCGGTGAGGAGTCTCGCTTTATCCATCTCGGCCTCACTTCCTCCGATGTCATGGATACTGCACTCAGCCTCCAACTAAAAGAGGCTTCAAAACTCTTGACTCAAGACGTTGCTGAGCTTACCACAGTTCTGGAAGATAAAGCTACTGAGCACAAGCACACCATAATGATAGGGCGGACTCATGGCGTCCACGCCGAGCCTATTACCTTCGGCCTCAAACTAGCTATATGGGCACAGGAGATGAAACGCAATGCCGCCCGCCTAGCCGAAGCTGAAAAAGCTATCAGTGTTGGCAAAATCTCTGGAGCTGTAGGCACTTACGCTACTGTGCCGCCAGAAGTTGAAGAGAAAGCTTGCGCTAAACTTGGACTTGCTCCAGCACCGATATCAAGTCAGATAATCCAGCGCGACCGCCACGCTCAATTTGTCACTGCTCTAGCCATCATCGCCAGTTCACTAGAGAAGTTTGCCACTGAAATCAGAAGTCTCCAGCGAACTGAAGTTCTGGAAGCCGAAGAGCCATTCGCGGCCGGACAAACCGGCTCCTCGGCTATGCCGCACAAGCGCAATCCAGAGCTCTGCGAGCGCGTCTGCGGGCTGGCACGGCTGGTAAGAGGACATGCCTTAACTTCTATGGAAAATGTCGCTCTGTGGCATGAGAGGGACATCAGCCATTCTTCCAACGAACGCATCATTCTCCCTGATTCCTGCCTAGTCCTGGACTACATCCTGAACATCTTCACTTCAGTGATTAAAAGACTTCAGGTCTATCCCAAGAACATGCGCCGAAACCTTGAGCTTACCCAAGGCCTAGTTTTCTCCCAACGAGTACTCATAGCGTTAATAGAGAAAGGCCTAAGCCGGCAAAAAGCCTACGAGCTAGTCCAGCGAAATGCCATGAAAGCGTGGAAACAGAAAACCAGCTTCTTAGAGCTGCTCAAAGCCGACCCTGAGGTAAAGGCTCAACTATCTGGATCAGAACTGGAATCTCTTTTCGACTATAGCTACTTCATCAGATATGTAGACAAAGTATTTCAGCGGCTTGGTTTAACCGAGAAAAAGAGAGCTAAGGCGGTTAAAGCAGCGGAACTTACACCTCAAGCTCTTTGAACTTCGTTAACATTATGTCAAGAGTTTTATCAGAAGCTATTTTGCCTCTTCCGCTATTTTGCCGAGGTAAGGTACGTGACACCTACGATCTGGGAGATAAGCTACTAATTATCGCCACAGACCGCATCTCTGCGTTTGATGTTATCCTGCCATGCCCTATACCAGAGAAAGGTCTGGTTCTCAACCAGCTCTCATGCTTCTGGTTTGAAAAGACAAGCCACGTTATGCCTAACCACCTGGTAGCACCTGTTGATACAGCGGATTCGCTTAAGCGCTACTTTCCGCCTGGAATTACCCCGCCAGACTACCTCATCGATCGGTCAATGATTACCTTCAAAGCTGAGCGCGTCCCCGTTGAGTGCGTGGCTCGGGGCTATCTTTCAGGTTCCGCCTGGGCTGAATATAGCGAGACTGGTACAATTTCAGGCACGTCCTTCCCCAAAGGACTTCAAGAAAGCCAGGAATTGTCTCAATCACTTTTCACCCCAACCACCAAAGCTGAGACCGGACATGACCAGCCTCTCGACAAAAAAGAGCTGAAAAATTTTGTGGGGAAAACCACAGCTCGTGAGCTTGAGGAAAAGAGCCTTGCCGTTTACCAATACGCCCGGGACTATGCCCAAGGACGGGGTGTTATCATCGCCGATACCAAGTTTGAATTCGGCATTGTTGATGGCAAGCTTATCCTCATTGACGAATTGCTGACGCCGGACTCAAGTCGCTTCTGGGATGCTGCCCAATATGTTGTCGGACATTCACAACCAAGCTTCGACAAGCAACCGGTTCGCGACTGGCTGGTAGCCTCAGGCTGGAATAAGCAACCGCCAGCACCGATGCTGCCGCCGGAGGTAATCGATGCTACAACTCGCCGGTACCGCGAGGCTTATTACCGCCTGACTGGAAGGACACTATAAGATGTATCTAGCTAAAGTCTATATCACCCTCAAGCCAACGGTAAACGACCCGCAGGGCCTGACCATAAAAGGGGCACTACACAACCTCGGCTTTGCCTCAGTCGAAGATGTCCGCGCTGGCAAATATATTGAAGTCCGTCTTGAGGAAAACGACCTAACTAAAGCCAGCGAGCAGGTAAACGAGATGTGCCGCAAACTGCTGGCCAACCCGGTCATCGAAAACTATCGTTTTGAGCTGGAAGGGCTGATGCCCTAGACTTCTAGATAATGTTGGCAACAAGCAAAACGTAACTAGACCTCTCTCACCAGCAACTACTACCAATCTTTAATGAGGCAACAACCTCCCTACTTTGTCCCACAAGTCAGCTCGCCAATCCTTACTTTCACCTCCCACAATAATTTAAATACTCAAAGACTATAATCACAGTAAGTCGTCATTATTACACATCAATACTGATATTCGATAACAAGCTTGGGCTTGGCATTAACGAAGTCTAAGTAGCTATCCTGCTGAGCAGACAATTGCTCAGACCATCTTGTGCTGTAATATACTAGTATAGACGCTCTCTCAAACTGCAGTCGAAGCTGAAAGCGGTCCCTCCCAGCATTCACCTCTTCCTGAACCGAGGCCACCGTAAGAGTGGAACTGCTACAGCTCGAAGGCCATGCACCAATTGAACATATAACTCCGGTCGCCGGTCCAGCAACATAATCACTCCTGTCCAGCTTACCGTACACCTGCTTGCAAACGTACAGACTCCCCATGCTCGGAAAAGGAAACCCGGACACTTCAACTGCACCAGCATCCAAATCAATCGAAGCCGATGTAATAACAGCGTCCTTCGGAATCGCAGAAATATCGAAGCTCAAAAAGCCCTGAATGCCAATCTTTTGAACCGTGTACCCAACCATTACTTCTTGCCCTACAACTCCATCTTGCCGCACGTAGCCATCCTCTGCCGCCAAAGAATATGACTCCACTTTACTTAGGGGTGACGCCGCAACCACAACCTGAACGGTAGCCGTCACAGTTCCAGCCACGTTGGTAGCTGTCAGGGTATAGGTCGTGGTCTTGGTCGGCAATACTACCCTGTTCCCGCTCAAGCCAACGTTGCCTATATCCGGGGCTATGCTGACAGTTGCGTCACCGGAAACACTCCAGCTAAGCGTAGAAGACCCGCCTTTAACAATCTTCGCCGGATTGGCATCAAAGGAGTTCACCACCGGCTGGCCAACCCCTGTAGGAACAACAACGACAGTTGTCAAAATCTCCTTTGACCAATCTCCTCCATCGTCCTGAACTTTAAACCAAATTGTGTGAGTTCCTTGTGATAAAGATGAGGTCTTAAAGCTCGCCGAAGTGCTCAAATCCCCGTCCAGGCTCGACCGCCAGTTATAAGCGCCTATGCTGCCATCGGGATCAACGCCGTGGCCGGTGAAACTCACCGTTCCACCCAGAGAAGCATTGGCCGGTGATACCACATCTATGTACGCCGTGGGGGGTTCATTATGCGGCGGTAGAGCAAAAGGCAGACACCCAACAGCTACGGTCAAAACCATAACGATTGAAAACAACAACTTTTTCATATCCTTACCTCCACAAAAAGATTTAAATCACCGGAATTTAATATCATAAAAGCCTTTTAGACTGTCTTTCACAGTTATTTCTTTTCCCTTAACCTCCGCCGGATAACATTCTGGTATATGACTCTAAGGCTGCCGCCGTGGAGCCTGAATTTCCTTCTGGCTTTCTTCTGCTGCCTTCGCTCAGCTTTGCCTTTCCCTTCGTCGTAGTCTTCCACTTCTAGAGAATCTTGTTTCGAGTTGATAACCGACTTTTTACCCTTTCCACAATCCTGGCCATCGCCTCCCCGGCTTTGCTATTAATATGCACCGTAGCCTTAGAATCCATAGGAGTAGGACTGAGGTTAATAATGACCAGCTTAGCTCCGGATTCAACAGCATACATGGGCATATAGGCTGCCGGATAGACAACGAGGGTGGAACCAATGACGATAAAAAGGTCAGAATGTCGAGAATGGTGGATAGCATCATTTAGCGTCTTTTGCGGCAATGCCTCACCGAAGAAAACTGCATCTGGCTTCAAAATGCCGCGGCAGAGATGGCAATCAGGCACTTCTTCTTTCTCCAGCCTTGGGAGAATACCCTCAATGGGAAAGCGATTATCGCAGCCCATACATCTCACCCATTGCATATTACCATGGAGCTCAAAGACCTTGTCCGGAGAGTTTCCTGCCTTTTGATGGAGATTGTCAATATTCTGTGTGATGACACAGGTTAACTTGCCGAGTTTCTCTAGTTCAGCAACAGCATGATGAGCTTGATTCGGCTCAGCGGCCTTTAGAAGGCTACCCTCCGCTAGCATCTGCCATTGCATTTTACGTGTCTTCTCACTGCTCATGAACTTCTGAATAGTAAAATCATCGGGGTCAAACCTAGTCCAAATTCCGCCAGGACTGCGGAAGTCGGGTATGCCCGACTCTGTGCTAACACCAGCGCCAGTAAAGACTATAATCCTATTCGCCTCCAGAATCAAGGTAGCAACCTTATCAGCCAGATAATCCAAATCCTTTGTTTCCACGGCTTACCTCTACCTTCTTACGCCTTAAAAACAATAGTAATTCGCTTCGGCTATAATGTCAAGATGTCTCCCTCGAAGTCAATAGACATAACCTAAGGCTATCGCTATACTAACTAGGAAATTAGATCGCCTGAGGAAACGGTAAATATGCTAAATGGCCAAGATATAAAAACCTATATCAAAAGCCGTTTGAACACCAAGTTTGTTGGACGACAGCTATATTACTACCAACGACTTGCCACGACCATGGAGACGGCCAGGGAACTGGGGAAAAAAGGAACTACTGAGGGAACTGTGATAATAGCTGATACTCAGACAGCAGGTAGAGGACGCCTGGGTAGAACCTGGCTATCACCTGAAGGCAGTCTAGCCATGTCCCTTATCCTCAAGCCCTCTCTGAATAATTTGCCACAGCTTGTCATGATAGCTTCCTTGGCTGTGGTCAGAACTATTAAAAAAGTTGCTGGCCTTGAGACACAGATCAAGTGGCCCAACGACGTCCTAATTAAAGGCAAAAAGGTCTGCGGCATCCTGATAGAAAGCGAAGTAAAGGGAGACATGGTAAATTTTGCCATCATAGGCATAGGAATAAATGTTAATTTCGACCCCCTGGCTTTCCCCGAGATTTCAGACATAGCCACCAGCCTGTCACACGAACTAGGAGCAAGAATATCAAAGGCTGCGTTTATCAGCACCCTGTTACCTGAACTGGAACAGCTATATTTAGAGGCTCAAACTGGAGCACCTATATACAGAGAATGGCAAGAGAATATGGAGACATTGGGCAGATGGATACAGGTTAAAACTGGGGAAACAGTTGAGCAGGGCAAAGCCGAAACCGTGACCGAAAACGGCAACCTCATCCTGCGCCGCGCTGATGGCAGCCTCACCGCAATCGTGGCCGGTGATGTCACGGTAATAAAAGATTGATTCCCCTGCCCCTTTATGGGGAGCAGGGATACAAGTCAACTACTTCTTCGGCTGACTGAGCTTGCCGAGCAGAGGCGTTATCAAATCTATTGGCAAGGGAAATACTATTGTACTAGTTCTCTCAGTAGCAATCTGGGTCAGAGTCTGAAGATAACGAAGCTGAAGAGCTGAAGGCTGAGTGGCAATAACCTTCGCTGCCTCAGCCAACTTTTCCGCAGCCTGAGCTTCACCTTCAGCATGCACAATCTTAGCTCGCCTTTCTCGCTCAGCTTCAGCCTGTGCCGCCATAGCCCGTTTCATCGTTTCAGGCAGTTCCACATCCCTGACCTCTACCATGCTCACCTTTATTCCCCAGGGCTCCGTCCCCTCATCAATCAGTGTTTGGAGCTTGTCATTGATTTTGTCTCGATGAGCCAATAAGTCTTCAAGCTCAGACTGACCCACTACGTTTCGCAGAGTGGTTTGTGAAAGCAGTGAAGCAGCTCTAATGTACTGCTCCACATTGAGCACTGCGTCTTCAGGCTTCATAACCCTGAAATAGACCACGGCATCTACTTTAACAGTGACCGTATCCAGCGTGATGCATTCCTGGCTGGGGACATCCATGGTGACAACACGGAGGTCGATCTTCACCATACGCTCAATAAACGGAATTAGCAGTATAAACCCAGGCCCTCTGACACCGACAAATCGGCCTAAGCGAAAGATAACGCCACGCTCGTACTCGTTTACAATCCTGATGGCTGCTGCCAGGAGTATTATGGCGATAATGGCAACAGCAAAAATAAGAATTAAATTCATCTTCTCCTCCTTTGAGTTTTCTTCTTACTAACTATCAATTTTAGTCCCTCGACTTCAGTTACCGTCACCTCCTCTCCTGGCTCTACCTTGCCGCTGTCCACTGTAGCCGTCCAGTGCTCACCGTCAACGAGAACCGTACCCTTTGGAGCAAGGCTTGTTTTGGCTATAGCTACTTTACCTATTAATCCTTCAGCACCGGTTGCTGCCCGCCTTCTCTGGCCTCGAACCACGGCGCCGACGACAAAGATTACGAAGGCAGCTATTATGATGGTTACTCCGGCAATTAAGCCCTTATTTACTTCCATTGCTGGTGAACTATGACTAAACAGTACAAGGGAGCCGATAATCAAAGAGACAAGCCCCCCTGCTGTCAGTATACCAAAAGCCGGCGTGAAAAGCTCAGCGACAAATAGTCCAAAGGCAAGAAGTATTAGCAACACTCCAGCCCAATAGGCGTTGAGCACACCCAGAGAATAGAAAGCCAGAAACAGGCAGATACCACCAATGACTCCAGGGAATATCAGCCCTGGATTTGAGATCTCGGTAATCAAGCCTATCGTAGCCAGGCTGAGCAGGATATAGGCGATATTAGGGTCACTGATGACATGCAGGAAGCGCTCGACAGGATTCATCTCATTCCTATTAAGTGCATAACCAGTAGTATCGACAATGACTTCTTTGCCGCTGGCTAAGGTTACTTTCCTGCCATTTATCTGGCTAATCAGGCTTTCCAAGTCATTAGCCTGGAAATCAACAAGCCTGGCTTCCACCGCTTCAGATGAAGTAAACGACTTGCTTTCTGTAACCGCCAGTTCGGCCTGTTCAGGGTCACGCCCTCGTACTTCTGCAATGCTTCTGATCCAGGCAGATGAATATTCGGTTACCTTCTTTGACACCTCTTCGGGCATTTCCTCACCGACACTTACCGGGTGAGCGGCTCCAATGCTAGTCCCCGGAGCCATAACTGCTACATGCGCCGCTAAGGTGATAAAAGTCCCGGCTGAAGCTGCCCAGCTACCACTAGGCGAAACATAAACTACAATCGGCACTTTAGCATTCAGAATCCGCTGTACAATATCTTCTGTGGCATTAAGAAGCCCTCCAGGAGTATTCAATTCAATGATGCAGGCGACGGTACTTTCGGATTCAGCCCGGCTGATACCACGGTCTAGATAATTGGCAACGACAGGAACAATTGTGCCATCAACACTGAGAATTTCTATGTCCGCCGAGCCAGCATTAACCCCGCTGGAAATGAAGGCCATGGCTGACAATATAGCCGGGAAAAGAATAAGGGCGAATCGTAGCCTAACTTTAAGCATCTGTTGCCAGAACAACTCAATTATAATTCACCCAATGATTGACAGCAAATAGGTTGTCCGTTCGCAACTGCGGTGACAGCGATGGGTTTCGAGATTCGTAGCGGAGCCTGCCCTGAGCTATGTGAGATTCTTCGCTACGCTCAGAATGACAACGGCGAAGGACTCATAATGACAAGAATGTAGCTGCGACCCTTTAGAGTCGCCTTTCTGTAGCGAGGCTAAAGCCTCGCCTCTACATTAGTTAAACAACCTCAAGAACTCTAAATTGAACGAGAAAGCTCGTTAGTGTAGAATAGGTCAACCTAGGTAAGGTTTAAAATTATGACAAGTCAAAAATGCAAAGGGGCTCGAGATTTACTTCCCAAAGACACGGAGGCCTTTCGTTATATAGAGGATGTCTTTCGCAGGTCATGTCTCAGCTGGGGTTATCAGGAAGTACGGACTCCAACTCTGGAATATATGTATCTGTTCACCGCCGCCGGCACACTTACTCCCAATATGTTGAGCAAAGTATATTCTTTTCTCGATTGGGATGGCTGGAGTGGCGAAAGGGTAGTGCTGAGACCTGATGGCACTATACCTATCGCCAGGCTATACATAGAGAACTTGTCCCAACAGGAAATAGCCAGGCTTTTTTATGTCACCAATGTTTTCGCTTTTGAAGAGACAGGCAAGGAGAACAGAGAACGGTGGCAATGCGGAGTCGAGCTTATAGGCAGCGACAAACCAGCATCAGATGCAGAATTGATTCTGCTGGCTATCGAAATTCTACGCAGCTTAAATATCAGTGATGTTCAGATACAATTATCCCACGCCGGAGTATTGAAGGCTTTGCTCAAGGAGTTAAAGCTGAAACCCGACGAAGAAATCAGGTTGCTAGACCAGGTTTTTGACGGCAACTGGCAAGTGCTAACGGAAACGAAGCCGAGCAACTCAGATATCGGCAGGCTGATATCATTGTTCCTCAATTTGAGGGGAAAAACCAGTGGTTTCTTAGAAAACCTGAAGGCTCTGCCTCAGATTCCCGTTACCTTGAAGCCTGCGCTCGACAATTTCTCTGAAATTGCCAGCCTTCTCGATGCCCTAAGCTGTAATTACCAGATTGACATCACATCCACCCGGGGTTTCGAGTATTATACCGGACTTTGCTTCCAGTTTTCAGCTAAGGGAGAGAAGATTGGCAGCGGTGGTAGGTATGACAACCTTATCCCGCTCATAGGCGGGAAGAGCACGCCAGCTTGTGGTTTTGCTCTTTATGTTGACCCTATTATTAATTTGATTCAGCCTCAAGCCAAACGAAAGGCGGGACAGGGAATCCTGGTTAAATGCGATAAAACGACGCCGGATTCAATAAAAACCAGCTTCCAGTTAGCTCAGTCACTTCGCCAGGCTGGATATGCGACTGAGCTTGACTTCAGCGGTCGCCAGTCAGACTGGCGCTGGATAATCACTGTTCAAGAAAAGCCGCCACCCTTTCTCGTTATTGACCAAGCACAAAACCAGAAGAAAGAGGCGTCCTCAATTGCTGACGCCATCAAGACGGTAGGAGGCTTCGCATAACTTGCTAACTGAAGGCCAGTTGGACTACGTTAGGATAGCTTTACCCAAGGGAAGACTTTTACCGGCTACCGCCTGTCTATTGAAAGAGACGGAGCTTGAATTCAAAGACTACACTCAAGGGACACGAGCCTATCGGCTCAAATCAACAAAGCTTCCTTATCTTTCAGCCAAGATATTTCAAGAAAAAGACATCCCCATCCAGGTAGCTGTAGGCAATTACGATTTGGGCATCTGCAGCCTGGACTGGATTGAAGAGCTTTTGGCTAAGTACCCGGCCAGTGCCTTGATCAAGGTAGCCGACTTGGAATACAGCAAAGGAAACCTATATCTAGCCGCCAGCCGCTACAGAAACATATCCAGCCTCCAGGAATTGTCAACCGGGCAATATAGCTGGCGAATAGTGACTGAGTATCCCAATTTGGCAGAGATTGCAGCGTTGAATCTCAGGCTGAGGAGGTTCAGGATCTTCCCCGTGTGGGGCGCTGCCGAAGTCTATCCACCGGAAAACGCTGACCTGGCTCTACTATGGGCAAGAGATGATTCAGAAATAAGGGCACAGAGCTTGTTTTCGCTGAAGACTTTGCTCTCTTCCACTGCCTTTCTTATCGCCAATCAAGAAAGCTGGCAAGCCAAGAATTTCAGCCAGGTAATAGCCTATTTCAGCCAGGGTCTTGAGATGAAAGCCAAGCCATGGCTGAAAATAAAGCCAGACGTGGCTAAAAGCTCCAACAGTTTTCGTCCTGATTTTAATGAGGAAAAGGTTTGGCTGGCTCTTCCCGACGGGCATCAGCAACCCCCAACTTCAGAGTTCCTGAACAAAGCTGGATTGAAACTGCAGGGCTATTCAGAGAACAAGCTAAATCGTCGTCCACGTTTCAATCTGGATTGGGTTAATGTTAAGGTGATCAGACCGCAGGATATGCCACTCCAGGTAGCCAACGGGAATTTCGACCTGGCTATAACAGGTAAAGACTGGCTCCTTGACCATCTCTGTCGCTTTCCTTCAAGTCCAGTTGTAGAGCTTGTTGACCTCGGCTTCGGCCAAGTAAAAGTAGTGGCGGTAGTCAGCCAGGACTTACCTGTGGCTAATATCGACCAATTGAAGCAGGTACAAGATGTCAATTTATCACCACTTAGAGTCGCTTCAGAATACGTCAATATCGCTGACAAATACCTTCATGACAACCATGTCAGCCAATATAAACTGATTCCTACCTGGGGAGCCAGTGAAGCCTTCTTACCTGAAGATGCCGACTTACTTATAGAAAACACTCAGACTGGAAAGACATTGGCCAAGCACAATCTCAAAATCATGGACACACTTTTTCAATCCACAGCTTGCCTTATCGGCAACAGGAACAGTGTGGAGTCATTACCCAAAAAAGAGAAAATAGCCTCTCTGGTTGAGAGCTTCCGTCAGGCAGCCGAGGCTAACTGAAATGAGAGTAGTCAAAGGTTTTCAAAAGGCAAAATCCCTGTTGACCAGAGAAGTCCCTTACTCTGGACTTATCCTGCCCCCAAAGCCTAGAACCAAGACAAGGAGAAAAGAACCCTCCCCGGAGGAGATAGTTAAACGCATCCTTGCTGAGGTGCGCAGAAAAGGTGATAAAGCACTTTTCAGCTATACCAAGAAATTGGACGGGGCTGAACTTAGCTCGCTAGAAGTGAGTGAAAGTGAAAGTCAGGATGCTTATAAGAAGGTGGATAAGAAGCTAGTGTCGGCACTAAAGCTAGCGGCAAACAGAATAAAGCAGTTTCATTCCATGTGTAAGCAAAGACTTGAATCAAGCTTCCTCATCCAGGGTATGGGGCGACAAATCAGCCCATTAAACAGGGTAGGCATCTATGTGCCCGGTGGCACCGCTGCTTATCCATCTACAGTGCTGATGACCGCCATCCCGGCCCGGGTAGCCGGAGTAAAAGAGATAATTGTAGTTACACCACCAAAGAAAGATGGTACAATTCCGCCAGCGACCCTGGTAGCAGCTGACATCGCCGGGGTCAATCGCACCTTTAAGATAGGCGGGGCTCAAGCTATTGCCGCCCTGGCTTTTGGCACTGAATCGGTACCGAAGGTGGACAAGATTTGTGGTCCGGGCAACGTTTTTGTGGTTACAGCCAAGAAAATGGCCTATGGAACAGTGGATATAGAGAGCCTTCCGGGACCCAGCGAGATTGTGATTGTAGCCGATGATACTGCCAATGCCTCCTTTTGTGCCGCCGACCTTATAGCTCAAGCGGAACACGACCCTCAAGCATCAGCAATCCTAATCACCACCTCATCCAAGTTAGCTAGCAATGTTGACAGCGAAATCAAGAAACAGCTGGCAAAGCTGGAACGGCAAACCATTGCCACAGAAGCCCTGAACTCCAGAGGTATGATTGTGCTGGTCGATAGTCCGGATGAAGCTATTGAACTGGTCAATCTCTATGCTCCTGAACACGCATCGCTGATGTTACGCAATGCTGCCAGTTATACCCAGAAAATCCGCCATGCCGGCTGTATCTTCGTCGGCGGTACCTCCCCAGTAGCCCTGGGTGATTATATCGCCGGACCGAGCCACGTCTTGCCCACAGGAGGCAGTGCTCGCTTCAGTTCCCCCCTCGGCGTAGAGGATTTCCTTAAGGCTACCAATATTATCGCTTTGGATGAAGCCGCCGGGAAAGAACTGGGGCAAGCAGCCATAACCATAGCTGAGGCTGAAGGATTCAAAGGTCATGCCCAAGCAATCAGGATAAGATTATAACCAACAGGAAAGAACTCAAATGATTTCACCTGAAGATATCGAGGGATTATTGAGGCCGGAACTCAAAACCATGAAGGCCTATACGCCAATTGAGCCAACCGACGTATTGAGCCAGCGTGTCGAAATTCCCCAAGAAAAAGTAATCAAACTCGATGGAAATGAAAATCCCTATGGCTGCTCAGCTAGGGTGAAACAGGCCCTGGCTAATTATGCCTATTATCACCTCTATCCCGACCCCGAACAGCGAGAATTAAGGAAGGCTCTGGAAGAATACACAGGGATAAGCTCAGAGTACATTATAGCTGGCAGCGGCAGCGATGAGCTCATTGACCTCGTCCTGCGTCTATTCGTCGAACCCAGAGATAAGGTAATCGACTGCCCGCCGACTTTCGGTATGTATCCTTTTAGCACCGACGTCAGCGGTGGCAAGGTGGTCAGTATACCGAGAAAGCAAGACTTCTCCATCGACGTTACGGCTATAAAGGAAGCTTTAGATAAGCGAACAAAGGTTATCTTTGTCGCTTCACCAAATAACCCTTCGGGTAATGTAACACCTAAACAGGTAATTCTGGAGCTTTTGAATAGCGCCGCGGTAGTAGTCATTGATGAAGCCTATTTTGAATTCAGCGGCGTAACGGTGGCTCCTCTGGTTCCAAAATACCCGAATCTAATAGTCCTTCGTACTTTCAGTAAATGGGCAGGGCTGGCTGGTCTAAGAGTCGGCTACGGCATTTTCCCGATTAATATGGTTAAATATCTCATGAAAATAAAGCAGCCATACAATGTAAACGTCGCGGCTCAAGTGGCAGCGTTAGAATCACTGAAGGATATGAGCTATCTGCGTGGCACAATCAAGGCTATTGTTGATGAGCGGGAACGGCTGTTGGCCAGGCTTGGCCAGCTTGACTGGCTAAAAGTTTATCCATCCCAAGCTAACTTCATCCTTTGCTCGGTGCTTAATGGCAAGGCAAAGGCGATACATAAAGGACTGCAGAAGAAGGGCATCTTTGTCCGCTACTTCGATACCCCGCAGTTAAATGACTGCTTGCGTATCAGCATTGGCAAGCCAGAACATACTGATGCACTCATTGCCACATTAAAAGAAATATGTTAATGTGGCACTTATAAGAATACAGCGAGGTTAAGAAATGGCTGAAAGAAAAGCAAAAGTAACCCGGGAAACTAAAGAGACCTCCGTGAAGGTGGAGCTGAACATCGATGGCAAGGGACAGTTCGAAATCACCACCGGGATCAGGTTCTTCGACCACATGCTCAGCCAATTGGCTCAGCATGGAATATTCGATATTAAGCTCTCAGCCACGGGGGCTGACCAGCACCATGTGGTTGAAGATGTAGCCATCTCCTTAGGTAAAGCCTTCAACCAAGCCCTGGGAGACAGGCGAGGAATAGTCAGGATGGCGCACGCTGTGGTGCCTATGGATGAAACTTTGGCCATGGTAGCCTTAGACATCGGGGGTAGAGGTTATGCGGCCTTCGAAGCTTCCTTCAACAGCACCAGAATCGAAAAAATATCCGCTGACTTAATTCGCCATTTCTTCGTTTCCCTCGCCTCTGAAGCGAAGCTTAATATCCACGCCAAAGTCCTCAGCGGTATCGATGACCATCACAAAGCCGAAGCACTGTTCAAAGCCCTGGCCCGCGCTCTCGATGCCGCAACTCGTCTCGATGAGAGAATCACCGGCAGAATACCCAGCACCAAGGATACCATCGAGAGTTAGAGCTAGCAGAAAGCCGGCAGCAATTCGGCTTTAATCTGGCCTTTCAAATAATCGATGGCCCAATCCACTAGTTCTTCATCTTCTAGCTTAAGTGGAAAGTCTGGCGTCAACCCAACACCATCTATTGGTCTGCCGAACGGAGTCAACCAGCGATAAGCGGTTATATGCAAAGCTGAGCCATCACTGAGGTCACGGACAAGCTGAACACTGCCCTTGCCAAAAGTCTGGCTACCAGCTAGCTTAGCCCGGCCGTAGTCCTGAAGAGCACCAGCCATTATCTCACTGGCACTAGCACTACCTTGGTTTACAAGGACGATAAGCGGCAGATTAGTAGCTATGCCACCCCGCTTCACCGGCACCTGGCTTTCCCTTCCTTCATCATCCACAACCTTAGCCACCAGTCCCATGGCCAGAAATTGACTGGCCACGTCAGCAGATGCATTAAGCAGGCCACCGGGGTTATTGCGAAGGTCAAGGACAATGCCTTTGGCTCCCTTACCGATGGCATCTTTTAGAACATCTTGCAACTCACCGCCGGTAGATTTTAAGAATTGGGTAATCCTGATGTAGGCAATATCACCTCGCATCTCGAAGGAAACACTCTCCACCTTTATCTCATCTCGGACTATCTGAACCTCCACAGGTTCGGCCTCACCCTCGTGAAGTATAAGAAGCCTAACCGGAGTACCTTTCGGCCCCCGGATTTTAAGGGTTGCTTCAATCAGACCCAGCTTGGAAGTAGGTTGACCATCAATTTCCAAGATCTTATCGCCGGCCTTGATGCCTGCTTTCTCGGCAGGAGAATCAGCAATTGGTGCCACGATTGTTAGCTGCTTATCTTTAATACTGATAACAGCCCCAATGCCCTCAAATTTACCTTCAAAGGTGCTCGACTCCAGTTCCTTAGTCTTCGGGTCAACATAGCCACTATACGGGTCGTCTAATGCCTCAATCATGCCTTTCACTGCGCCCTGGCTCAGCTTTTGGGGGTCTAGTTTACTTTTGTCTACGTAGTCCTCAGACAGCTGTTTCCAGGCCTCAGCGAGAATATCAAACTCAGGAGGCAGCTTACCATCAGGATTAGAGGAAACAGCAGTATTAGAGGAAAGAGGCTTATTCGTTTCAGGAGATGTAATGATGGGGACGACTTTCTCGGTAACAAAATCACAGCTAGCACCCAATATCGGCAATATAAACAACAGAATAGCCAATGCCACAGATACAGGAATAGCTTTCTTTATACGCATAATTTACCTCCGTCTATCCAGGAAATAATGCAGAAATACGGCAGATATTGTAGCAGCTTACGGGGGAAATAAGAAGGCTAAGCTTGCTGGTCTTGAGCAATGGCTTGTTTCACTATCTCAAGGGTCCTGTCCACACTGTCGAGAGCTAAAGACAGTCCCAGCTGCTTAAGCTCGGTGCGGCCCAACCCATTAAACAGATGCTGCCCGGCCACCATTGCCATCTCGTCGTAAAGGGCTGGCCAGTCAGCACCGCGCCTCTCTACACAGAACAAAATAAAATCACGCAGTTGAGGGTCTAGAGAATTCATGGCTGCTAAAAATAAAACGGTCTAGAGCCACAAAAAGTTTACTACCAGAAGTGGACTCAAGCAAAGTTGCTGGCAGCCATTGAGCTAGTCTTTCTCTTCTTGCTTCTGCCTTGACTAATGCTCGGTCTAAGGCATCCACCCCTGTTTCCTAGCTCAAAAGATAAAAAATTTATCAAAGTTTTGACTGCTCAGGAGGTAAAATGCTGGAACTTAAGAGGCCAACATATTTTAATAAGACAAAGGGCTAAGTAAACCTATAAGCCGAGTCCTGTACCCCGAAGTAGTCTTCGGAGCGGTGACCATCCATCTAGCCTTGATGTTACCACCAAGGTCAAGCGACCAACCCGGGGTTAGGGCCGGGCGTCCCTCTCGCCCCCTATTTGGTCTTGCTCCGGGTGGGGTTTACCCAGCCAGCCAGTCACCTAGCTGCCGGTGAGCTCTTACCTCACCATTTCACCCTTACTCTTAATACAAAGAGCGGTATGTTTCTGCGGCACTTTCCGTAGGGTCACCCCTCCTGGGCGTTGCCCAGCACCCTGCCCGGTGGAGCTCGGACTTTCCTCCCTGATTTTTAGGTCAGAGCGGTCACCCGGTTTACTTAGCCCATTATCCACTTTACACCCTGGCTAAGTAGCCGTCAAATCTAAACTTGCTGTTTGTTGAACTTCCTCAGCGCTGCTTTAGCTAAGGCATGGGCTTCAACATTTTCATCATGCCCAATGTGGACGATGGATAGATTGGCAAACTTCTTGCACAGCTCAACAGCTTCTTTGTAGAGAGGAAAGAGAAAAAGGTTCCTCACCTTGTAACTACCAGCTAATTGTCTAGCCACTAATTCTGAATCCAGATAAAGCGTAACTTCAGTTGCTTTGAATCTGGCGGCCGACTTCAAAGCGGCGATGACCGCCTGATACTCCGCTTGATTATTAGTAGCCTCTCCGATGTATTGAGAGATACTAGCCAATTCTTTTTGCTTCCCATCCCTGATAACAGCGCCTATGGCTGCCGGTCCAGGATTGCCCCAGGAAGCTCCGTCAACGTAGATATTCAGATGCATCCTCTGCTCTTTACAAGGCTCTAGCCTAAATAGAGTATCCTGCCACAGCTACTGCATTGGGCTAAAGCCCCGGCTCTGGCTCGTTGCCATTCGTTCATTGACAAGGTGAGGTGGCACCCATGGCATCTCCCTTGCTCTACCTTAACCACCGCTTGCCCCTTCCTCAGCCTAATCCCCTCGTAAAGCTCGAGTGTTTGCGATGTGATTTCCGAGGTTACTGCCTGCCGTTTCTGGCTGAGGTCTGAGAGCCGATTTTTCACTTTAGCTTGCTTTTGAGTTAAGTTCTTTTGCTCCCGCTTCCATTCCACCTCTAACTTTTTAAGCCGCTCGCTATCTAACTTTATCTTGTCCTGTGTCGTTTCTGTCTCAGCCATTAAATCCAGCAGGTTATCTTCTTTTTCCCTCAACTTAGCCTTGAAAATCTCCACCTCTTTCTCAAGGCTGACCAGCTCTTTTGGGTTCTTGGTTGCACCGCTGTAAAGCTTATCATTCACCTGTGCGATGCTGGTTCTCAGGTCTTCAATCTCCCACTCCACATCCCGCTGCTGCTTCTCCATCTCGGCCAGATGCGTCTGCTCAGCAAGAAGCTCAGACTTAGCCGTGAGCAAAGCTTCGCTCTCACCTAACTGGCGGCTGATCTCATCTAGAGCCTCTTGTTCCCTCTGAATGTCAAGGTCGATTTGTTGTAAATCATAGAGTCTCTTGGCTAAAGTCATAACCAGGCTCATTCTACGGGAGAAGTATGAAGTCTGTCAAAGAGGAGAGGCTGGCTAATGAGGATAATCTAGAATCACTACCTGGGTGCTGGTGGGCAGAGTTGACCGGTTAACCGAAAGCTTAGATTGAGAGACCGTTTCCTTTATTCCCACTTCTTTCAAGAACTTATCTACAGGCTCAAGCTCTTTGGCCAATGCTGCCGTCTTGTAGTGCATAGGAATAACAACCTTAGGCGTCAAACGCCTTACTATCTCGGCAGCCGTCGAGCCACCTATGGTAGATGCACCGCCCACAGGTAAAAACAATACATCAATATCGCCCATGTCTTCTATAAGTTCAGACGCCGGAAGATGGCCAAGGTCGCCTAAATGACACAATGTCATCCCATCCATTTCCAAGAGATAAACAGTGTTTCTGCCCAGCTTCTCACCCTGGACTGCATCATGCCAGGTAGCGATACCGGTAATAAACGTGCCCTTCAGTTCATACTCACCGGGCCCTTTAATCACTCTGAATTCACTGGTTATAGCCTCGGTGTAGCAATGGCCGGGATGGAAATGGCTCAAGGTCACTATGTTAGCCTGGAGCTTGCTCAAGGAATAACCCAAGCTCGGGTGGCATGGGTCAGTGATAACGGTAACTTCCTTACCCTTAATGCGAAAGCAAGAATGACCTAGCCAGGTGATATCCAAACTAACAACCTCGGTGAGAACTATTTGATAGGGTTAAAGCTTTCAACCCTTAAATCGTCGGAGAATCAGCCATCCCGAAGGCAAGGCTAAAGCTGCTGCGGCTATCTTTATCAAATCACCCATGACGAAGGGGTAAAGACCGGCCTGAAGCACAGCGCCCTTAGGAACAAAGTGGGCCAGCCGGGAAAGTCCAAAGATATACATAACAAGACTACCACCAAGCATAGCTGGAATTGCCGTCCATACACGTCGATCCCAGCCTCTTTCGGCTAACCAACCGACAACGAAAGCAGCTGCCACAAAGCCTATCAAGTAACCGCCTGTGGGCCCGACCAAGCGAGCGATGCCCGGAGGACCACCCAAGGCAAACCAGTATGGAATGCCAGTAGCCCCTATAGCCAGATAACTGAGCTGGCTCAACGCCCCACGACGGCTTCCTAATAGAGCACCAGCTAGAAGAACGGCAAAGGTCTGCCCTGTGATAGGTAGCGGACCGATCCAGAAACTTATCTGGGCAAAGGCAGCAGTTAAGCAAGCAAAGCCAACCACCAAGACCACATCCCAAAGAAATCCAGTTCTAGGTAAAGCAACATCCATAAAGGTAAGCCGAGCGGTTGACGTTTTCATCTTGATAATGCCTCCTTGTTATCGATAACTAAAAGAGAAGTATATCAAAGGGGCTGAAAATGGTCAACGACCATAGGCACTTGGTTCCAGTAGACTTTCTCAGCGTTGAAGCATTAACTCAAACCGGTACACCAGCGTATCTTTCCACAATTTTACGAAAGTGGAATCCATAGATTGCAAGCGTTATTGATATCGGAAGAGATTGCGGGCGCCTTGCCAGCGTCCAGGCAAGAAACCTCCAAAAATACCTTTTCCCTTTTGCTTCTATCCCCAAGACCCACAGCGACTTAATAAATGCTGCAAGATGCCCAATCTGAGGACGAAATCGCTGTCTCTGCCGTGGTCTGTATTCCTTCAGAAAGACTTTTATCCGTTCATAGTATTTCTTTGGTGCATAAATAGTATTGACAATGCTTTTATAGCCATTCATAAGAGTTTCGATGTCCATCCTGGAGATGAAGTTTATCGAGCAGTCGGTATTATCGCCTGAAAAGTCCATCAGTAGACGATTCTCCTTTTTGAGACGCCGGTACAGTTTTGTACCCGGGAGTGCGTTAAGCAGGCCGACCATCGCCACAACAATTCCGCTCTTCTGAATAAAACGGATTTGGTCTTCAAAAATCGTGTGAGGGTCACTATCAAAGCCTACAATAAATCCCCCTTGTACCTGTAAACCGTGGCTCTGAAGTTTCCTGACAGCAGCTACCAAATCACGTTCCTTATTTTGAAATTTCCCGCACTCGGCTAGACTCGCCTCATTTGGGGTTTCAAGACCTACAAATACCATATTGAAATTCGCCTCCCCCATTAATTGCATGAGTTCTTCATCATCCGCGAGGTTAATAGACGCCTCGGTAAAAAGTGAAAAGGGTTTTTTCCTCATTTTCATCCATTCGATTATCGCCGGCAAGATTTCTGCCTTCAATTTCCTCTTGTTACCTATAAAATTGTCGTCTACAACGAAGACACTGTTCCGCCACCCACGAGTGTACAATTCATCCAGTTCCCTCAGTAGCTGCTCCTTATCTTTAGTTCGTGGCATGTGTCCGTTGAGCACAACGATATCGCAAAACTCACAGTCAAAGGGACACCCCCTGGAATACTGAACACTCATTGACGAATACTTCCTCATGTCAACAAGCTCCCACAACGGGATGGGAGTTGTTGTTAAGTCAGGCCATTTATCAGATGTATAGATATGCTTGGCACATCCATTCCTCAAGTCTTCCAGAAATAATGGCAGCGTGATCTCAGCCTCGTTAAGCACAAGGTGGTCTACCTCATCAAACTCCTCGTGTCCGGTAGCAAAAAGAGGACCGCCAGCAACAATCTTAACTCCCAATCTCTGGCATCGTTTGATAACACTTTTGACTGAATCTTTTTGCACAGCCATGGCGCTAATAAAGACGTAATCCGCCCATTCGATCTCCCGGTCACTCAAGTCTGTTACATTCATATCTACGAGCTTTTTCTCCCATTCCTTTGGGAGCATCGCCGCTACCGTTATTAAGCCTATTGGAGGAAAAGCTGCCTTTTTAGAGATGAACTTTAAGGCATGCCTGAAACTCCAGAAAGTATCCGGATATTTTGGATAGACCA
>Ga0163210_1000312_pt1 | contig 19864 bp, 12 predicted proteins | sample Kivu_220m_FD_113536 | JGI IMG/M metagenome (GOLD analysis project Ga0163210, IMG submission 113536) | Freshwater microbial communities from Lake Kivu, Western Province, Rwanda to study Microbial Dark Matter (Phase II) - Kivu_220m | ecosystem: Environmental > Aquatic > Freshwater > Lake ...
GGAAGCGGGGGCGGCCACCCGACCGGACGAAGGCAGAAGGCAGATGCCGGACGCAGGATATGAGGAAATCGGCGCACCGGATAACACGTCCGACCGGTTGACCGTGACGATTGTTTCGGGTATCGTCATTGGCCGATACCCGCAAGGAGAAAACATGCGTATTGCCGCTCTTGTACTGGTCCCGTTGCTGACTGTTCTCGCCATGCCGCCACGGCCCGGCCTGCTCGAAGGCTCCGGTAGCCCGCTGCCGGTCTATCCGGCCGGCGTCGAAGTGCCCGGCCCGAACCTCCTCAAGGGCTACAGCAACCTTGAAACCGTCACCATCCTGATGCAGTTCCCGGACAACCAGGCCGACACCGTCGAGCACTCGCCTGCCCGGTTCGACTCGATGCTCTACTCGACCGGCGTCTACACTGGCCTTCCGTACCGGCAGGGCAGCCTCAACGACTACTTCCTGGAAAGCTCGTACGGCGACTATCATGTACGCGGAGGGATTGCCGGCGATAGCTGGTTCACGTCAACGTACAGCTACGCGCGCTACTACGACGGGAACTACCTGCTCTCAACCGGAGGCCAACTCGCCGAGGAGAACATGGCGCAGGTCGACGCCTACATTGACTTCAGCCAATTCGATCTCAACCAGGACGGCCACATCCCGGCTTGCTTCATGATCCATGCCGGGGCCGACGGAGCGGACAACGGAGATGTCAACTGCCTTTGGTCCCATGCTATCCCCTACTTCGACTACCAGACCAACGACGGCGTGATCATCGACGGTGTCACCAACGTCCCGGAATTCGCGATGGTCACGGAGACCCGCGATACGACGCTGTGTTGCATCGCCGTGATGTGTCACGAACTCGGTCACCTGGTCGGCTTGCCTGACTTGTACCAGAGCGCCCGCACCCAATGGGGCGTCGGCTATTGGGGTCTGATGGGCTACGGCGCGTGGGGCGCCGGCGGCAACACGCCGTGGAGCCCGTCACACATGGAGGCATGGAGCAAGATCGAGGCCGGCTTCGTCACACCTTCGGTTGTCACCACGAACCTGTACGACGTACACATCCCGAACGTCGAGGTCAACTCAGTCATCTACAAAGCCTGGCGCGGCGGCGCCGACTGCGACACCTGTTTCTACATCGAGAACCGCCAGCACATCGGCTTCGACACGCCGCTGCCCGGCGCCGGTCTGGCCATCTGGCACATCGACCCGTCGCGGAGCCGCTGGTACGACCGCGTCGACATGGAGGAGGATTCGACCCTGCACCTCGACCACGGCAACGGAATCCGCCCCGACCCGCACGTCTATCATGAGGAACTGGGCGACACTTCGGACGTTCTCCCGGGCAGCTGGAACCGGGTCGTGTTCGACTCCACAACCAAGCCGTCCAGCCGCGACCGCAACAACCTCTCGACCGGTGTCTGCATAAGAAACATCCGCGAGTCGGGCGACACAATCATCTGCGACATCATCGTGAAACCCGAGTCGGTCGGAGTCACCGACCGCCCTGCGCACGGCGCCCAACGCCGGACGCTTGAGGCCACCCCGAACCCATTCTCGCGGGAGGTAAGTCTGTCCCCTCTGCCATCCGGCACCTCAGTTCGCATCTTCTCGACCAACGGGGCGCTGGTCTGGAGCGCCGACGCACCTGCTGCCGGCAGGCTGACCTGGGATGGCCGCACCGAGTCGGGCGCGGCCCTGCCGGAGGGCGTCTACCTGATACAGGCGTCGGGCGCGACTGCCGCGCCGGCCAAGGTCGTGCTCAACCACTAGCTCCAGCGCGGCCGAGACGGAGCCGGCGGGCGACGTGTGTCGGCCGGAGTTGAGGCGGCTCGTCATTCTGGATTCTGGATTCTGGATTCTGGATTCTGGATTCTGAACTCCGAGTTCTGACTTCTCCGGGTACCTTGCCCCGTCGGTCTTGACTTTGCCTGAACCCGGCCTATCCTTTGCACTGGTATCATTGGGGCATCGTCTAACTGGCAGGACGGCTGGCTCTGGACCAGCTGGTTGGGGTTCAAATCCCTATGCCCCAGTTCTCGTTGACCTGACGCCATCCGGCTGCGGATGGCGTTACTGTTTTGTAGCGGGGGCCATCGGCTGTCCGTCGCCCGCCGGTTGAACATCCCCCTGCTCGCTCGGTTGTATCCTTGACTCCGTTCGGCTCGTCGCTAGTATTGCCCACCATGAAAGAAGACGGCGTCGTAAAGGAAATCCCCCACAAGTCGGAGAGCTTCTCCGAATGGTACACCGCGGTTGTGCTCAAGGCCGAACTGGCCGACTACGCTCCGGTGCGCGGCTGCATGGTCATCCGCCCCTACGGCTACGCGCTCTGGGAGAACATGCAGGCACGGCTCGACAAGCGCATCAAGGACACTGGCCACGTGAACGCCTACTTCCCGACACTCATCCCTGAGAGCTTCCTGACCAAGGAAGCCGAGCACGTGAAGGGTTTCTCGCCGCAGGTTGCCTGGGTCACGCACGGCGGCGACGAGAAGCTGACCGAACGGCTGGCGCTCCGCCCCACGAGCGAGGCGATCATCAACACCATGTACGCGAAGTGGGTGAAGAGCTACCGGGACCTGCCCGTGCTGATCAATCAGTGGTGCAATATCTTCCGCTGGGAAAAGGCCACTCGCCTCTTCCTGCGTACCCTTGAGTTTCTCTGGCAGGAAGGCCACACCCTGCACCGGACCCGCGACGAGGCCCAGGAAGAAACACTGCGTATTCTTGACCTCTATGTTGACTTCGTGGAAAACGACCTGGCAGTGCCGGTCCTTGCCGGAGCCAAACCCGAGTCCGAGAAGTTCCCCGGCGCGGTCGACACCTACTCAATCGAAGCCTTGATGCCTGACGGCCAGGCCCTGCAGGCAGGCACGTCGCACCTCCTGGGTCAGCACTTCGCCGAGGCATTTGACATCAAGTACCTGGACGAGGACAACACCGAGAAGCGGCCCTGGGGCACGTCGTGGGGCGTGACGACCCGGCTGATGGGCGCGCTGATCATGACCCATGGCGATGACAAAGGCATGTTCATGCCGCCGCGTGTCGCTCCCTTTCAGGCGGTCATCGTTCCGATTCTCTTCGGCAAGAACGACGACGCGGTGCTGACCAAGTGCCGCGAGACCAAGGCGCAATTGGCGGACTATCGGGTCCAACTCGACGACCGCACCACCCAGACCGCGGGCTGGAAGTACAACGAACACGAGATGCGCGGTGTGCCGGTGCGAATCGAAATCGGGCCCAAGGATGTAGCCAAGGGACAGTGCGTGCTTGTCCCCCGCGACGGCTCAGGCAAGCGGTTCGTGCCGCTGGTCGAACTGCCCGGGACACTCGGGAAGCTGCTGGACGAGATTCAGGACGGCATGTTCGCGCGCGCCCGCGAGTTCGCGGCCTCGCGCACATCGGATGCGGCCACAATCGACGGGTTCAAACGGGAGATCGAAGCCAAGCCCGGCTACGTCCGGGTCCACTGGTGCAAGTCCCAAGAGTGTGAGAACACGTTGATTGACGCGACCAAGACCACCCCCCGCAACATGCCTGCTTCCGACCAGGGCAAGCCCGGCAAGTGCATCATCTGTGGGAAGGACACCGACACCGTCATCTACTACGCGCGGACATACTGACGCGCCGGGCGCAAGGTACCAGTTACCAGTATCCAGGTATCACGGCCCAGCTCGACTCCTGACTGGAAACTGGTAGCTGGAAACTGGACACTCCGTGCGCTAGCGCACGGTGATGAGCGCCTTGATGCGCTCGTATTTCTTCGGTCCTATCCCCTTCACGTTCTGTATCTCGTCGACTGTCTTGAACCGACCCGCGGTCTCGCGGTGCTCGATGATTCTCTCCGCCGTCCTAGGACCGATGCCGGGCAAGGTCTGAAGCAGCCCGGAATCGGCGGTGTTGATGTTCACGGGCCCGCCGGACTGCAGCCGTACGACGCCGGGCGTGGCCGCATATAGCCGCACCGCCGGAGCCGGCCTCAGCGTATCCTGAGTGGCCGCGTATGTCAGCCAAAGGTCAGTCAGGCTCTGAGGCAGCAACCGGCCCGCGTCGGGGATTAGTGCGCGCTCAAGCCACTGTTCGGTTGTGACCACCTTGTAGGTCCCGGGAACTCGGCTCCGGACGCGCGCTCGGGCGACCTGCGATACCTCCGGCCACTGGGTCGTGTCGCCCGTGACGAAGTAGTCGGCGCCGGCCAGCAGTGGCGCCGGCTCGTGCATACCGACGCTTTCCGGCGCGACCAGCTTCGCCAGCGTCGTATCGTCCGCTGAAAGCAGCCGCACCGGTTGCCGGTAAGGCACCGCCTCGAACAGCCGGTCACGGTTGAGCCCTCCGGAAGCGAGTCCACCTTCGATCTCGTAGAAAGGAAGAACCGCGATGTCAGCTTTCGCCTGAAGCCGCACCGCTTCGGCGACGAGCCGACCGAGGCCCAGCAATCCGGCACTGTCCGGCGGGTACTCCACGCTGTTCGCGCACACAACTGAGTCGGATTGCGACCTGCCCACTCGACGCAGCCAGGTCGCCGCCGCCGAAGTGTCGAGGCCGACACCGGGCTCGACGTTCAGAAGGCGCACTTCGGTCTGATAGACCTTCCGATCCGTCTTGTTGAACAGGATGTCCGCAATCCCGAGCCGCTGCCCGTAGGCCGCCGCCGCTAGAACCGGGGTTGTCCCCGAGCCGGCCATCCGGCTGCCGACGTCAAGGGGACTGCCGCGGCAGATGACCATATCGACGTCGCGGAAGCTATCGGCAATCGCGCAGCCGACATCCGGGCTCAGGTGCCCGATGACGATCGTGATGTCCACGCTCTCTGCCCGCAGCAGCGGCAAATACCGACCCATCTGAACCAGCGGGTCGTCGACGACCCATCCGCCTGCGTCTCCGCGGCGGCTCAATCTGGAGACTTCCGGGTCGGTGACTCCGACAACCGCGATCTTCATACCCATCAGGTCCCTGACCAGATATGGGCGGAAGAGCGGGACCCGACGCCTAAGTGCGACGTCGAGCATCGGGTCGGCCAGAATCGGGAACGAAGCCGTCCTGGCTAGGAATTCGAAGTTCTGAGCACCGCCATTGAAGTCGCGCGGACCCGGCACCGAGGCATCGTATCCGGCCGCATTCATGAACTCGATCGCCGTCCGGCCCTGAGAGCTGTCGCCGTCCGGCGAACCGAAACCGAAGTTGCCGCAATCAAGCAGCAGCGTCGCATCGGTTCGCTCCTCGCCGATGAGCCGAAACAGGTTGTCCCAGCCGCCGAGAGTCCGGCGCGGCAGGCCGGCCGACGCGAAGTCGACGCTCGGCGTGCTTCGGCCATGAAGGTCCGCGGTATAGAGGACTCTCAGCGTCCGGAAGTCGGAGCGCGACGACGGTGCGGCCAAGACCAGAGCCAGCAGCAGACCCAGCACGGACGTACTATAGCCCCCGGCCGCAGCTAATCAAGCCCGTACCAAGCTTGACACTTGGAGGCGGTGCCCTAGAATCCCGGACGTGGATCTCTTCTCCAAATGCAAAGAGTTCGCCAAGATAGTCCAGCAGGCCAAAGACAACAACTACTACCCCTACTTCACGCCGATCAGCTCCGAGCCCGACCGGCGGGTGATCATCCACGACCGCGAGCTGCTGATGATGGGCTCGAACAACTACCTGGGCCTCACCTCCCACCCGAAAGTGAAGGAAGCCGCGATTGCGGCAATCCGCAAGTACGGCAGCGGCTGCACCGGCTCACGTTTCGGCAACGGCACGCTCGACATTCACATCGAGCTCGAGGAGAAACTCGCCGCCTTCTACCATAAGGCCGACTGCGTGGTCTTTTCCACCGGTTACTCGGCCAACCTGGGTGCGATCTCGGCCCTCCTCCGGCGCGGTGACGTGGCCGTCACCGACAAGTTCGACCATGCTTCAATCGTCGACGGATGCCAGATGTCGTACGGCACGGTCAAGCGGTTCGTCCACAACGACATGCTCTCCCTCGACCACGTGCTGGGGACGGTTGGTGCCGACGCCGGCAAACTCATCATCGTTGACGGCGTCTTCTCGGTCGAGGGCGACCTCGCCCCGCTCGACCAGATGGTCCCGCTGGCCAGGAAGCACGGGGCGCGGCTGATGGTCGACGAGGCCCACGCGGTCGGCGTCATGGGCGAGCACGGTCGCGGCACGGCCGAGCACTTCGGGGTCGAGGACCAGATCGACCTGATTATGGGCACTTTTTCCAAAACATTTGCCTCAATCGGAGGCTACATAGTCGGCGATGCCGAGGTATTGTCCTTCATTCGCCACACGGCGCGTCCGGTGCTGTTCTCCGCCGCCATCCCGCCGGCGGCAACCGCGACCGTCATCGAAACGCTCCGGATTCTCCAGGCCGAACCCGAGCGCCGCGAACACCTGTGGAAGAACGCGCGGCGGATGAGCAGCGGCCTGCGGGGAATGGGCTACAACCTCGGCACGTCGGTCACGCCCATCATGCCCATCCACATCGGCGACGACGTGCGGACCATGACCTTCTGGCGCGAGCTCTATGACCTGGGAATCTTCACGAATGCCTTTGTCCCGCCCGGGGTCCCGCCCAACCACTCGCTGATCCGCACGGCGGTCATGGCAACCCACACCGACGCGGACATCGACGAAGCCCTGACCAAGTTCGAAAAGGCCGGCCGCGATTGCGGCATCATCACCTGACCGGTCGTGGTAGCGGTCGACCCGGTCGAGTCCGCCGCTGACCTCGACCGCTTCGTCAAGCTCCCTTTCCGGCTCTACCGAGACGACCCGAACTGGGTGCCGCCGCTTATATCGGACCTGAAGAACGCGCTCACTCCGGACCGCAACCCCTTCTGGAACCACGCTGAGCGCGAGCTCTTCCTCGCCCGGCGCAACGACACGGTCGTGGGCCGCATCGCCGGCATCGTTGACCGCAACTACAACGACTACCATCAATCCAAGCGCGCCTTTTTCGGCTACTTCGAGTCCGAGAACGACCCCGAAGTCGCGGCCGCCCTCCTCGACACGGTAGCCGGTTTCGCCCGCACCCGCGGCCTTGAGAGCGTCTATGGCCCGGCCAACCCCTCGCTCAACGACGAGGTGGCGATGCTGATTGAGCCCTTCGATTCCCCGCCGATGATGAAGTCATCCTACAACCCGGCGTACTACCCGAAACTGGTCGAGGCGGCCGGATTCACAAAGGTCAAGGACTTCTACGCATTCCTGATGGAGACTGACCAACCGATCCCAGAGAAGTACGAGCGGGTCGTCAAAGCGCTGCGGGCCCGGTCTGAAGTCACAATCCGGCATCCCGACATCAAGAATCTCAAGCCCTCGCTTGACCTCGTCAAACAGGTCTACAACGATGCGTGGTCACGGAACTGGGATTTCGCGCCGATGACGGACGAAGAAATCGACGACCTGGCCCGGCAACTCCGGCCGATTCTCATCCCGGATTTCATATCGATAGTGCTGTACAAAGGTGAGATCGCGGCGATGAGCATCGGCCTCCCCGACTACAACCAGGTCCTGAAGAGGATGAACGGCCGGCTCTTTCCGTTCGGCTGGCTCGCGTTCCTGACCGGGCGCCGCCGTATCAACCAGGGCCGGCTCTGGACCCTGGGCGTGATGCACAAGTTCCGGCATCGGGGTTTTGACGCCCTGCTGTACTACGACGCGCTGCTCGCTGCCCGGAAGCACGGGTACAAACGCGGCGAGTTGTCGATGATCCTCGAAGACAACACTGCCATCATCCGCCCCATCACGAATCTCGGCGCCAGGATCTGCAAGACCTACCGCGTCTACCAGCGGGCGGTCTAGCTACTTCGGCGTCAGGGTCCGGATCACTGCCTCGGTCTGAGTCAGAGCGTCGAGCTTGAGCTTTCCCGGGTTGAATACCAGTCCATCCGCCATATAGAACCGGCCCTGGAAGTTGAACGAGTAGTTGACGAACGGCCCGCCGATAACGTCCGCGTCGTTCTTCCAGATCCCGGACAGCCGAACGCAGGGCCCGGCCAGGTAGGCGATAGTCTCGGCCTGCAGGAACCGGCGGTCAATCGAATCGCCGTCATAGAACCGACCGGTCAGCCGGTCGCGGAGAACGGCCAGAGACTCGGGGACGAGCGCCCGCGTCGTATCCTGCCAGTAGACGAACACATTCCGGTCCGGCACGTGCCCGTACAGGTAGATGAACCTCTCCGCCGCGTGGTCCTCGTTGATGAACCAGCGACGGGGAACGTCAATCGTGAACGCGTACTTGACGCCCAACTCCTCGATCGGCTTCTTCTCCACCCCTTCGATGTAAACCGCCTTCGCCATCTGGTCGAGCGCTATCCCGCGCAACGTCTGCCGAATCCGCGCCGCGTAGACCTGCAGCCCGGGCACCAGCTCTGAAGTATCGCGGGCGATGAAGATGAGGGCGAACTGCCCCTTAACCCACGGATTGGGCACCTTAAGCAGGCCGAAGTCGCCTTCGGACAGCGAATCGGCCCGCGGGCCCAGAATCTGACGGATGAGCGTGTCCTGGCTCGTACCGATGAGGAAGACAATCCGGAACTTCGAGTAGGTATCGAACTTGCCCGCCGTCCCGACCCGCACTTTGAACTCCGGTTCGGGCTGCGGCGTGGCCACCGGTTCCTGAAGAATCGACCGGACGGTTGACTCCAGTTGGTCCCACTGGGCGGAGATGACCGTCACCTCGCGCAAGGGCCCGATCAGCCGCTGCCCCGGTGAACTGCACGCCAGCACGAACAGGGCCAGGAAGGAGAATAGTGAAGCGAGAAGAGTCAAGAGTGAAGTCCGAATCCGCCTTTCACCATTCTCCATTCTCCCTTCTCTCTTCATCGACACTAGCCTACCCGCAGCAGTTCGCTGCGGCCGTGATATCGGGTGAGAAGCGTGCGCCGGATGCAGCTATTCTGGGACTGCTTCAGTTCCGGGTCAAGCTTCACCAGCCGGAACGCGTCCTTGCGCGCCTGGCGCAGGACCTTGCGGTCACGGCCGATGTCTGCGATTCGCAGGTCGGGCAGCCCGTGCTGCCTCGTGCCGAGCATCTCGCCCGGCCCGCGCAGCTCCATGTCCTTCTCGGCCAGCTCGAACCCGTCGTTGGTTCGGACGAAGAACTCGAGCCGCTCGCGGGCGTCGCCGAGCCCGACCCGGGACGCCAGCAGAATGCAGAACGACTGCCTGCGACCGCGGCCGATGCGGCCCCGCAACTGGTGGAGCTGGGCCAGACCGAACCGCTCCGGATGCTCGACTATCATCACCGTCGCGTCCGGCACGTCCACCCCGACCTCGATGACCGAAGTCGCAACCAGGATGTCCAGCTCCTTCTTCCGGAACCGCTCCATCAACTCGCCGCGCTCCTCCGGCTTCATCCGGCCGTGCACCAGGCCGACGCGGTGTTTGGGCAGCGCCGCCTTGGTCTCCTCAAAGGTCTTCACCGCGGACGCCAGGTCGAGCTTCTCCGACTCCTCAATCAGCGGGCAGACCACGAACGCCTGCTCGCCCTCGTCCAAGTGCCGCGCGGTCGCCTGAAAGACCGACTCGCGCTGGAACCCGGTCATCAGCTTCGTCTGGACCGGACGCCGGCCCGGCGGCTTCTCGTCGAGGATTGACGAATCGAGGTCGCCGTACAAGGTCATCGCCAGGGTACGCGGAATCGGGGTCGCGGTCATCACTAGGAAATCGGGGTTCAAGCCCTTGTTCAGGAGCGCGGCCCGCTGCCGCACGCCGAACCGGTGCTGCTCGTCAACCACGACCAAACCGAGTCGGTTGAACTTCACATCTTCCTCGATGAGCGCATGCGTGCCGAAGACCAACTGCACCGCTCCTGACTCGAGGCCGGCGATAATCTCGCGGCGCTCGGCTGCCTTGGTTGAGCCGGTGAGCAGCGCCGCCTTCACGCCGATAGCAGCCAGCCGCTCGTGCCAACCCAGGTAATGCTGTTCGGCGAGGATTTCCGTCGGCGCCATCATCGCGGCCTGCGTCTTGTTCTCGCAGGCCACGAGCATCGCGATCAAAGCCACCACGGTCTTGCCCGAGCCGACGTCGCCCTGCAACAGGCGGTTCATGCACCGCTCACTCGCGAGGTCCTGCTTCATCTCACCGAGCACGCGTTGCTGGGCCTTGGTCAGCTTGAAGTGAAGCTTCTCGAGGAATGGCCCGGTCAGCTCGCCGGTCACGGCGAGACCCGCCTCCTTCTTCACCGTAGCATACTCCCGATGCCGCAGTGCCAGCAGCAACTGGAAATAGAGCAACTCATCGTAGACCAGCCGCTCGCGGGCACGCTCGGCCGACCCCATGTCCTTGGGGAAGTGAATCGCCCGGAGCGCATCCTGGATGCCGGGGAAATCGTAGTGCTGAAGTATCTCCGGTGTGAGCGATTCGCGGACCTGCTCCAGGGCCTTGGCCATCGCTGCGCCCATCGCCCGCCGGATGGTCCAGAGCGACAGACCCTCGGTCAATGGGTAGACCGGGATGATGGCGTTGGTGAACGAGAACTCGCCCTCCTCATCGGCCAGCTCGAACATCGGGTTGACGAACTGCAGGCCGCGGTACCTCGTCACCTTGCCCGAAAGCAGGATCTCCTGGTTGGGCCGGAATCGCTCGGCCAGGTCGGGCCGGTTGAACCAGAGCGCCTCCATCATGCCGCTGTCGTCGCGCACCATGCAAGACACCACCTGCCGCCGCGTCTTCAGCCGCCGGGCCCCGGCGGTAACGACCCGGGCGAGCACGGTCGCCTCGTCCCCGGGTTGCAGGTTACGGATGGCAATCATCTGCGAACGGTCGAGGTAGCGCCGGGGAACGAAGAACAAGAGTTGCCCGACCGTCTCCACCCCGACCTTGGCCAGCAGCGCCGCCCGCTTCGGCCCGATACCCTTCAGATACTGGACCGGCGCGTCAATGTCCGCGCCCTCGGCCCAGACGTCACCCAGCGTAATCGACATCGTTCATGGCTCCTGCGTTCCTCCTGCAATCAGCCGCTTGAATTCCGCCTCATCGACGACCTTAACGCCGAGCTCCTTTGCCCGGTCGTATTTCGACCCGGGCGAAGCGCCGGCCACCACGAAATCCGTCTTCTTCGAAACCGAAGACGCCACGCTCCCGCCCCGCGAGATGACCATCTCGGTCGCCTGCTCGCGCGTGAGCGACGCCAGCGTCCCGGTCAGCACGAACTTCTTCCCGGCCAGCGGCCGCGGCCCGCCGGCGGACTTCTCCTCGAACCGAAGCCCGGCCTTGTGCAACCGCTCGACCAGCCTGATGTTCTCCCGATCCGCAAGGAAGTGGCGGAATGACTCGGCAACGACATCGCCGACTCCCGGGATCGCGGCAATCTCCTCGATCGGCGCCCCGGCCAGCCGGTCCCACGAACCGAACGCCTGCACCAACAGCCGCGATGCGTGAATGCCGATGTGCCGAATGCCGAGCCCGAAGAGCAACCGCTTGAATGGCCGCTCCCTGCTCGCCGCGATGGACTCAAGCAACGCGGCAGCCGACTTCTCCCCCATCCGCTCCAGGCCGAGCAGAGCGTCGGCGTTGAGCTCGTACAGGTCGGCGATGCTCTTCACCACCCCGTTCACGACCAGTTGCTCGACCAGCTTCTCCCCCAGGCCGTCGATGTCCATCACTCCCCGGCCGCCGAAATGGAGCAACCTTGCCTTAAGCTGGGCCGGACAGGAAGCATTCACACAGCGCCACGCGACCTCATCCGCCTCCTTGAAGAGCTTTGTCCCGCACGCCGGGCACTTCTCGGGAACCGCCACCTTGGTTCGTCTTCCGTGTCCCTTGTCCGGGACGACCTTCAATATCTGCGGGATGATCTCCCCCGCCTTGTGGATCACGACCGTGTCGCCGACGCGGATATCGAGCCGCTCCACCTCGTCCATGTTGTGCAGGGTCGAATGGGTGACGTTGGTGCCGGAGATGAACACCTGGCCGACCTCGGCCACCGGCGTCACGGTGCCGAGCCGGCCCACGTTGAAGTATATCCGCTCGACCCTGGTCTCGGCCTCCTCGGGCGGATACTTGTAGGCTACGGCCCAGCGCGGCCCCTTCTCGGTCATGCCCAGTTCCTCGCGGTCGGCGAACCGGTCGACCTTGACCACCATGCCGTCGATGTCGTACGGAAGGTCGTGCCGATGTGCCTGCCAGCCATCGCAGTAGGCGATAACGTCATCGATGCCGGAAAAGAGCCTGCCCTCCGGCGCGGTCCTGAACCCGAGTTCCGCGAGCGCGGCCAGCACCTCGTGGTCGGCAGCGATACCCTCGATGGGCCGCGGCACGGTGTGGACGAAGCAGTCGAGCCGGCGCTTCCGAACCAGCTTCGAGTCGAGCAGCTTCAGCGTGCCGGCCGTGGCGTTGCGCGGGTTGGCGAATGGCGCCAGCCCCTCCTCGTCGCGTTCGCTGTTGATCCGTCCGAACTCGCGCCGCGGCATGTACGCCTCGCCCCTTACCTCGAACCGCTCGAACCCCTTCCGCTCGGCCCGGAGCCGCAGGGGCACCGAGCTCACGGTCCGCAGGTTCGCGGTGATGTCATCGCCCCGCGCCCCGTCGCCTCGGGTCGCGCCCTGAGCGAACAGCGAATCCTCGTAACGCAGCGACACGGCCACACCATCAATCTTCTGCTGCACCAAGTAGGTCGGCTTGGGCACGACCTTTCGCACCCGCGTATCGAACTCGCGCAGCTCATCGTAGGAATAAGTGTTGTCGAGAGAGAGCATCGGCGGGTCATGCGCAACCGTGGCGAACTCCTTGAGCGGCTCGCCGCCCACGCGCCGGGTCGGCGAGTCGGGCTGCACCAGGTCCGGGAACTCCTGCTCGAGCGCCTGCAGCCTTTTCATCAGCTCGTCGAACTCGAAGTCGCTGATAGACGGCTGGGCCAGCACATAGTAGCGATAGTTGTGCTCGGAGAGCTCCCGGCTCAGCCGGGCAATCTCGGCTCGTGCCTTGGCTTTGGTCAAGAAGCTAATTGTCCCCGTTTTAGCCTGATAGTCAATCACCGGCAACAGGGCTCTCCTGCGTGACGCATCACGCATGACGCATCATGCCGAAACGGCAGTCCCCGTTCTCCTCTTCGTGCCTAGGCAGCAACAACAGAAGGAGCGGGAACCCGGCCTGGATTCCCGCCCACGGATCATCGGCCGGGTCGGTCAGCGCTGGATGACGACCTTACGGATGGCTTGCCCTTGTGCTTGTGCTCGCGCTTCCCGCACGAAGTAGACTCCGGGAGCCAGCCGGCTCACATCATTCGCGCCCGGACACAGGTCCATAACCTTCCGCCCGCTGACGTCCAGCAGAGCAGCGCGGGACATGACCGGATTGTCTGACAATCCGGATCGTGTCCCAAGCCCGTCGAGGAAGAGGATGCCGCGGATGATAGTCGGCAAAGGCTTGGAGCTTGCGGGTTGCGGCTTGAAGCTCTCCACACCAACGATGCCGCCCGAATCGCGAAGGACCGAGATGCTCGACCCTTCTTGATTGGCTACGTAGACGCGGTTCTGAACCGGATTCCAGGCAAGGTCAATCGATCTGGCACCGACCTCCAGAGTCGCGATGACGCCGTCCTTCGCGCCGTCTATCACGGTCACGCTGCCACCATAGTAGTTCGCGCAATAGACCTTGTTGTTGATTGGGTTGTAGAAGAGAGCACGAGGAGCGTGTCCTGCGGCCACAGTGACAATCACCTTGTCGGTCGCGCCGTCTATTATGGTCACGTCGCCACCGTCCCAGTTTCCGCAGTAGACCTTGTTGTCGGTCGAGTTGTAGCAGAGGGGGTGAGGGCCGTGACCGGCAGCCACGGTGGCGATGACGCTGTCCGTCGCGCCGTCGATCACTGTCACGCTGCTGTCGCCATGGTTCGCGCAATACACCTTGTTATTGGTCTGGTTGTAGCAGAGGGCATAGGCACGGCGACCGGCTGCCACGGTGGCGATGACTCTGTCTGTCCCGCCGTCTATCACGATCACGTTGTCGTTGTAGTATTCGCCGTTCGCGCAATAGACCTTGTTGTTGGTCGGATTGTAACAGAAGGCGAGAGGATGGTCGCCGGCAGCCACGGTGGCGATGGTGCTGTCGGTCGCTCCGTCGATCACAGTCACGTTGTCGCTGAACGCATTCGCGCAATAGACCTTGTTGTTGGTTGGGTTGTAGCAGAGGGCGCAAGGGCTGCGGCCTGCAGTCACAGTGGCGATGACACTGTCGGTTGCGCCATCTATCACGGTCACAATCGAGTCATAGTAGATGTACCCTGGACTGGCGCAGTAGATCTTGTTGTTGGTCGAATTGTAGCAGAGCACATTGGGGTACTGGCCCGCGGCCAGGGTTGTGTTGGCGCTGCCGGTGGTGCCGTCTATCACGGTCACGTTTCCACCACAGCAGTCTGCGCTGTAGATCTTGTTGTCGGCCGTGTTGTAACAGACTGCACTGGGGGCCTCCCCTACGATCACGGCAGCGACATCCTTGGTCGCGGCGTCGATAACGGTCACGCTGTTACTGAACCTATTCGTACAGCAGACCTTGTTTTCGGCCGGGTTGTGGCAAAGGGCAACAGGTTCTCTGCCTGCAGTCACGGTGGCAATGACACTGTCGGTCGCACCATCTACCACGGTCACTCTACCGGCGCCGTAGTTCGCGCAGTAGATCTCATTGTTGGTCGGATTGTAGCATAGGGCAAAAGGTCCGCTGCACTCTGCCACGGTGGCGACTACGCTGTCGCCTTCTCCATCTATCACCGTCACGTTGGCACCATTGCTGTTGGCGCTGTAAACCTTGTTGTTGGTCGGGTTGTAGCATAGAGCAAGAGGCCACATGCCTGTTGTACCCACGGTGGCGACGATGCTGTCGGTCGCTCCGTCAATCACAGTCACCTTGTCACTGGACGTGATCGCGCAATAGATCTTGTTGTTGGTCGGGTTGTAGCAGAGGGCCTGAGGGCCGTCGCTGACGGCCACGGTCGCAATGACCGAGTCGCCAGCACCGTCAATCACCGTGATGTTACGGCTGTAGTAGTTCGCGCAGTAGATCTTGTTGTTAGTCGGGTTGTAGGTGATGGCCTCAGGCTCCGTGCCCGCAGTCAACGTGGCGAGAACGCTGTCGGTCGTACCGTCGATCACGGTCACACTACCGCTGTACAAGTTCGCACAATAGACCTTGTTGTTGGTCGGGTTGTAGCAGAGGGCCTGAGGGCGGCTGCCCGCGGTCACAGTGGCGATGACGCCGTTGGTCACACCGTCTATCACGGTCACATTGCCGCTGCCATAGTTCGCGCAGTAGACCTTGTTGTTGATCGGGTTGTAGCAAAGAGCCGCCACATTCGTCCCGGTCTGGATTCGAGCGATCCTCTGGTTCGTCGCCCCGTCAATCGCAATCACGCAGTCGCCGCCACCAACATAGATGGTGTTGTTGGCCGAGTCATACACCAGGCACTGGGGCCTTAGTAGCCCTCCGGACGAGTCCGGCAGCAGAATGGGATCCTCCAGCCACTGGGCTGAAGCAGCCGACAGCAGACAGCCAACGGCAAGCAGCACGAACGCGTAGTTCATAGCGCCTCCTGGATGCTTGATTATCGTCCGCTATCGCAGCCAGTCAAGCCCATCTCGCCAATCGTCGTTCGTCCACAGTTGCTCGCTCGGCCCAGCTCCGAAGTCCGGACTTCCTACATCCGACATCCAGCATCTGACTTCTGACCTCGTCCTCTCCTACCCTTTGTGCCTTGGTGTCTTGGCGGTGAAATCCTCTTCCGCACTTCTACCATCTGACATCTGGCATCTGACTTCTGACTTCGGCCCTCCTCGGTTTCCGCATCTTGATTCTCCGCTCTTTCCGGCTACACTCGCCGTGAGGTAACCAATGCACTTCATCCTCTCACTCCTCCTGTTTGCGTCCGTCGGGCTGACCGACGTCACCCCGCTCCGCTGGGTGAGCCCGGACAGCTCCAAACCGACGAGCTTCGCCCAGTGGCACGCCCAGCAGCAGCCGCGTCCATTCCAAGTGACGCCAATCCTCTCGCCGTGCCGCCTCGAAACCCGCGTCGACTTCCTTGTCGAAGAGACGCTCGCAAATGCCCTGGGCCCGGCGCTGGAGACTCTGGCGATCGACCTTGAGCGCGAGACCGTGGCCGTGGCCGTCTACTCGGTCAGCGGCACATCGGCCGAGTCGCTCAAGGCCTTCCTCGCCTCAGAGTATCAGACCGGTATGAGGTCTGCAGTGCTGATCGGCGATCTGCCGATTGCCTGGTTCCAGATGGTCGACGACTTCAACAGTCAGGGCGCGAACGACGGCTACGAAGAATTCCCCTGCGACCTCTTCTTCATGGACCTCGACGGCACCTGGCTCGACACCATGGTCCGGTGCGATTCGCTCGACAGCCTGGTCCCCGGCTCGGACTCAATCTACGACCTGCACGAAGGCAGCATCACCCCGGAAATCGCCGTATCGCGCCTGCCCGCCGCGACCGTCGGCAGCGCTGAGACCCTGCTCGTCAGCTACTTCGACAAGTCCCACCGCTACCGGAACGGCCGACTCCCGGTCACCGACCGTGCCCTTGTCTACATCGACGACGACTGGGAGGGGGCGGCGGTCGAGTGGGACTCGAACGTCGGCCTGCTCTACGACAACCGCGTCCTGATTTCGGAGCCGGAATCGACCCGCATCGCCGACTACGAACCGCGCATCGACTCGGCTGAATACCAGTGGATATCCCTGATGTCCCACTCCTGGCCCGGCGGCCACGCCATGAAGTACGACAGCGGCGCGAACTGGGACTACTTCTACGCCGACTGGATTCCCACGCTCGACCCGCACGCGAATTTCTACAACCTCTTCGCCTGCTCCAACGTCCGCTTTGTCGAAGATGGCTACTGCGGCGGCTGCTACGTGTTCCAGACAGCGGACGGGCTCGGCGCCATCGGCTCAACCAAGACCGGCTCGATGCTCTCGTTCGGCTTCTTCTACGACCCGCTCGGACAAGGCAAGACGCTGGGCGAGGCATTCCGCGAATGGTTCGACGCGGTGCTCGACGATGGGTGCACACCGGGCGAACGCTCCTGGTTCTACGGCATGTGCCTGGTCGGAGACGGCTCGCTCAAACCGCGCCTGCCGCAGGCCGGCATCACGGAGCGCAGGGACATGACCGAAATGCCCGGCGTTTCGGATCGTGTCCCGAGCGTCCGCGTGCTCACGAATCCCGTCCGCGACAACCTCAACCTCAACCTTAACCTCAGCCTACCTGCCTCCTGCCGGGTTTCGCTCTACGACCGCACCGGCCGCATCGCCACGGAGCTTGCCCCGCAAGCGTACTCGGCCGGCTCGCACCAACTCAGCCTCGACGCCTCCGAACTCCCCGCCGGCGTCTACTTCCTGGGAGTCACGACCGAAACCGCCAGCGCCCACCTCCCGGTCACCGTCATCCGCTAGCCCGAAAGCGGAACTGCCGCGCGCCGCGTCCGTCGCGTCGTTCTGTGAACGTGGCTCCATTCCGGACCGACGCCGCTCTCCGGGATGAGGTCTATGCTGCGGACCACGCTGTGCCGGACGATGGGTCCCGTTGCTTGCCGGATTGCAGGCGGAATCGTTGTGCAGACAACGGACAAAGTCCCTCACCCCACCGCCGTCCGAATCACCTCCGGGAACAAGGACCAAGGGCACCCCAGGACTTTCCACCAGACCACCTCATACGCAGCCCGGCATACAGCCCACTGCATTCCCTGCGGGACGAAGGACCAGGGACTCCTCCGGACTGCTGTCCACTGAATGCCCTGTGCTGTCCGGTAGACTATCCCCCAGGCGCGGGAGCCAGTTCGGCGCGACTGGACCCAAGTCACAGTTATGGAGCAGCTTAGCAGCGCAAACCCGGACTCATTCTATCCTACAACGCTGTAGGATCACCACTCGGCAGCCTCGGCGAGGTCCAAAGGCATCTCACAACAACGACAGCACCTTCCGTTTGTGTCGCCCCGCTCCAGCAGGTCGCGTGACCGCTGGTTCAGTTCGATATCACTCATCTTCACTCCTTTGCTCGGCATTGTAGATTGCCGTCATAAGGGAATTGCGGATTTCCGCCGATTTTGGTTAAAGCGACATCACGTAAGTCACGCATTCCACGTCCAGGGGTCGCCGGGGGGTAGTCCCCCTCGGAGTATCTCCCTGCATCTCCGGGCGTATCTCCCCGCGCATCTCGGACGACATCTTCCCGGATATCTCGGCCGGGATATCGGTGAACATCTCGCCGGGAATCCGGCCCAGGTACTCGACCGGGTTCTCGGCCCGTATCCCGGCCCGGTTCTCGGTGATGTTCTCGCCGGGCATCTCGGTGGGATTATCGGCCCGCATCTCGCCGGGGTTCTCGGCGGGATTATCCCCGAGAATCCGGAACCGCATCTCCGCCCGCATCTCCCCCATCATCTCGGAGGGATTCAGGGCGGGCTGGAGGTTTTAGCCGAACAGCCACTGCGGCCCTCGGCTTGACACAACCCGGCGTGGAAGTATCATCGATGCCGATGGAGACCGAGTCTTTCCCGGTTCGCGATGAAGACTCAAAGCAGAGGATCACTGTCGCCCTTGACAAGCTCACAACTGACCAGTCGGGCGCGGCGAAAGCCCCCGGTAAATGGTTAACGTCCCCGATAATCACGATAATCAAACTTCCCGTGGTGAGAGCCGGACTCCTGCTCTGTTCGACCTTAGCCGTCAGTCTGGCAGTCCAGCAGACCGGACGCGCGACGGCCCTCGCGGGTAATGATGAGCCGGTCGCCGTGGAGCGACCGGCCGAGGCCGAGATCCCCGTTGTTCCGTTGTGGCGAGTCGAAATCAAGCCGCGGCCCGTCTCCGTCCCTGAAGCCGAATACCCAAGGGCGGTCCGGAAGGCGCACATCGAGGGGCTAGTCGTAGTGGAGGCACTCGTTGATGCCGATGGATCGACTGCTGATACCCGGGTTCTTAGGAGTTCCCGCAATCGGTTACTTGACCAAGCGGCGCTGGCTGCGGCCAATGAGTCGAAGTTCAGCCCGGCGATGGCGCGGAACCCTGTGGTACGGACGTGGGTCACCATCCCCTACCGCTTCGTCCTCGCTCCGGACAAAGGGACCGCCCCCGCCCGTTCCATCTCCGTAGTCACCGCAGAGGCGGCCGCGCCACCCCCCGAAGTCTGGAGACACAACGACAGCGTACTGAAGCCTCTGCATGGTATCGACTTCGTGCGCCTGAAGCCAACTGCATACCGTGACGGCGCCCATGGCCGGCTGGTGCCGGACTCCGCAGCCATCAGGTTCAACAACGAGGCGATGGTTGCAGCATGCGAGGCGTTCAGGTACAGACATGGCGACTCTCTCCGAGGGCCGATGTCCTACTACCTGCAATCGGACTGGTACTATGTGGCTATAGATAACGGCGGGTGCCGCATCTTCCAGCGCAACCACTCCCACTACCCCTCTAGCCGCGCCGATGCCTACAACATCGACACGCTCATGGTGAAACCAAGTAGCCTTAACGCAGACTATTTCGAGATGCCGGGTTGGACAGCCCTGCCCGAATATGTCCCACTCAAGATCGAGTCCATGGGCGGAGTGATGAGCCCCACGATTCAAGCCCCGACGTTCGCGCCTGAAGTAGAGTAGACGCCGAGAACTCAGATGCCGCGCCGCTTCGGATTCCGAAACCAATCAGCTGCCATCCACCCCGCCGATTGGACTATCGGGGACGCTGGACTATCGGGGACGCTAACCATTTCGACTATCGGGGACGCTAACCATTTCTGGACTATCGTGGCCCGCATTCAAGCGCGAAGTGCAACAAACTCGGCGGCAGCCTCTAACGGCGTTCGATAGCCGAGACATTTCATCGGGCGGCTGTTGATTGCCAGCTCGACTTGCGCGATCTCAGCTTTGGTCA
>Ga0163210_1000318_pt1 | contig 19813 bp, 15 predicted proteins | sample Kivu_220m_FD_113536 | JGI IMG/M metagenome (GOLD analysis project Ga0163210, IMG submission 113536) | Freshwater microbial communities from Lake Kivu, Western Province, Rwanda to study Microbial Dark Matter (Phase II) - Kivu_220m | ecosystem: Environmental > Aquatic > Freshwater > Lake ...
GCCGGCCAGCGCCATCACCCAGCCGTCCAGCACGAAGATGCGGAGGATCCCGATGGGTGTCGCCCCCATCGACTTCAAGATCCCGATCTCGCGACGCTTCTCGGTGACCAGCATCACCAGCGAGCTGGCGATGTTGAAGCCGGCAACCAGGATGATCATGATCAGGATGACGAACATGGCGCGCTTCTCGGTGCGCATCCAGGCGAAGAGATTCGCGTTCAGCTCGATCCAGTTGTTCGCGTGATACGGGAAGCCGCCCATCCGCTGCGCCAGCTCCGGCCCGACCTGGGCGGCGCGGTCCATGTCGCGCAACCGCACCTCCAGGCCGGTCACGCGATCCCCCAGGCCGAAGAAGGACTGGGCTTCGGGCAGGTCGACCAGCGCCATGGTGGCGTCGAACTCGTACATGCCGGAGTCGAAGAGCCCGCGGACAACGAACCGCCGCATGCGCGGCACGAAGCCGAGCGGCGTGCGGTGGGCCTCCGCCGGGCTGATCAGGATCACCTCATCGCCGGGGACGACGCCCAGGTTGGTCGCGATGTACTTGCCGAGCACGATCCCCGGCTGCCCCGCCGCGTCCAGGCCCAGCCCGGGATCGTGCCCGTCGTGCCCGGCGTAGCGGGCGATCTCCGTCACGCGCGCCGAGCGATCCCAGACGATGCCCTTCACGATCGCGCCCTCGGCCGCATTGCCGGCGGATAGCATCGCCTTGCTGTAGACGAACGGCGCGACGGCCGCCACCTCGGGGTGCGCCGCCACCCGGGCCGCCAGGCTGTCGGCGTGCGCGATGCCGGTCGCGCCCATGCGCAGCAGGATGACGTGCGCGTTCGTCCCGACGATGCGCGACTTGACCTCCTGGTCGAAGCCGCTCATCACCGCCAGCACCACGATCAGCGCGCAGACGCCCAGGGCAATGCCGCCGGCGGCGTAGTAGCTGGTGGCGGAGTGAATGGCGGTTTCGCGGCTGGTGAAGAGGTAGCGCAGACCGACGAAAGTCACCAGCCGCTCGTCGCCGCGCTGGCCGCGGCGGAGCAGACTGCGGCGAAACTCCGGGACGAGCAGGCTCCAGAGAACGTAGCGGATCAGCCAGACGAGCAGCGCCACGGGCAGCCAGAGCGGCAACAGGATGCCGGCCACCAGACCAACCAGCAATGCCAGGCCGCGCGCCGGCCAGCTCCGCCGGCGCAGCCCGGCGAGTGGCACGGCGCGGCGGCCCAGCCCGACGAGCACCCCGCCCAAGCCGCGCACGCCGACGAGCAGGGGGAAGAGCGGCAGCCCGACGAGGCCGAGCAGCCAGCGCAGCGGCCGGGCGAGGCGCACCGGGTGTCCGCGGGCGTCCTCCACGATCTGGATCAGGCCGTCGGCGCAGAGGCGCATCGCCTGCACCAGGAGGAAGGGACCACCCCAGAGCGGGAACGTGAGCAGCAGGAGCAGGCGCACGGGCCGGTCCGGGGCCGCCGGAGTCTCCGCGTCCACGGCTCAGCCCGACACGGCGCCGGCGGCCCAGGGGGTCGCCAGCACACGGGTGAAGACCGGCTCGAGCTCGCGCAGGAACGCCTCCAGGTCGAAGATCGCGTCGAGATCCGCGGCGCTCAGCTTCTCCCCCGCCCGCGCGGCGAGGATCTCGCGCAGCGGCCGCCGCTCGCGCCAGGCCTCCATCGCCGCCGCCTGCACCATCGCGTACGCCGCCTCGCGGGAGCCGAGGCGATCGGTGAGCAGAAGCAGGGCGCGCTGCGAGAAGCAGAGCCCCTGCGTCGCATCCAGGTTCTCGCGCATGCGGGCCGCGTCGACCTCCAGGCCGTCCAGCACGCGGGCAAGCAGGTGGAGCTGGTAGTCGAGCCCGATGAAGGCGTCGGGCAGGATCACGCGCTCGACGCTCGAGTGGCTGATGTCGCGCTCGTGCCAGAGGGCGACATTCTCCAGCGCGGGGACCGCATAGCCGCGCAGCAGCCGCGCCAGCCCGGTGATCCGCTCGCAGAGGATCGGGTTCCGCTTGTGCGGCATCGCCGAGGAGCCCTTCTGCCCGCGGCCGAAGGGCTCGAACGCCTCCGCCACCTCGGTCCGCTGCAGGTGCCGGATCTCGACCGCGATCTTCTCCGCGGTCGCCGCGATCAGCGCCAGCACCGACACCAGGAAGGCATGGCGATCGCGCTGCACGATCTGGTTCGAGACCGGTGCCGCCTTCAGCCCCAGCGCCGCGCAGGTGCGCGCCTCGACCTCCGGCGGCAGGTGGGCGAAGGTCCCAACCGCGCCCGAGAGCTTGCCGACCCGCACCTCCTCACGCGCCGCCCGCAGCCGCCCGTGATGCCGCTCCATCTCCGCGAACCAGACAAGCAGCTTCATCCCGAAGGTGATCGGCTCGGCGTGGACCCCGTGCGTGCGGCCGATCATCGGCGTGCGCCGGTGCTCCTCGGCCAGGGCCCGCAGCCGGCGACCGATCGTCTCCAGCCGGCGCTCGATGAGCGCGCCGGCGCGCTGGAGCTGGAGCGCCAGCGCGGTGTCGAGCAGGTCGGAGGAGGTCATGCCGTGGTGGAGCCAGGTCTTCTCCGGCCCCAGCGCCTCGCTGACCTGGGTCAGGAACGCGATCACGTCATGGTGGACGGTCGCCTCGATCGCGGCGATCCGGGCCGGGTCCGGACGCGCCTGGGCGCGGATCGCCTCGGCGCTCCCGGCGGGCGCCCGCCCGGTCTCCTCCATCGCGCGCACCGCCGCGATCTCGACCTCCAGCCAGGTCGCGAAGCGCGCCGCATCGGTCCAGACTGCCCCCATCTCGGGGAGCGTGTAGCGTTCGATCACCGTCCCGGCCCTCGCGCTCGTCGTCTACTTGGGCTGCGCCTCTTCCAGCACGATCGTCACGTCGCGCGTCGCCCCCTCGTGCTCCAGCTTGAGTCGGATCCGGTCGCCGATCGTGGCGCCGAAGATGCGCTGTTGGGCGTCGACCGCGCGGAAGACCGGCGTGCCGTTAACCTCGCGGATGATGTCCCCCACCTTCACGCCCGCGCGATCGCTGGGGCTCCCCTCGTCGATCCCCCAGACGAGCAGGCCCCGCCGGTCCCGGATCCGGAAGTAGTTGGCGACCATCGGGCTGATCTCCTGCACCCGGATCCCGATCCAGACCTGCCGCACCCGGCCGTACTCGAGGATCTCCCGCACCACCTTGACGACGGTGTTGATCGGGATGGCGAAGCCGATACCCAGGCTGCCGCCGCTGGTGCTGAAGATGAAGGTGTTGACGCCGATCACCTGGCCCAGGCCGTTGACGAGCGGCCCGCCGCTGTTGCCCGGATTGATCGCGGCATCGGTCTGGATCATGCTCTTGTAGATCGCTTCCCCCTCGCGCTCCGGCTTGATGTCGCGGTTGGTGGCACTGACCACCCCCGCGGTCACCGTCGGCTGGTAGTCGTTCAGCAGGAAGCCGAACGGGTTGCCAAGCGCGATCGCCCACTCACCGACCAAGAGGTCGTCGGAGTCGCCCACCGGGGCGCTGGGAAGGTCGTCGGCCGGGATGCGCAGCACGGCCAGGTCATAGGTGCGGTCGGCGCTCACCAGCGTTCCGTCGAAGGTGCGGCCGTCCGGCAGGCTGACCTTGATCGCCTTCGCATCCCGCACGACGTGCTCGTTGGTCACGACGATGCCGCGCGGATCGAGGATCACGCCTGAGCCGAGGCTCGAGATCTCCTCGCCATAGACGCGGCCCGGGAAAAAGCGGTCGAAGTAGCGCTCGATCGGGTCCTGGCTGGCGCCGAAGGGGCTCTCGCGCACGTAGCGGATCTGGGTCACGCTGATCGAGACGACCGCCGGCCCGACCCGCTCGGCCGCCTGCACCACCGCGGTGCGGCGCGAGGCGAGGAGGTCCGGCTCCGCGCGCGGTCCCGCAGCGCGCGCCGTGTCTGGCGTGGCGTGCGTCACCGCGGCCGAGTCGGCCCCGCCGGTTAGCACCGACACCGGCTGGCCGCTCACCGACTGCGGCGCGCGCAGGCGACGCATCGCCACCCCGCCGGCCAGCAGGCCCAGCGCGAAGATGACCAGGATCAGGCCGAGCGGAACGCGTCCGGCGGATCGCAACCTACCGTTGGGGGACATCGCGCCACGCCTCGAGGAACTTGCGCTTGCCGACGTCGGTCAGCGGGTGCTGGTACATCGCGCGCAACACCGCGGTCGGCATCGTCGCGATGTCCGCGCCCAGCCGCGCCGCGGCGGCGACGTGCATCGGGTGCCGGATGCTGGCGACGATCAGCTCGGTCGGAAAGTCGTAGTTGCCGTAGATCTCGAGGATCTCCTCGATGAGCGCCATCCCCTCCTGGCCCACATCGTCGAGTCGGCCGATGAAGGGGCTGACGTAGCGCGCCCCCGCCTTCGCCGCGAGGAGCGCCTGGTTGCCGCTGAAGACCAGGGTCACGTTGCAGTCGATGCGCTCCTCCCGCAGGGTGCGGACGACCTGCAGGCCGATCGGTCCCATCGGGATCTTGACGACCACGTTGGGGGCGATCGCGTGCAGCTCGCGCGCTTCGCGGAGCATGCCCGCCGCGTCCTCGGCCAGGACCTCCGCGCTCACCGGGCCCGGGTCCACCAGGCGACAGATCTCGGCGATCACCTCGCGGTAGGGTGCGGCGGCGGTCTTCAGCAGTGAGGGGTTGGTCGTCACCCCGTCGACCATCCCGAGCTGGGCCATTTCGCGGATTTCGTCCCGGATCGCCGTGTCGAGGAAGAACTTCATGCCATGCCTCCTGGCGTCGCGTCTCGTCCGGCTGGGCGAAACCGAAGCACTATAGCATGGGCCATGGGGGCAGGCAATCCGGGCCCCAGGAGGGCGCGGGATCGTAATCGACGGACGCCAGATAGAGTCCGGCGGCGGGCGCGACCGGCTCCCCGCGGCGCTCCGGCCGCGTCAGGCGCGCCGCGAATGCCTCCGCCGTCAGGCGCCCGCGCGCCAGCTCCAGCGAAGCCCCAACGACGCAGCGCACCATCTTGTGGAGGAAACGCACCGCGCCGATGCGGAAGGCGAGCCCACGCGCCCAGGGCGTCCAGCAGGCGTAGAAGACGCGCGAGCGGGTCCCTTTCTCATCCGCCGTGGCGCAGGAGAAGCCGGCGTAGTCATGGTCCCCGACCAGACACGCCGCCGCTGCGTTCAGCGTCGCCGCGTCGAGCGGCCCGCGGGTGAAGAGCGCGCGACCGCGCCAGAGCGCGCTCCGGTGATCCGACAGCAGGTAGAGGTAATGGCGGCCGCGCGCGCTGTGACGCGCGTCGAAGCCGGCGGGCGCCGCCTCGATCGCGCGCACCGTCAGATCGTCGCCGGTGAGCGCCTCCACGCCCGCGCGAATGCGCTCGAGCGATGGCGTCGCGTCGCAGCGGAAGCTCGCCACCTGCGCCAGGGCGTGTACGCCGGCGTCGGTGCGCCCGGCGCCCTGCAACCCAACCGGCTCCCGCAGCACGGTCCGCAGCGCGGCCTCCACCTCGCCCTGGACGGTGCGCAGGCCGGGCTGCCGCTGCCAGCCGTGGAAGCGCGTGCCGGCGTACTCGAGCGTCAGCCGTATCGTTCTCATCCCGCCCGCCTCGCATCCAGCCGCGCGCGGCAGAGCGCCAGCATCAGGAAGTAGCGCCCTCCCGGCCGCCAGCTCTCGATCCCCTCGCCCTTCTGGCCGAAGAGGCGGAAGTAGAAGCGTGGCCGCAGCAGCCCCTCGAACTCCGCGCGGCGCAACTGGAAATGGTGCCCCGGCTGTCGGGTCGGCGCGTCGCGCCCGCGCCCGAGCGGGGTCGAGACGAGGAGCCGGCCGCCCGGGGCGAGCGCGAGGTCCAGCGCCTCGAACAGGCGCTCCGGTTCGGCGACGTGCTCCAGCACCTCCAGGCACGCAATCCCGTCGAAGGTGCCGAGCAGCGCGAGGGACGGGTCGAGCAGGTCCTGGCGACGGAAGCGTATCGACGCGGCAGCGTAGTAGCGGGCGGCATGGCGGACCGCGCGGGCGTCGGCGTCGACGCCCAGGACCTCGGTCACCCCGGGCGCGGCCGCGAGCATCGCCGCGCCGTACCCGGTCCCGCAGCCCGCGTCCAGAATGCGGCCCGCGAGCACGTCCGCCGCGAAGCGGTAGCGCGCGAAGTGCTCGCGCAGGCCACCGTGCCCCAGCCGGTGGTGCAGCGGCTCGAGCCGCTCGCGGTACCAGAGATCGCGCGCCATGCCCCAGGTCACTCCACGGCCCGCAGCAGGAGCCCCTTCAAGTACTCCCCCTCCGGGTGATCCAGGTGGACCGGGTGGTCCGGGCTCGCGCCCAGCCGCGCGATCCACTGCAGCCTCACCCCCGCGTCGAGCGCGGCGCCGAAGACGATCTTCTGGAAGAGATCCGGCGTCACCGCCTGGGAGCAGGAGAAGGTCGCCAGGTAGCCTCCCGGCGCGAGCCGCCGCATCGCCCAGAGGTTGAGATCCTTGTACGCCCGCGCGGCGTGCGGCACGCTGCGCCGCTCGCGCGCGAAGGGGGGCGGATCGAGCACGATCAGCTCGAAGGGTTCGGCCGCGCTCCGCAGGTAGCGCTGCGCCGGCTGGCGCACGGCCCGCATCCGTTCCGGCGGCAGTCCGTTCAACGTCCAGGTCGCGCGCGCGAGATCGAGCGCCGCCTCCGAGGTCTCGACCTGCACCACCTCGCGCGCGCCGCCCGCCCCCGCATAGACGCCGAACGCCCCGGTGTACGCGAACGCGTTCAGCACGCGCCTCCCGGCGCAGAGGGCCCCGATGCGCTGACGATTCTCGCGCTGGTCGAGGTAGAAGCCAGTCTTCTGTCCCCCGGCGAGATCGACCAGGAAGCGGTGGCCGCACTCCTCCACCTCGAGGCGCGCCGGCGGGGCCTCGCCCTGGCGCACCCCGTCTACGCGCACCAGATCGGGATCCCGCGCGGCGCGCTCGCTGCGCTCGATCACGCCCCGCGGCGCGGCCCGCGCGACCAGCGCCGGCAGCCAGAGCGGCTCCAGGTAGGACATGCCGCGCGTGAGACACTGCACGACGAGGAAGTCGCCATAGCGATCGACGATCAGGCCGGGCAGCCCATCCCCCTCGGCGTTCACCAGGCGGTAGGCGTTGGTGCGCGCGGGGACGACGGTGCGGCGCAACTCCGCGGCGCGCGCCAGGACCGCCTGGAAGTGGGCCGCGTCGATCGGGCCCGGGCCGAACTTCAGGATCCGCGCGACCAGCGCCGCTCCCGGGTTGACCGTGGCGGTCGCCAGCAGCTCGCCCCGCGCGTCGACGATCTCGCCCAGCGCCTCGCGCGCGCCATCGGCGCGGACCTCGACCCGCTCGACCGCCCCCGAGTAGACCCAGGGATGGCGGTGCGCGATCGCGCGCTCGCGCCCCGGCCGCAACCAGAGCCGATAGGTGATCTCCGCCGCGCTCATCGGCCGCTCCCGAGGCGCCGCCGGAGGGTGGCGGCGAGCGCCAGCGCCACGGCAAGCGCGAGGAGAGCCACCGTCCAGTCGCCGTGACGCGTGACGAAGCTCCCGCCCCCGGCCTCGACGGTCGCGACGAAGGCCGCGGCCTCGAAGAGCGGCGTCGCGCCGCGCACCCGGCCCCAGGGATCGACGACGAAGCTGATGCCGGTGTTGGCGCAGCGCACCAGCGGCACGCGGTTCTCGATCGCGCGCAGGATCGACATCTCGGCGTGCTGCACCGGCCCCGCGCTGCGCCCGAACCAGAAGTCGTTCGTGATGTTGACGAGCAGGGTCGCCCCGTCCCGCACCGCCCCCCGGGCGAGCGGCGGGAAGACCGACTCGAAACAGATCAGCGTCCCTATCGCCTCGCTCCCGGCGCGGAAGTTGACCGGCCCGCTCCCGGCCGAGAAGTCCGACTGGCCGAAGTCGATCGCGTTCAGGAAGGGCGCGATCTTCTGCAGCGGCATGCGCTCGCTGAAGGGCACCAGCGCGATCTTGCGGTACGGCAGAGAGCAGGCGCCCCCCGGATGGATCAGGACCGCGGAGTTGTAGGCCGCGTAGCTCGGCTTCCCGCCCTGCCGCTCCCAGACGGTCTCCTGCGTCCCGATCAGGAGTGGCGCGCCCAGCGTGTCGACGAAGGCGCGCACGCGCGTCGCGAGCGGGAGGTCGTCGAAGATCGGGATCGGGAAGACCGTCTCGGGCCAGACGAAGAGGTCGAAGCCGCCCGCGGCGCGCCCGGTCGCGATCGCCTCGGCGCCGTGCGCCAAAACCCGCTCGATCACCTCCTGGCGCTTCTCCGGCTTCCACTTGATCTCGCGCGGGATGTTCGGCTGCGCGACCAGGACCCGCACCGGGCGTCGATCCGCCTCCCGCGCCCCTTCCGGATGGTGCGCCAGGACCAGCCCGCCGTGGAGGATCAGCAGCCCCGTCAGCCCCGCGGCCGCCGCCCCGCAGCGCCAGCGGCCCGCAATCGCGCGCCGGACCAGCGCCCCGGTCGCCAGCGCCAGGAAGGTCAGCCCGGTGAAGCCGAGGAAGGACGCGCTCTGGAGCAGGACCGGGGTCCGCGCCAGCGCGTAGACCGGCGAGCCCCACGGAAACCCGAGGGGGCCGATCGAGCGCAACCACTCCGCGAGAGCGGTCGTGACCGGCGCCAGCAGCAGGAAGGGCAGGCGGCCTCCGCGGGCCAGCGCGAGGGCTCCGGCCGCCGCCGCCCCCTGGAAGAGCGCCAGGTAGAAGGCGATCAGCGCCAGCGACGGGTACATCAGGCCCGGGATCGTGACTTCCTCGTTCGAGAGGGCCAGCAGCCAGTGGAGGATCAGCGCGTAGGCGACGAAGCCCATGCCCCACCCGCGCAGGAAGGCCTGCCGCCAGGGGAGATGCGCCTGATCCCGCTCGATCCCGAACCAGAGCGGCACCCAGGCGACGAAGGCGAGAGGCCAGAGCCGGAGCGGCGGGAAGGCCGCGGCGAGCGCCAACCCGCCCGCTACGGAGAGCAGCCCGGGACGGGCCCATCCCCGCGGGCCGGGCGGCCCGGGGCCTGCCAGGGGACCCATTGACGCGGCGGCCTCCGTTCGGGTAAAGTGTCTCGTTTGTGACCCGGGGCACCCCATGTGGCGCCCCTCCCGATGGCGCGAAAGGAGCCCAGGAAGAATGCCACAGCACAAGTCCGCCTGGAAGAGGGTGCGGACCAGCGCCAAGCGGCGCGATCGCAATCGCGCGGTGCGCGCCGAGGTGCGTACCGCGATCCGCCGTTTCGAGGAGGCTGCCAAGGAGCAGAAGGCTACGCTTCTGCGACAGGCAACCTCGATGCTCGACAACGCGGTCCGCAAGGGAATCGTCAAGGAGGCGGTCGCCAACCGCCGCAAGTCCCGCCTGGCGAAGTCACTCAACCGCCAGGCCGCCGGCGCCGCGCCGCGCGCCTGACCTCCGCCGGCGCGGTAAGGACGAGGCGTCCCCGCCCGATCCGCCGCGCCGGTCCGCGCAGGACCCAGCCCGCTTCGGTCCGCTCCACCGTCAGCCGCGCGCCCGAGGCGACGCGCAGCACCACCCGTCGCGCTCCCACCCGCGGGATCAGGGTGCGTCCGGCCGCCAGCGCGCCCGAGCCGCAGGCGCGGGTCAGGCCTTCCACGCCCCGCTCGTACGTCCGGATGGCGTAGGCCCGTTGCCCGGCCGCCGGCTCCCAGATGAAGGTGACGTTTGTGCCCCCCGGCCCGAACGCGCGCGCGCGCCGCAGGCGAGCCCCGATCGCGTGCAGCCGGTCTTGCTGCTCCGGCCGCAGTGCCGCCGGGCCGCGGCCACGCGTCAGACGCAGGCACAGATGCGGCACGCCGGCTTCGACCCAGCCGGCTTGCACCAGCTGCGAGGCGCCCCGCCCCAGCGCGGCGGCGAGGGCGGTCCGGTCGAGCCGCCGCCGGCGCCACCGCGGCGGGGTCACGCGGATCGCGATCTGCCGGCCGACGCGCCACGCGGTGAGCGCGACGCGGCCGAAGCGCAAGCGCACGCGGGGCCGTTTCTCGGCCTGCATCAGCCGCGCCGCGACACAGCGGGCCCCGTTGCCACAGAAGGCCGGGTGGGAGCCGTCGCGATTCCAGAGTTCACCCCGTCGCCCGGCGACGAGGATCAGCCCGTCGAGCTGGCGGCGGCACGCGCCCCGGCAGGCGTGGCGGGCGAGCGCCGCGCGCGCGGTGCGCGGCGGCAGCGCCGCGGCTTCCAGCAGGACGAAGTCGTTGCCGGCGCCGCTCCAGATCTCACACGCGATGTCGATCTGCCGGCTCACGGGCCACCCTCGGCGGCGACGGCGATCTCCCAGTCGACGCCGCTCACGCGTCTTCCCGGACCCACCTCCACGGGGTGTGGGAACTCGCCCGCCGGCTCGTCCGGCTGGCGGATGCCGTCCCCGTTCAGGTCGCGGAAGGCGGTGAGATGGTAGAGCCCGGCGACCAGACCCGTCAGCTCGAACGCGCCGGTCCCGCTCACGTCGGCTGCGGTCGTCGAGTCCGGGCGCAAGGCGCTCACCCAGATCAAGGCGTCGCAGCGCAGGCTGTCCCGCAACGCTGCCGCCAGGCGGACCCGCACGCGTTCCGCCTCGGCGCGCAGCGACTCGGCCTGCGCCGGGGTCAGCTCCGCTCCCGGCAGCGTGTCTCCCTTGCCACCGGGAAAGCCCATCGCATCCACCTCACCCGCCAGGATCCGCTCCAGGCTGTCGGCCGAGGCGCGCAGCCGCGCCGGCGGAACGTACCCGGCACAGGCGCTGTCGCTCACGGTCCCGGTCAGGTCGCCCGGCTCGTCGGCGTAGACCAGGTAGATCTCCACCTCGCCCGCGGCCCGCAGGCTGTCGCCGCAGACGATGGGACGGGGAGCGAAGGCCCAGAGGTCAACGTCGGCGTCGTAGGCCCGGTCTCCGTCGCGATCGTAGAGCGCCCCCAGCAGGAGCGAGCGGTGGCGGGGCACGAAGCGGATCTCGAAGCGGCCCTCCTCCCCGCTCTCGCCGCGCCGCACGGCGCTGAGCGGATCGGGCGCCAGCGACGCCGAGGAATCGATCGGCGCGGCGAGCGTCTCGGGCCAGTCGAAGACGAAGATCGGGACCTCGGTGGCGGTCAGCGCGCGGGTGCGGACGCGACCGGCGAGCTGTCCGGCGTCGAGCGAGTCTCCCGTCGAAAACGGAAGCAGGAGCGGCGCCGCCATCTTGTTCTGGCGCGGGTCCTGCGCGCGGGTGCCGATCAGCACGGTATAGCTCGTTCCCGGCCGCCACCCCTCCTCGGCGCGGCAGACGAGCGTCTGATCCTCCCAGGTGCACCGCAGCCGGCCCGGCGCCGGGGTGATCTGCAGCCAGTCGCGCACGCTCGAGCGATCCATCGACTCGCTGAAGGTGAGCCGCAACGCGGCGTCGGTCGGGACGCGCACCGCGGCCGAGTCAGGCGCCACGGCGATCACGCGCGGCGCGCTCCGGTCCTCCGGGCCGCCGCTCGGCGGGACGATGCGGGCGCAGGCCGCCCCGAGCAGCGCCAGCGCCGCCAGGCGCGCCCCGGCGACGACTATCGGCGCGCCCCGAGACAATGTAGCAGGATCCCCTTCTGACCGTGCAGCCGGTTGCCCGCCTGGTCGTAGACGATGCTCTGCGGACCGTCGATCACCTCATCGGTGATCTCCTCGCCGCGGTGCGCCGGCAGGCAGTGCATCACCAGCGCGTCGGGCTCCGCGCCGCGCAGGAGCGCCGCGTTGACCTGGTAGGGCGGGAAGACCTTGCGGCGCTTCGCCACCTCCGCCTCCTGCCCCATGCTGGTCCAGGTGTCGGTGTAGACGACGTGCGCCCCCTCGACCGCCTCCCGCGGATCCCGCAGGACGCGCACCCGGCCACGCCCGCCCTGCGTGACGCGCTCCAGCGCCGCGGGGTCCGGGTCGTAGCCGGTGGGGGTGGCGATGCGAAGGTCGATCTCGTAGAGCCGCGCCGCATCGATCCAGGAGTTGGCGACGTTGTTCCCGTCACCCAGGTACGCGACCCGCAAACCGCCCAGCTCGCGCCCCTTCTCCAGGAGCGTGAAGAGATCGCAGAGGATCTGGCAGGGATGGACCGCATCGGTGAGCCCGTTGATGATCGGGATGCTGGCGGCCCGGGCGAGGGCGATGACGTCCGCCTGCGCGAAGGTGCGGATCATGATGCCGTCGAGCATGCGCGACATCACCCCGCCGATATCCTGGATCGCCTCGCGCTTGCCGAAGCCGATCTCGGCGTCCGTGATGTAGAGGCTGCTGCCGCCGAGCTGCCGCATGCCGACCTCGAAGGAGAGCCGGGTCCGCAGGCTCGGCTTGTGGAAGACCAGCCCCAGCACGCGGCCGGAGAGTGGCGCCGGCCGGTCCCCCGCCTGCCAGGCCCGCTTCGCCCGCGCCGCCGCCTCCAGCATCGCATCGACCTCGCCGCGGCCGAAGTCCGCCAGCGTCAGGAAATCGATCTTCGCCATGACACCCCCCTCGAAGGAAACCGCGCGCCGGTGCGCCCGGCGGATGAACTCAGAGAATGTAGCGCGAGAGGTCCGTGTCTTCCAGGACCCCCTTCAGCCGCGTCGTGACCCGCGCCGCATCGATCACCACCCGCGCCAGACCCGCCTCGGGGACGTCGAAGAGGATGTCCTCGAGCAGCGTCGTCAGGACCGTGTGGAGGCGACGGGCACCGATGTTCTCGGTCTGCTCGTTCACCTGCGCCGCGATCGCCGCGATCCGCCGCACCGCGTCGGGCGTGAACTCGAGCGCCACCCCCTCGGTCGCCAGCAGCGCGGCGTACTGCTTGAGCAGCGCGTTGCGGGGCTCGGTCAGGATGCGCACGAAGTCCGCCTCGGTCAGGGGCGCCAGCTCCACGCGGATCGGAAAGCGGCCCTGCAGCTCCGGGATCAGATCCGAGGGGCGGCAGGAATGGAAGGCCCCGGCGGCGATGAACAGGATGTGCTCGGTCTGGACCAGGCCATAGCGCGTCGGGACACTCGAGCCCTCGATGATCGGCAGCAGGTCGCGCTGCACCCCCTGGCGCGAGACGTCCGGACCGGTGGCGGTCCCGGTGCCGGCGATCTTGTCGATCTCGTCGACGAAGACGATCCCGGAGTTCTGTGCGCGCTCCAGCGCCCCCTCGACCAGCTTCTCCTGATCGATCAGCTTGCCGGTCTCTTCCTGCAGGAGCAGGCGGCGCGCCTCGGCCAGCGTCAACTTGCGCCGCTTGCGGCTCGACGGCAGCAGGCTCTGCAGGTGCTCGGGCAGGTTGAACTCCATCTCCTCGATGCCGCTGCTCGAGAAGATCCCCACCGTGGGCAGCCCCGGGCGGACCGCGACGTCCATCTCGACCTCGCGCTCGTCCAGCACGCCCTCCCGGAGCTGGCGGCGCAGCTTCTCGCGCGTTCGCTCCCAGCGCTCGTCGCCCTCCGCGTCCTCCGTCTCCAGCTCCCCGTTCGGGGGCGCGAAGAGCGACGGCGTGTCCGCCTCCCCGTGCCGGTTGCCGCGCCGCGCGCGCGGCGGCAGCAGGAGGTCGAGCAGACGGCGCTCCGCGTTCCGCTCCGCCTTGACCCGCACCGATTCGGACATCTCGGCGCGCACCATGTTGATCGAGATCTCCACCAGGTCGCGGACCATCGACTCGACGTCGCGCCCCACGTAGCCGACCTCGGTGAACTTCGAGGCCTCGACCTTCAGGAAGGGCGCCCGCGCCAGCCGGGCGAGGCGGCGCGCGATCTCGGTCTTCCCCACGCCCGTCGGCCCGATCATGATGATGTTGTTCGGCAGGATCTCGTCCCGCAGCTCGAGGCCCACCTGGCGCCGGCGGAAGCGATTTCGCAGCGCGATTGCCACGCTGCGCTTGGCGGCGTCCTGCCCGATGATGTAGCGGTCGAGCTCGCGCACGATCTGCTGCGGCGTAAGCTCGGGCAGCCGCTGGATGCCGTGGTTCAGGCTGCGGCTGACGGCCATTCGCTCTCCCGCGTTGCGCTCACAGCTGCTCCACGTGGATCGTCTGGTTGGTGTAGATGCAGATCTCGGCCGCGATCGCCAGCGCCTGCTCCACCGCCTGCGCCGGATCGGTCACGCCGCCGTGCCGCAGCAGCGCCCGGCAGGCGGCGAGCGCGTACGCCCCGCCCGCGCCAATCGCGACGACCCCGTCGTCCGGCTCGAGCAGGTCGCCGGCGCCCGAGATCAGGAAGGCCTGGGTGCGGTCGAGCGCGATCAGCTGCGCCTCGAGCCGCCGCAGCACGCGGTCGGAGCGCCATTCCTTCGCCAGCTCCACCGCCGCCAGCTGCAGCCGCCCGCGATGTGTCTCCAGGCGCGACTCGAAGCGTTCGAAGAGGTGTAGGCCGTCGGCGGCGCCGCCCGCGAAGCCGGCGAGCACTGCACCGTGGTAGAGGCGGCGCACCTTGCGGGCGCCCCCCTTCAGGATCATCTCCCCCGCGGTCACTTGTCCGTCGCAGGCGATCGCGGCGCGTCCGTCGCGAACGCAGCCGATCACCGTCGTGCCGCGCAGTCGCATGCGCTCCTCGCCCTTCCTTCCCCCTCGCCTCCAGGACAGGGGGAGCATTCTAGCAGGATGAGCGTCGGATTTCATGATTCAAAAGCCAGCGCGCGCGGCGCGCGTCACGCCGGCTTGCGCCGCGTGCCGCGCCGCGTCCGCGCGCGCGGGTGGGCGCGCTCGAACGCCTCGCGCAGTCGGGCGATCGAGACGTGGGTGTAGACCTGCGTCGTGTCGAGGGAGCGATGTCCGAGGAGCGCCTGGATGGCGCGGAGGTCCGCGCCGCGATCGAGCATGTGGGTGGCGAAGCTGTGGCGCAGCGCGTGCGGATGCACGCGTCCCAGCACGGGGTCCGAGAGCCGGCGCGCGACGATGCGCTGCACCGAGCGGATCGTGAGTCGCCCGCCCCGTGGGTTACGAAAGAGCGCCGGCGCGCGCTCGGCACCGCGCTCGCGCCAGGCCGGCAGCACGCGCAGGTAGCGCTCGATCGCCGCCCGCGCCGGCTCCCCGACGCAGACCAGCCGCTCGCGCGCCCCCTTGCCCCGCACGCGGACCCATCCCCCGACCAGATCGAGATCCCCACGATCGAGGGTGACCAATTCCGCCACGCGCAGACCTGCGCCGTAGAGAAGCTCGCAAATTGCTCTATCACGTAGACTTGCGGGGTCGTTCCCCCAGCTCCCATCCAGCCGCTCGGCGAGGGGAGCGGCGCCCAGGGCCTTGGGCAGGGCACGCCCGACCTTCGGCGCCGGCAGCCGCTGCGCCGGATCGAGCTGCAGCAGGCCTTCGCGGGTCAGGTAACGCGTGAACCGACGCAGGGCAGAGCGATGCCGCACGATCGTGCGCGGCTGCGCGCCGGCCGCCTGCTGCGAGGCGATCCAGAGGCGCGCGTGCGCCGCGTCGAGGTCGGCGAGGCGCGCGGCGCGTCCGGTGCGCGCCGCCAGCCAGGCGAAAAGGGCGCGCAGGTCGGCGCCGTAGGCCGCGATCGTCCGAGGACTCCGGCCCTCGAGATGGCGCAGCTCGCGCAGGAAAGCCGCGCACGCCGCCGCCAGGCCCGGATCCGCGGGGAGCGCGTGCGCGCCCGAGGCCTCAGGGCTGGCGCGCCTCGGACGCATCCGGCGCCTCCTCGCAGGCGAACTTCTCGCGGCAGGCGGGACAGGCGCAATGCACCCCATCGCGCTTCGTCTGTCGCTCGACGAGGAAGGGATGACCGCACTTTGGGCAGGCGCGCGGCACCGGCCGGTCCCAGACCGCGTAGCGGCAGTCCGGGTACCGGCTGCAACCGTAGAAGCGGCGACCCCGCCGCGAGCGCTTCTCGACCAGTTGGCCGCCGCACCCCGGCTCGGGACAGGCGACGCCGCTCTCGGTGTGACGGATGTAACGACACGCCGGGTAGCCGGTGCAGCCAACGTATTCGCCGAAGCGCCCGGTCTTGCGCGCCAGGGGCTTCCCGCACTGCGGGCAGGCCTCGGCGAGCGGAACGTCGTGATGCACCTCGACCGTCCCGTTCTCGATCTTGATGCGCCGCGTCGTCTTGCACTCCGGGTAGCCGGTGCAGGCGAGGAAGACGCCCCAGCGCCCGCGACGCAGTGCCATCGGGCGGCCACACGCGGGGCAGGTCTCGCTCACGGCCGGTGCCGCCTCGTGCTCCGGATGGAGGTCGCGCGTGTAGCGGCACTCCGGGTAGCGCTCGCAGGCGAGGAACTCGCCGAAGCGGCCCCAGCGCTTCACCAGCGCCGCGCCGCAGAGCGCGCACTTCTCGTCGGTCCGTTCCTGGCGGAGCTTGACGTTCTCCATCTCGCGCCGTGCCCGCTTCAGATCCCGCCCGAACTTGACGGCGAAGACGCGCAGCACCTCGCTCCCCTTCTGATGGCCCTCCTCGATGCGGTCCAGCTCCTCCTCGAGCCGGGCGGTGTAACGGATCTCGAAGATGTCCCCGAAGTGCTGGAGCAGGAGATCCACGACGACCTCTCCCAGGTGGGTCGGCCGAAAGCGCCCCTCCTCCTTGTCGACGTAGTCCTTGTCGGAGAGGACCGACAGGATGGCGGCGTAGGTCGACGGCCGGCCAATGCCGTTCTCCTCCAGCGCGCGCACCAGCATCGCCTCGCTGTAGCGAGACGGCGGCTGCGTGAAGTTCTGCTCCGGCCGGATCTCCCGCGCGGTGAGCGGGTCCCCCTGGGCGACCGGCGGCAGCACGCCCGCGCCCACCTCGCCGTTGCCGTTGGCTTCCCCTTCCTCGCGGGCTTCCTCGTAGATCCGCCGCCAGCCCGGGAACCGCATCACCTCACCCGTGGCGCGCAGCAACGCGTCACCCGCCTGCACGTCCACGCGCGTGACGTCGAACTCGGCGGCCGCCATCTGGCTCGCCACGAACCGGTTCCAGATCAGCGCGTAGAGGCGCCGCTCGTCCGCGTTCAGGTGCGCCTCGACGCGCTCGGGGGGAAGCTCGAGGGCCGTCGGGCGGATCGCCTCGTGGGCGTCCTGCACGGACTTGCGCTGGCGAAAGTGCCGGGGCTTCGGTGGCAGATACTCAGGCCCGAAGCTGCGGCTGATGTGAGCGCGCGCCGCGTCCAGGGCCTCCTGCGCCACGCGCACGGAGTCGGTGCGCATGTAGGTGATCAGACCGACCGTGCCCAGCTCGCCCAGGTCCTTGCCCTCATAGAGCGTCTGGGCGACGCGCATCGTCGCCTTGACCGTCCAGTGGAAGCGCCGGGCCGCCTCCTGCTGGAGCTTGCTGGTGGTGAACGGGGGTGGCGGCGAGCGCTGCGCGCGCCGCGCCTCGACCTCGCGGACGACGAAATCGGCGCCGCGGAGATGGTCGGCCACCTCCTGCGCGGCCGCCGCGTTCGGCAGGCTGGCAACGCGTCCGGCTTCGCCCTCGCGCTGCCAAGGCACGCTCGCGCCCCGCCAGGTGACGAGCTTCGCGTCGAAGGGCGTGCCGGCCTCCGGTTGGAGCTGCGCGGTCAGGGTCCAGAACTCCTGGCTCTGGAAGTCGCGGATCTCCCGCTCGCGCTCCACGATCATCCGCAGGGCTACCGTCTGCACCCGCCCTGCCGACAAGCCGCGCCGTACCTTCTCCCAGAGGAGCGGGGAGACGCGGTAGCCAACGATGCGATCCAGGATGCGCCGCGCCTGCTGCGCGTCCACGCGCTCGGGCGAGATCGGCCGGGGGTGCTCGATGCCGTGGGTCACCGCGCGCTGCGTGATCTCGTGGAAGAGCACGCGCCCGATCGGCGCCTTGACGCGGTGCTCCTGGAGGATCGCCTCCAGATGCCAGCAGATCGCCTCGCCCTCGCGGTCCGGGTCCGCGGCGAGGAGGATCGCCGGGGCGTGCTGCGCCGCGGCGACGATCTCATCCACGGTCTTCTTCTTGTCACGCAGCACGACGTAGTGCGCCCGGAAGCCCTGGTCCTCGTCGACGCCGATCCAGTCCGGCGCCCCCTTTTTCTTCGGGTTCTTCGGCAGGTCGCGCACGTGGCCCATCGAGGCGCGGACGACGTAGCCGCGGCCGAGGAACTTCTGCAGGGTTCGCGCCTTCGCCGGGGACTCGACGACCAGGAGGCGCCGGCCCGGGTGCGCCGCCGCGCGGGCCGCCCCCGCCGCCGCCGGCGTGCGCTTCCGCGCTGCCGCCGCCGGCGGACGGCGCCGCGCTCCGCTCTTCTTTACTGGGCTCCGTGGCAATGCTTGTACTTCCTTCCACTGCCGCAGGGGCATGGGTCGTTGCGTCCGACCTTCTCCACCGTGCGCGTGACCGTCCGCGGCTTGCCGGGCGGTCCGGGCGTCCCCGGCGTGGCGGCGCGTGGCGCCACGCCCGAGCCCGCCGCCATCGGCGCGGCGAAGCTCTGGACGGGCGTGTGCACCGCCTGGCCGCTCGCGGGGGCCGGCGGCGCCGCCGGCGGCGGCCCGGTCTGCACCTGCACGCGCATCAGCAGGCGCAGCGTGTCCTCGGCGATCTGCTGCATCAGAGTCTCGAAGAGGTCGTACGCCTCCGCCTTGTACTCCAGCAACGGATCCTTCTGCCCGTAGGCCCGCAGGCCGATGCCCCCGCGCAGCAGGTCGATCTCGTAGAGATGGTCCTTCCAATGATCATCGATGACGCGCAGGTAGATCTGCCGCTCGATCTCGCGCGCCAGCGCCTCGCCCCATTGCGCCACCCGCGCCCGGTACGCCTCCCGGGCGATCGCCTTGCCCTCCTCCGCCAGCCCAGTCACCGGCGCGCCCGGCGCGCGCGGACCCGACAAGGGGAACTGCACCAGAAAAACCCGTTCGAGTTCCTGCAGCCCTTCCTGCAACCCCGGTGCAGGCTCGTCGGCCGCGGCCTTGCCCTTCGTCGCCCCGACGGCTGGCTCCAGGCGGTGCTCGACGATCGTGTCGATCAGCCCCTGGATCTCCTCCGCCAGGTCCCCGCCCTGCAGGATCTGATTGCGGATGCCGTAGATCACCTCGCGCTGCTGGGTCATGACGTCGTCGTACTCGAGGAGGTGCTTGCGGATCTCGGAGTTGTGCTCCTCGACGCGCTTCTGCGCCCGCTCGATCGCCTTCGTCACGAAGTCGTGCTCGATCACCTCGCCTTCCTGGACGCCCATCCTCTCCATCAGCGACGAGACCCGCTCGCCGCCGAAGAGACGCATCAGGTCATCCTCGAGCGAGAGAAAGAAGCGGCTCGACCCCGGGTCCCCCTGGCGTCCCGAGCGCCCGCGCAGCTGCCGGTCGATGCGCCGCGCCTCGTGCCGCTCGGTGCCGACGATGTGGAGGCCGCAGGGCATCGCGTCGACGCAGTCCTCGACCCGCGCCGGGTAGGTGCACTCCCCAACCCGCGGCCCGGATCGGACCAGGCACTTCCGCCCCTTGACGATGCCCGGCCCGAGCTTGATGTCGGTGCCGCGGCCCGCCATGTTCGTCGCGATCGTCACCGCTCCGGGACGCCCGGCCCCGCTGACGATCTCCGCCTCCTGCTGATGGTACTTGGCGTTCAGCACCGAGTGCGGAATGCCGCGCCGCTTCAGCATGCGCGACAGCGTCTCCGAGACTTCCACGCTGACGGTGCCGACCAGCACCGGCCGGCCCTGCTGGTGGACCTCGGCGATCTCCTCGACGGTCGCGTTGTATTTCTCGCGCCGGGTGCGGTAGACGACGTCGTTGTAGTCGATCCGCCGCACCGGCTCGTTCGTCGGCACCACCACCACGTCCAGCTTGTAGGTCTGCCAGAACTCCCCGGCCTCGGTCTCGGCGGTGCCCGTCATCCCGGCGAGCTTCTGGTAGAGGCGGAAGTAGTTCTGCAGCGTGATCGTGGCCCAGGTCTGGGTCTCCCCCTCGACGCGGACCCGCTCCTTCGCCTCCAGCGCCTGGTGCAGGCCCTCGCTGAAGCGCCGCCCGGGCATGAGGCGCCCGGTGAACTCATCCACGATCAGGACCTTGCCGTCC
>Ga0163210_1000319_pt1 | contig 19780 bp, 16 predicted proteins | sample Kivu_220m_FD_113536 | JGI IMG/M metagenome (GOLD analysis project Ga0163210, IMG submission 113536) | Freshwater microbial communities from Lake Kivu, Western Province, Rwanda to study Microbial Dark Matter (Phase II) - Kivu_220m | ecosystem: Environmental > Aquatic > Freshwater > Lake ...
CCCCTGATACCGGGGGTATCGATCAGGAAGCCCCCTGAAAGTACCTCAATCATCTCCGGAAAGGTAGTGGTATGCTTTCCCGATTGATGATAATCCGATATATCCGCAGTTTTAAGTTTCAGTCCCGGATTCAGGCGATTGATCAGGGTGGTCTTCCCGACTCCTGAATTGCCTGCAAGCAGGGTCACTTTTCCGGGCAGCAGGTCCCTTACAGCTTCCATGCCACGGCCATTGGCCAAGGACAGGGGCAAACAGGCATAGTCCGCCAGGTTATAGGCTTCCACCCACTCGGCCATGATCATCATTTGATCCTCCGAATAGAGGTCTGTCTTGTTGAAGACCAGCCTGACCGGGATGCTATAGGCTTCCGCGGTGACCAGGAACCGGTCGACAAACATCGACAAGGTTACCGGTGCTTTTAGCGTGACCATCAGGATGGCCTGATCAAGGTTGGCAGCCAGTATATGGGATTCCCGCGACAGGTTGATGGCTTTGCGAATAATGTAATTTTTCCTGGGCAAAATCCTGGTTACGAGGCCGGTGCCATCATCCTGGAGCTCTCCCTCCACATGGTCTCCCACCGCCACGGGGTTGGTTGTCCGGATGCCTTTCATCCGGAAAGTGCCCTTCAGCCTGCACCTGATTGTGTTTCCTTCCGGCCTCCTGACCCAATGCGCAGATCCCGTGGACTTTACCACGGTGCCGGAAAAACCAGCCATTTCCATATCGCAAAAGTAAAGAATAGTTCGGCTTCGCCTCGCAAATAGCCTCCCTACGGTCGGCGAATAACTCCCTTTGGTCGCGAAAAACTCGGCTGTGCCTCGTGAATAGTTCGCTAACGCTCACGAATAACTCGCTTCGCTCGTAAATGAGGCCTTCGGCCTGAATTAATTCAATGCGAAGCATTCATTCATCCGAGCATAGCGAGGATTATTCATCCGCGCAGTGAATTTTTCATGAGCGTTAGCGAGCTGTTTACTCCATCAGAAACCCAAGCTCCCCCCCGGCCTCAACCTCGAAGGGTGCATCTCCCTTGCGGAAGATCCTGGCAGGCCGCGGACCAATCAATTCAACGTGTTTGTTATCGATCCTAAGCATGGTGCCCTCCCTCAGGCCAACAACATACAGATCCGGGTTGATTTCGATGAATTCTTCTATCCGCTGTTCGCGGGTTTCCCCGGCATGACCTTCGGGATTGGCATCCATGTAATGCGGATTGATCTGGAAAGGTATGAGGTTGAAGGCATGAAGTCCATCAGGATCTACGATGGGCATATCATTGGTGGTGCGGATGGTGGGGCAGGCAACATTGGCACCCGCGCTCCATCCGATATAGGGCGTGCCTGTAAGGACTTTTTCCCTGACCACATCGATCAGGCCATGATCGTGGAGCATCCTGGCCAGTTGCCATGTATTGCCACCCCCGACCACCAGGGCCTGGGCATCCAGAACGGCTTCTCGGGCATCCCGCAAGCGGTGGATGGATTCCACCGCAATCCCGAACTGCCCGAACCGATCGGCCACTTTTTTCTCATAAGCCTCATAACTGAACGTCACCGCTGCATAGGGGAAGAAAAGCACTTTTTTGATATCAGTGGCCAGAAAACGGGCGATCTCCTCCTTCGGGTGGTTCAGGTAGGTGTCCCCGGCATTGGTTGAATTGCTGATCAGCAGAAGTTTCATGAGTATGCTTTTCTTTAGGATTGACGAAAATGTTCAGGGCTGATATGGGGGTGCTATGGGCCTAAAATAACAAAAAACCCGGAAGCTGTGACTTCCGGGTTAATGACTTGGTTTATTTGGATCAGGCCCCGAGGTGAACTCCAAAGGTCACCGGGAAAACTTCCGGACCTTTTCCGTTCACAAACAGGGTCTGAGGATAATAAGTGGCAAAAAGGGTAAAATCGCCATAACCGGCACGGGCGGTGAAACCAAAGCGGAAATCACGCAGATAGAAATCATCCTTCGTCTTGATCTTTTCCTTGCCGCCGCTGGCTTCATATTTCTGAACCTGGCGGGATCCCAGCCTTAAACCGCCGACCACACCGGCCGACAGCTTGATCCGGTGATTCTCACCGGATACCGGTATCTGGAATTCCATCATCAGGGGAAGCGTCAGGTAACTCATACTGAACCGGTTTTTCGTCAGATCGATGTCCAGTGCTTCTCCGGTGATCCCGCCTTCGGTCTTGACCAGGTTGATGTCGTTGGTCAGCATATACTGCTGGTATTCATATCCCAGACCCGTAACCAGCCCAACATAGTTGCCGATGATTCCCAGTGATTTCTCGGCAAAATTGAGATTGAATCCCCAACTCTGGTTCATCCGGTAATCCAGAAATCCGGCATTATCGGGAAGCTCAAGTTTGTAATCCGCGTTGGAAAGGTTGGCAAGGCCCACCTCGAGGCCGTCCCAGGTACCATCCATCCGGTGCCCCGGTTTATTACGGTGAAATTTTTTATGATCCTGAATGATCACATCGGAATCTTCATCGGTCAGTATCCTGATCTCCTTGTCATCATCCACAATGACGGTGTACTTTTTGTTTCCGATCCTGATCTTCGAAGTATCCGGTTCTTCCTGGGCCAATGCGTTCAGCCCGAATCCAATCATGGCCACGAGGGCCAGCAAGACTATTTTTTTCATTTCAAGTTGAGTTTACATTTGATCGTAGGACGGCAAGGACTGCCGAAAAGTTACAGGAGGGGTCAATCCTGCTTGTTCTCTGGCAGCCTGACCGGCGTTGCCACATCAAACAGCCGGGAGTTGAACGATATGGCCATCACCTGGCCGTTGTTATCATATTCTCTTGCCAGCTTCATTTCGGAACCGGTCAGTTTGTTTATCCGATCGACTCCGGCACCGGCGACTTCCCAAATCGAAAACCGCGTTTCCCTCACACGCTCCGGATCCTCTCCCAGGATCTTTTCACGGAAAAGTTTCAGGGCTACCTGGGACAGCGACAAATATTCGTCGTCCGGGCCTGTTGAGTTCTCTGTGTCGGGGATAACCATTGCAAACAGAACCGGGCTCTTCGTCGGATCAGGTATCCGGATCTCGTATTCCCGGAGGTAGGGTGACAGGGCATTCATCGGAGTAAAATCCCGTGTCAGGGTATCGGTCGATCCGGAACTGGCCTCATGCTGAGCGGAAACCCCTTTCGGTACGGCTGCGCTTAAGATTTGCACATGAGGCTCGGTTTCTGTCTTCTCAGGAACGAGAATTTCCTCCGTCCCCGTTTCCGCCGGGACAGCCGGGTTCACTGCAACATCTCTCTGGTTGGAGTCAGGTCGCGGCCATAATATAAGGGCCAGGATAAACAATGCTGCAGCGGACACTGCCGTTATGATCCAGGGTGCCAGCACCCGGGTATTGTGGCGAAGCTCTTTTTTGCCTGGACAAGCAATTGGCTCGGGAGTGAGCCTCGTTAACAGAAAGCCCTTATATCTCCTGTCCAGCCCGGGCTCCTGTTCAAGGCGCCGGTCAAAAGCTTCAGTCTCCGACGGGGTCAGGTCGCTTTCCATCCGGGCGATGCAGAACCGGTCATCACGGGCAATGCCCGGGATATCGGAGGGACCTGCCAGAAGGTCTTCTTTCCCTGGGTACTTATCCGTTCCGGGATCCAGGGTAAAAGCGCCGAGATCCCTTAGCTCATCCTTCAGCTGCGGATGAAGTTCCAGGAAATCGAGCAGCCGGTTCACCTCTGCCTCCCCCAGGCGGCCATCGAGATAATCCAGGAACCAGATCTCGTAATTCTTTTCAGATAAGGATTCCATGTTACACCAATGCTTCGATTGATCCGATATATTCCTTTAAAAAAACCCGGGCACGATAAATATAAACCTTCACCTGAACCTCGCTTAAACTGGTAATATCGGCTATCTCCTTATAAGAATAACCCTCATAGTCCCTGAGCATGATCACCGACCGCTGGTCGGCAGGCAGTCTTGATATCCCCTCGTTCAGCTTTTCCATCAGATCGCTGTAATGCTCCGAATGACCCAGCCGGTTCATGTTAACTTCTTCCCACGCTGCTGTTCTCTTGTCGGCCCGCGTCTGATCAATCATTTTGTGGTAAGCTGTCGTGAACAGGTACGATTTTGCCTTTTCGGCTACCACTTCGCGAACGTTGATCCACAACTTTTCAAACGAATCCTGGACCAGGTCGCGGGCCTTTTCCCTGTCCCGGATATTCTTGAGAACAAACCGGTACACCGCATCAGCGTGTTGATTCACACAATAATTGTATTCGTTGACAGTCATTTCGGGTTACAAGGCAAACATAGGACGTGACAATGGAGTGAAAAGTTACACTTATTTTAAGCACAAAGGCATGAGGGTGTGAGAGTGTGAGGACGTGAGAACACAAAGAGATCCTGGGAAAAATCGTAAAATTGTCGATCGTTTATCCTCAATCGTAAACATCATGCGTCGTTTCACCGTTATCCTTCTCCTTCTCTCGTCCCTGGCTTTTGTACCCGGGACCGTCTCGCAGACTCCGGATACCGACCAGTCGGTAATGGCTACTCTTTGGTACCAAAAATCCGGTGAGTTGAGGGCTCTCTGCTACCAGGCTTATAATCTGGCCGAGATGAGGGTCAACGAATACCTGAGCCATCCGGATTCGGGAGCACAACCTGCAGTGATTTTCGATATTGATGAAACCCTCCTGGATAACAGCCCGTCCGAAGCCCTGAACATCATCGAGGGAAAACCCTATACCTCAGACCGCTGGAAAGCCTGGACCGACCGGGCTTCCGCCCGGGCACTTCCCGGTGCGGTCGATTTCTGCCGGTTCCTGGCCAGGAACGATGTGGAGCTTATCTACCTTTCGAACCGATCCAACACGGAAATTCTGACCACAATGAAAAATCTCCAAGACCTCAATTTTCCTTATGCCGACAGAAATCATCTCTATATGAAAGCGGAAACTTCCGACAAGGAAAGCCGCCGGAATATTATCGAGAAAAAATACTATGTCATTCTCCTGGTAGGCGATAACCTTGCTGACTTCGACGAGATTTTCGAGGACCGTTCCGTCAACCTGGGCTTTCATGCGGTCGACAGCCTCCGGGAAGAGTTCGGGAAGAAATTCATCATTCTTCCCAATCCTATGTACGGCGGATGGACCAAGCCACTCTACGGCTCGCAGAAAGGCTTCTCCTCCCAGGAACTTGCTGACCTGCGAAGGGGGTTGCTCAGGACGGAATAGCCTCGCTGAAGCTCGGCGAAAATTACGCTTCGCGTATGAATGATCCTCGCTTTGCTCGGATGAATGAATGCTTCGCATTGAATTAATTCAGGCCGGAGGCCTCATTCGCGTGCGAAGCAAGCTATTCATGAGTTCAGCGAATTATTCGTGAGCATTTGTGAAAATCATTTAGTAGATGCACACCTGTTTACTCATTGTTCCACACTCTTTCTTTTTGTTACAAAACTTCCCATCTTTAAAGGTTGAATGAAACACAAAACCTATACTGAAATGAGTGAACCAAAAAGAATCGGCCGGAGGATTTTTGTCCGGAAAGTTGCGGTGGGCACCGGGGCAGCCATGGCGTTACCCTACATCATTCCTTCAAGCGCCATGGGAAGGGACGGCAAGGTTGCGCCCAGCGATCGCATAGTGATGGGACTGATCGGTGCCGGATCACAGGGAACAGGCGACATGCACAATTTCATGTCCAAACCTGAGGTTCAGATGGTGGCTGCCTGTGATGTGGATAAAACGCATCGCGATGCCATCAAGGCGGCCATCGATGGAAAATACGGCACCAGCGATGCACGCACCTATTCCGATTACCGGGAATTCCTGGCCAACGAGAAACTGGATGCAGTGATTCTCGCCCTGCCCGACCAGTGGCACGCAATTATCGCAATCGCCTGTGCCAATGCCAAACTCGATATTTATGGCGAGAAACCGCTTTCCCGTACCATTTGGGAAGGGAAAAAGATCGTTGAAGCGGTCGAGAAAAACGGTGTCATCTGGCAAACGGGATCCTGGCAGCGCTCGGAAGCTCATTTTCATCGCGCCTGCGAGCTTGTGATCAACGGACGTATCGGCAAGGTCCGTTTCGTCGAGGTCGGTTTACCCAACGGCAACCCGGCAACTGTCAGCCACCCGGTTCAGCCGGTCCCGGAAGGACTTGACTGGGACATGTGGCTGGGTCCTGCCCCGAGCATGCCCTACCGGGGTGTCTGCCATTGGGACTGGCGCTGGATACTCGACTATTCGGGTGGCCAGTTGACCGACTGGGCAGGCCACCATATCGATATTGCCCACTGGGGACTGGGCCTGGAACGGACAGGTCCGGTCGAAGTTTCAGGAAGCGGCGTTTTTCCCCGTGAAGGCATTTTCGATGTTCCGGTTGAATATTCCCTGCACGCCACCTATGCCAACGGATTGTTCATGCATTTTGCAAACGAACGTCAGCTCCCGCATGGAATGGGTGTTTGCTGGTACGGCGACAATGGATGGATCCACGTCGACCGGGGAAACCGCTTGTTTGCCAGCGATCCGAAAATTCTCGAGGAAAAGATCGGGGATAATGAAACCCGGCTCTATGTCAGTAACGATCATTTTCAGAACCTGCTCGACTGCGTCCGGAGCCGAAAGGAGACCATTACCCCTTGCCAGGTAGCCCACCGGTCAATTTCTACCGCCCTCCTGGGCGAAATAGCCATGCTGACCGGACGCAAGATCCAATGGAATCCCGATACCCAGGAAATCATCAACGATCCGGTCGCCAGCCGCCTGCTGAGACGGCCCTTCCGGTCACCCTGGAAACTCGAAGGCAACTAACCCTTATCGGCAATAATCATGACAAAAAAATATATCAAACCCCTGATTCTGTTAACCCTGACCGGGGTTATCCTTTTAGCGACTTCCTGCAAGCAGGCGCCTGTAAGCCAGGCGCCTTACCAGGCCCTGATCATCACAGGGCAAAACAACCACACCTGGCAGGGGTCTTCCCCGATCCTGAAAAAGATCCTTGAAAACTCGGACCTGTTTTCTGTTGATATTATTCAATCGCCTGAAGCTAAAGCTGATATGTCAGGATTCAAGCCGGTCTTTAGTAATTATGACGTGGTTGTCCTGGACTATAACGGCGACGCCTGGCCGGCAGAAACCAAGAAAGCATTTGAGGAGTACGTTTCCCAGGGAGGCGGGGTCGTGAGCTATCATGCGGCCGACAATTCCTTCCGTGAATGGAAAGAATACAACAAAATGACGGGCCTGGGAGGGTGGGGCAACCGGAATGAAACGGATGGTCCGTTCATCCATTGGAAGGACGGGGCGTTTATCCGGGATTCGACAACCCCCGGGATCGGAGGTTACCACGGAGCCCAGCAAGCCTATCAGGTCACTGCCCGCGATACGGTCCACCCGATCATGAAAGGATTGCCACGGATCTGGAGGCACGCTAAGGACGAACTCTATTCGCAACTGCGCGGGCCCGCCGAAAACCTGACGATCCTGGCCACGGCCTGGTCAGATTCAACCAAGGGCGGGAGCAACCGTAACGAACCGGTCCTGATGACCGTCACTTACGGAAAAGGACGGATCTTTCACACCGTCCTGGGTCATGCCATGGGCGACAGCGCTTACCCGTCAATGGAATGTGTGGGTTTTATTTTTACTCTCCAGCGTGGTGCCGAATGGGCGGCTACCGGACAGGTGACCCTGCCGGTCCCGGATGATTTCCCCCAGTTCAACACGGAAAGCAAATGGCCCCAGTTTCGCCCGCTGACCCTGGATGAGATCCTGGCAAACCTGAAAGATTACCACCCGGGAGATACCCGGACAAACCTCCAGGACCTCACGAACTATATCAGGAAAAATTATGACGGCGGTGAAAAATACGCCCACGTGGAAAGTGAGTTGCTGAAATTCCTGGAAGGGACCGGTTCAATTGACGCAAAGAATTATATCTGCCATGAGCTTAGCATCTTCGGAACCGACAAGGCTCTTCCGGCATTGAAAAAACTGCAGAAAAAAGAAGAAACAAAAGAGATGGCCCGGATGGCGATCGAACGGATCACGACTCAATACACTAATGAATGATCCTCGCTGCGCTCGGATGAATGATTCGGCTGCGCCTCATGAATGAACGCTTCGCGTTGAAAACAAAATTAAGGCCGCAGGCCTCATTCGCGAGCGCTAGCGAGCTATTCATGAGGCGCAGCCGAATCATTCATGAGCGAAGCGAATCATTTTGTAAAATCTAAATAGTACCATGTCTTCAAGAAGAGAATTTGTCAAAACCGGCGCCACTGCTGCGGCTGCCGTTGCCGCCGTTTCCATGATCCCGGGAGCGGTCAGTTGTGCCAATAAAGCCAACGACAAACTGGTTGTCGGGGTGGTCGGTATTAACGGAATGGGATTTTCCGACGTCAAGACTTTTCTTAAACAGGAGAACGTCGAATGCGCAGCCATCTGCGACATAGACCAGTCGGTCATGAATAAAAGGGCCGGCAACATTGAGGAGCTGCAGGGCAAGAAACCCGAAATGTTCAATGACTACCGCAAACTCCTGGAGAGAAAAGATCTCGATGTTGTGATCATCGGCACCCCGGATCACTGGCATGCCCGTATCATGGTTGATGCCTGTGATGCCGGGAAGCATGTCTATGTCGAGAAACCGATGGCCTATTCCATTTATGAAGCCTTCCAGATGGAAAAAGCCGGGAGGCGTTATAAAAAGGTTGTGCAGGTCGGACAGTGGCAGCGAAGCGATCCCCACTGGAACGATGCATTTGCCTTTGTGCAATCGGGAAAGCTGGGTAAGGTCAGGACAGTGAAAGTGTGGTGCTATGAATCATGGCTGATGCCCCCGGGACCTGTTCCTGACGAAAATGTACCTGATGGCGTCAATTATGATATGTGGCTCGGACCGGCCCCGGTCCGGCCGTTCAACAGGAACCGGTTCCACTTCAATTTCCGATGGTTCTGGGATTATGCCGGAGGGTTGATGACCGACTGGGGGGTTCACCTTCTTGACATGGCCTTGGCCGGCATGAACGCCGATTTGCCTAAATCAGCCATGAGCTCCGGAGGAAAGCTGGCTTTCCCCGAAAGTCCGATCGAAACACCTGATACGCAACAGGTCATCTATGAATTCGACGGTTTCAACGTCATCTGGGACCATGCCATGGGTATCGGCCTGGGCGACTGGCGGCGCGATCACGGTGTCGCTTTTATAGGAAATAACGGAACCCTGATAGCCGACCGCGGAGGGTGGGAAGTGGTGCCCGAGAGCGGAAAAGACGGACCGCTCCTCCCGGAAGTGACCCGGATGCCGGGAACAGGCGTAGGATTGACCCTTCATGTTCAGAACTTTATCTCCTGTGTAAAGGAAAATGAACGCGAAACCACTGCCAATCCAACCATCGGAAGAGCAGTTGCCTGCATGGCACACATGGGAAATATTGCCATCAGGACCGGTCAAAAGATATACTGGGACGCTGAAAATCAGAATTTTATCAACAATCCGGAGGCAAACCGGCTGATCACGCCGGTCTACCGGGACCCCTGGAAATTGCCGAACGTCTAAGCCATGGGACAAACCCGCAGAAAGTTCCTGAGCAACAGCTTCAGCCTGGCGGCAGGCGCCAGCCTTCTGGGTATCCCGGCTGCCACCCTCGGGATGCAGGGCTGCTCGCGGCGTAAGGGGCCGAATGACCGGATCGGGATGGCCCTTATCGGATGCCGGAACATGGGATTTACCAACGCCTGCAGCTTTGTTGAGCAACCAGACGTGAACCTTGTGGCCCTTTGCGACATCGATAAGAACATTCTGGATGCCCGCGCTGCGGATATCCAAAAATATGCTTACGACAAGAAACTGACCGTTCCTAAGTTTACTCTTTACGATGATTTTCGCAAAGTGTTGGAAAACAAGGATGTCGATGCTGTCATTGTCGCCACTCCGGATCATTGGCATGCCCTGATCACCATTATGGCCTGCCGTGAAGGAAAAGATGTCTATGTGGAAAAACCTGCCGCCAACTCCATTTACGAAGCCGATCAGATGGTCAGGGCTGCCTACCGCTACAAGCGTGTGGTACAGGTTGGACAATGGCAGCGGAGCGGCTTGCACTGGCAGGAAATGGTCGACTACATCCGGTCAGGCAAGCTGGGGCAGATCAGCCGGGTTGATGCCTGGAGAATGGGTGGGAATCCCGTCCCGAAAGTCCCTGACAGCACTGTTCCCGCAGGCGTCAATTACGATATGTGGCTGGGGCCGGCACCGCTGAGACCGTTCAATCAAAACCGTTTTCACTATAATTTCCGCTGGTTCTGGGATTATGCCGGTGGCAAGATGACGGATTGGGGCGTTCACATGATCGACATGGCCCTGTGGGCCCTGGACCTGAAACACCCGGGCAGTGTAAAGGCGGCCGGCGGTAACCTTGTTTACCCCAACGATGACATGGAGACACCCGATACCCTCGTGGTGAATTACCGGTTCGGACCGGTTGAACTGGTATGGGAAAACAACTTCGGCGTTCAGGCCAACGCTTATGGATTTGACCATGGGGTATCCTTCCAGGGAGAAAACGGCGAATTGCGCGCTAACCGCTCGTTCTGGGAAATGTACCCTAAAATGGTCAACGGCATACCCGTCATCGAGCCGGTCAACCGGAACACGAATGCCGGCAATGATCTCCGCCTTCATATCCGGGATTTTCTCGATTCAATCAAAAAAAGGAACCTGAATACGGCAGCCAGCATCGAGATCGGCAGAGACGCGGCAACGGTTGCCCATCTTGGCAATATCGCCTACAGGACGGGATTGGAAGTGCACTGGAACGGGGAAACGGGGACTTTCAACGAACCCGAAGCCAATGCGCTTCTAAGGCCTAACTATCGTAAACCTTGGGAAATATGAGAATGATGAATAAAACACTCACAATCCTTGCAGCCGGATGTTTGATGAGCACGGCAGCCTTCACTCAGGACCCGGCCATAACTGAAGACTGGTCAAGGAAACCGGTCCTTGTCACGCCGGGTTGCCATGCTGCACCTCCTTCTGATGCCATTGTCCTTTTCAGCCGCGGGAAAGACCTGGCGAACTGGACCGGAGGCGATGGTCAGGCCAAATGGAAAACCTGGTGCGGAAGAATGATGGTGAACGGGACCGGCGATATCATGACCAGGGAAAAGTTCGGAAGCTGCCAGCTTCATGTCGAGTTCCGGACCCCGGCAAAGGTCAAGGGAAACGGACAGGGTCGAGGCAACAGCGGCGTTTATATCCAGAGCAACTATGAGCTTCAGGTCCTGGATTCCTGGGAAAATGAAACTTACTATAACGGCCAGGCCGGATCGATCTATAAGCAATCAATCCCGCTGGTCAACGCATCCAGAAAACCGGGCAGATGGCAAGCCTATGACATTATATTTCATGCCCCGGAATTTGCACCCGACGGAACGGTCCTGAAACCCGCCATCATCACGGCATTTCATAACGGTGTGCTGATTCAGGACCATTTCGAGCTGAAAGGTTCGACCACCTATGCCGGATACCCGAAATATGAAGCCCATGGAGACCTGCCGCTGCTCCTTCAGGACCATGGGAATCCGGTGTCGTACAGAAACATTTGGATCAGAAAGCTGTAGATGGCAGATATTGGATTTAGGATTTGGGACTTTGGAACTTTGGATTTTGGATATCAGATTTTGGATGTCGGAGATCGGAGGTCAGGTAATTCCCAGTATCCAATATCCAATATCCAGCATCCAATATCCAGCATCCATCTAAAACCAACTCATGCATGAACCGCAGAAATTTTGTCATTTCCTCAGGATTGGCAGCGGCAGGTTTGGCCGCTTCCCCGGCTTTTATCTCCTCTTGCTGCAACAAGCCATGGTTTAGGATCTCCCTGGCCGAATGGTCCCTGCATCAGGCACTTTTTGCGAAAATGATGGATAATCTCGAGTTTCCCGTAAGAGCCAAGCGGGATTTCGGGATCACAGCCGTGGAATATGTCAGCACCTTCTTTAACGACCTCGAACAGGACCCGGTATATCTGAAAGAGCTGAAGAGGATAACGGATTATCATGGGGTTACCAATGTCCTTATCATGGTTGACGGCGAAGGTGAACTGGGGGCCGGAACCGCAGAGGCGAGGAATAAAACCATTGAAAATCACAAAAAATGGATTGATGCCGCCAGGTTCCTCGGCTGTCATTCCATCCGGGTCAATGCCGGCGGTCCCGGTGACAGGGAAACACTGGCAGGAAATGTAGTTCTGGGGCTGACTGGTCTTGGAAACTATGGGCGATCCCAGGGCATCAATGTCATTGTTGAAAATCATGGCGGTTTTTCGTCCGACGGAACCTGGCTCCGGCGAGTGATCGAAACAGTCAATATGCCCAACGTGGGAACCCTACCGGATTTCGGAAACTTCCGCATAAGCGAGGAACAGGAGTACGATCGGTACTTGGGGGTTAGGGAATTAATGCCCTTCGCAAAGGGTGTCAGCGCCAAATCCTACGATTTCGACAACCAGGGAAACGAAACCACCATTGATTATGCCCGGATGCTGAAAATCGTCAAGAGATCAGGCTACCGGAGCTTCATCGGGGTGGAATATGAAGGCGGTAAATACACCGAGGACGAAGGCATCATGCTGACCAAGAGGCTATTAGAGAAGCTGGTGTGATCTGTCTAACCCCAGGTTTAAACCTGGGGTTAGACAGATACCGCAGAGTAGCCGCCGGTCGTTGACCGGCGGCTACTGGGTTACATGGGCGTGCCTGAGATCCGTTGATCGTTGACCGGCGGCTACTTCTCGAATGCCGAATCGAAGGCGATTTCCGAACCCGGAAAGTCGACTCGTTTGACGAACTCACAGGCTTCCGTCGCGCCATGTTCGCGATCCATTCCGCTGTCTTCCCATTCAACCGACAAGGGACCGGAATAGCCGATCCGGTTGAGTGCCCGGATGATCTCCTCAAACTCGATATTTCCCCTGCCCAGGCTTCGGAAATCCCAGTAACGCCGCCTGTCGCCGAAATCAAGGTTGCCCCCGAACACGCCGGCTTCGGTAGGGAACGGCGACCAGCCTACATCTTTCATGTGAACGTGAAAGATCCGGTCGGCAAATTTGTAGATAAACCCGATATAGTCCACTCCCTGGTATCCGAAGTGGCTCGGATCAAAATTAAAGCCGAAGGCGGGATGATAATCAATTGCCTTAAGGGCGCGCTCAGCTGAAGCAATGTCGAAAGCGATCTCGGTCGGATGAACCTCGAGGGCAAACCGTATGCCCAGTTTCTGAAATTCATCCAGGATGGGTTTCCAGCGTTTCGCGAAATCGGCATACCCTTCATCGATCATGCCCGCGGTAACGGGTGGGAAAGAGTAGTTCAGGTGCCAGATGGAACTGCCCGTAAAACCGCAAACAGTGTTAACGCCCAGCGTTTTGGCTGCATGAGCCGTCATGATCATCTCGGCCGCCGCCCGTTGCCTGACTCCCTCAGAATCACCGTCTCCCCATATATGCCCGGGCAAAATGGATTGATGCCGTGCATCGATCCGATCACAGACCGCCTGCCCTACCAAATGGTTGGAGATTACCCAGGTTTGCAATCCGTATTTCCTGAGAATCTTGTGACGGTTATCGCAATAGGCCTGATCGGCTTTTGAGACCTCAAAATGATCTCCCCAGCAGGCTAATTCGAGGCCGTCATAGCCAAAGCCTGCAGCTTTTTCGCACAACTTCTCGAAGGGGAGGTCGGCCCACTGCCCGGTGAAGAGAGTTACTGCTCGTCCCATAGATATTGGCTGTTAAATAGGATAAACCAAAAATACCTATTTTTAGGTTCAGAAACTAAACTTCACTCCATGACAACTAAAGAATACAATGCAAAAAAGCTTTTCCTGCTGAGCTGCATCGCTCTGATCACCACCGCCATGACCTTTGCCATCCGGGCCCGTCTTGAGCCGGAATATTCCGAGCTTTTCGGTTTGAACAAGGAACAGCTCGGGTGGGCGTTCGGAACAGCTTTCTGGGGTTTTACCCTGGCCCAGTTTATCGGAGGCCCGTTTGTTGACCTGCTGGGAATGAAAAGGTTCGTGCGCCTGGCATTCGTGCTTCACCTGATAGGGATAGTCCTGACCATTTTCGCTACGGGTTTCTGGGTCCTGTTTCTGGGCACCCTGTTTATCGGGGTGGGAAACGGCTCGGTCGAAGCAGCCTGTAATCCTTTGGTTACAGCAATATACCCTGATTCCAAAACAAAAATGCTGAACCGGTTTCATGTCTGGTTTCCCGGCGGTATCGTGATTGGCAGCCTTGTTGCCTACCTGGTCATGGACCTGATCAAACTTCCCTGGCAGTACCTGGTTGCCACCCTGGTTGTTCCGGTAATCATTTATGGAGTCATGACCTTCGGGCAGATATTTCCCAAAACCGAACGGGTGGAAATGGGGGTTTCTTATGCCCAGATGTGGAAAGCCATCCTTAAGCCTCTCTTCCTGATCATGCTTTTCTGCATGCTTTTGAGCGCTGCCACTGAACTAACAACCGGGCAAAGGATCAATTCGCTCCTCGAGGGCACCGGGGTAGCCCCGATCCTTGTGCTGGCTTTTATCAACGGGATCATGGCCATCGGGAGGAGTTTCGCCGGTCCGATCGTGCATCGCCTGAATACCACCGGGATGCTATTCTTTTCAGCCATCGTGAGCATGGTTGGATTGCTTTTCATGAGCTACGTTCAGGGCGGTGTGCTGATCTTCCTGGCAGCCGGCGTGTTTGCCGTTGGGATTTGCTTCTTCTGGCCAACCATGCTGGGCTTTGTGTCAGAAAACATTCCGGAGAGCGGTGCCTTGGGTTTATCTATCTTCGGTGGTGCCGGTATGCTCTCCACCTCAATCTTCCTCCCCATCTCGGGATGGTTTACCGACAGCAATTTCACTGGCCAGGAGATCCTCCGCTATACCGCTGTTCTACCGGCAGTTCTGATCGTGATCTTTGCCATCGTTTTCACAACAATGAAACGCAAAAAAGCCTGACATGAAAAGATTCCGCTGGGGCATGATCGGCGGGGGCAAGGGCGCCTTTATCGGCGGAGCCCATCGCATAGCGGCCCGGATCGCCAATGCTTATGAACTCATTGGCGGTGTGTTCGATGTAGATTACCAACGCGCAAAAGAATTCGCGGCCGGGGAGGAGATCGACTTGAAGCGGGTCTATCCCGATACGGATACGTTCATTAAAGAGGAGTTGTCTTTGCCCGTTACGGAACGGATCCAGGTGGTTTCAATCGTGACACCCAATTACCTGCATTTTGACCAGGCGAGGAAGCTTCTTGAAAACGGGTTTCACATAATCTGTGAAAAGCCGGTCACCCTGACCTCGGCCGAAGCCATCGAGCTGAAACGGCTTGTTGAAAAGAAAAAACTGGTTTTCGCCCTCACCCATACCTATACCGGATACCCCATGGTGCGCGAAATGAAAAGACGTATCGAATCGGGCGAGTTAGGAACCCTGCAACGGATTGAAGCTCAGTACCTTCAGGGATGGATCAATCCGATCATCCATGGCGGGGAAGCCAAACTGGCTGTCTGGCGCCTGGATCCAAAAGTGGTCGGCATCAGTTCGTGCATGGGTGATATCGGGGTGCACGCCTTCAACCTGATTGAGTATACGACAGGCTTGACCGTTAAAAAGGTATTGGCCGTACTCAACAATCTCATGCCCGAAAATCCCCTCGACCTGGATGGAAACGTGCTCCTGAAATTCGATGAAAACCTCACCGGGGTGATCCGGTCCTCGCAGATTGCTACCGGTGAAGAGAATAATCTGCAAATCAGTGTCTACGGTACGAATGGAGGTTTCCATTGGGAACAGGAAAATCCTAACGTGCTGAAGAAATTCCGCGAAGGGGCTCCTTTTGAGATCCTTACTCCCGGCTATGGTTACCTGACCCCCTTCGCCCGGGAGAGCCATGTACTGCCTCCGGGCCATCCCGAAGGGATTTACGAAGCTTTCGGCAATCTCTACAAAGGGGCCGCCAAAGCACTCAGGGGCGAGGAAACGGTCCCCGGACAGTTCCCGGGAATCGACGATGGCATCAGGGGGATGCTCTTCATCGAGTCCGTGGTAAAATCGAACAGGGAGGGCAACCGCTGGATCGACTTGTAGGAAAAGCCTGAAGGCTTATCTAATGCGAATGACTTTCAACCCAAAGGTTTTTACTTAATACTTGATTCTTAACACTTTAATCCTGATTTTTGCCTTCTGCCCTCTGCCTTCTGCCTTGGAACGGAACTAAGTAAGGAACGAATGGAACTATCTCTCGTCATACCGCTCTACAATGAGCAGGAGCTTGTTGCCGAGATGATCAGCAGAGCCGTGGCTGCCTTGCAGGGTATTACCGACGATTTCGAGATCCTGTGCGTAGATGACGGCAGCCGTGATGCTACCCTCGAACGGCTGTTGGAAATCCATGCGGCCGAACCCCGGGTAAAGATCCTGGAACTATCGAAAAACTTTGGACACCAAGCTGCCTTTACTGCAGGACTGACGCTGGCCAGGGGGAATTTTGTCGCCATGATGGACGGGGATCTGCAGGATCCTCCCGAACGGATCGGTGACATGTACAGGATGCTCTTATCGGGCCGGTATGAGGTCATCTATGGTAAGCGAATTCATGCTTCAGCCCGCCAAAGACGTAGCATCTCGACCTTTCTTTTCCACAAGAGCTTCCGTAGAATAAGTGGTTACCCGGATATTGAAAATGTCGGTAATTTCTCCATGATGAACCGGATTGCCCTGGAGGCGCTGCTTCAATACACCGAATCAATACGCTATCTGCCCGGGCTTCGGAGATTCATCGGATTCCGGCAGGGATACGTTGAATATCAACGGGATGAGCGATACAGTGGCAAGTCCAAGATGAAATACTCCCACCTGCTGGCCCTGAGCTCCGATGCCATTTTTTCTTTTTCAAAGCTTCCGGTCAGGATTTGCCTGTACCTCGGCCTGGCCGGGGTGGTCATCTTCTTCCTGGCCGGCATATATGCTTTAGTTGCAAAAATCATCGGCTTTGCCGTCATCGGCTGGTCCTCCACCCTCCTCAGCATCTTTTTTCTCGGCTCCATACAGCTCACTTTCCTGGGTGTCCTGGGTGAATATATCTACCGCATTTACAAAGAAAGCCAACGCCGCCCACTCTACCTGGTGAGAAAGTTCCATGAGTGATGACTCCACCGCTCCCTGCGCCCCTGTACCCCCGTGTCCTTAAGCCAGTATTCCTGGCTTTATGCATTCTCCCCTTCCTGCTCCTTCCATTACTGAGCCTCAACAGCGGCATATCCGGCGATGAGCCGGTGCACTATGCTCACGCAGAAAAGGTTTGTCGGTATTTTCAGTCCGGCGGTAAGGATACTTCCGCCCTTTTCACTCCGGAAACGAACTTAAAATATTACGGCCAGTCGTTCGATAACCTGAGTTACCGGATCAATCGCCTGATCAGGCCCAAAAATCCTTATACGGTCAGACATCTTCTGAATTCCCTCACGGGTGCACTGACGATCCTGTTCGCGGCTCTCATCGCAGTCGAATTCTCCGGATATCCGGCCGGCATCCTGACCATTCTGTTCCTTCTTCTCTCACCGGTCTTCCTGGGCCACACATACAACAATTTGAAAGACATCCCGTTTGCCCTTGGATATGTCGTAGCGATCTATTACCTGGCCCTGTTCATCCGCATACTGCCTCGCATGCGAACCCGATACCTGACCGGCGTAGCTGTCGGAACAGGCCTGGCTTTTTCGGTCAGGGCCGGCGGATTATTTCTGTTCCCTGTCATCTTGTTTTTTGTGATCTTCCAGGCGTGGTTGGTGCGGCCCAAACCCCCAAAAAGCCAGGTGCGTTATTGGACGGTCCTCTGCGGCCTTTTGCTCTATACCCTTCTGATGGCTTGGGCGATCGGCCTGACCGACTGGCCCTGGGGACGCCTCGACCCCATCGGGAATCCGATCCAGGCGCTTGGGGTAATGACTGATTACACCGTTAACCTCCGCCAGTTGTTTGAAGGCACCCTTTTCTGGTCTGATGCCCTGCCCTGGTACTATGCCCTGAAATATCTTCTGATCACCACCCCCCTGGTAATTCTTGCCGGCCTACCATTCTCTTTCCTCCTTTCTCCTTCCTCCTTCAAAAAGTCCCCTTTTCCCTTTTTCCTTTTGCCTTTTGCCTTTCTCTTCCCCCTCCTCTGGATCCTGATCCGTGACTCCAACCTGTACGGTGGCATCAGGCACCTTCTTTTCATCTATCCGGTACTGTCGGTCCTGGCTGCTATCGGGTGGAATGCCATCCTGGCGATCCTGAAACCCCGGCTGATCCGGTTATCGGCAGTGGTGGTGCTATCAGCCGGCCTGGTACCTCCTTTAATCCATGTTATTCGCAACCATCCCGTTGAATATGTGTATTTTAACGAAATAGCAGGAGGTGCCGTAAAAAACTCCGTCCGGTATGAACATGATTATTATTTTCACAGCCTGGGACCGGCTGTTCGGTGGCTAAACCGGGAAATCCTGTCAAGATCAGGATCCGACAGCCTGAGGATTGCGTCTAATTTCCCTCTTGATCCCTACCTGCTCCCGGGAAAAACCCAATTCATTCCGGTCTATATTCCCTGGCATGAAAGGGGCTGCGCGAACTGGGACTACGGCCTGTTCGTGAACACCGGTTTTGCACCCTCTCAACTCCGGACAGGCATCTGGCCGCCTCCGGGAACCATTCATACCATCCGTGTCGATGATTGGCCTGTTTGTGCAATCGTTAAACGGGTGACCAATCTGGATTTCTTTGGATATCAATATTTTATCGAAGGAAAATTCAGGGATGCAAAGGAAGCCCTGGATCAGGCGTTGAGGGTCGAACCCGGCAACGAAACCGCCCTGCTCTACCTGGGTTGGACTTTGCGGAGATCCGGTGATTATTCCCGGTCTGTTGAAATGGCCGAAAAACTTCTGGCACTTCATCCCGAAAGTGAAACAGCGCGCGAATTGATAATCTGGAATTATTTGGATACCAGGCAATTTGAAAAAGCCCTGATATGCGCCGAGGCCTTGCAGCTGGCTAATTTCAGGTTTGAACCGGCCAGCCGGCTGCTGCAGGCTGCGCGGGATTCGCTGCGGGGGATGACTGGTGCACGGTGACCATTGGCAGCTTATTCGTATTAAAAAATGTTAAAGAGAGCCACGGAAGAACAAATACCGATACTTTTATTCTTTGGCATATTTTCCATTCTAAAACAAAAACCATGAAAATCCTCACCTTCTTCCTTGCATTGATCTTCGCCGGTTCAGTAGCCATCGGGCAAAAGGCCGATTTCAGGAATGCCGAGAAGTTCAGTAGCGACAACCTCTCAAAAATGGTTGGCAGCACTTCGGTAAGGCCTGTCTATCTGAAAGACAGCGACACTTTCTGGTATTCTTACAAAACCGGTGACGGCGAATATTACTGGATGGTGGATCCTGTGAAAAAAAACCAGGAACCTTTGTTTGACAACTATTACCTCGTCTCGGAAATCAATCAGAAAATCAATAAGATCATCAATCCACTTGAACCGGGACTGAAAAAACTGGAATTCAAGAAGGATAACAAATCCTTCACTTTTGAGGTCGACAGCTTCAAGTTCGAATACATCCTGAAGACCAAAGAGATAAAAATCATCGACACCATCCAGAAAGAGAAGCCCAAGGACGAGCGGTGGAAAGGCTACAACAAGGACTCCACCTGGATCGTTTTCGCCCGGAAGCACAA
>Ga0163210_1000320_pt1 | contig 19760 bp, 18 predicted proteins | sample Kivu_220m_FD_113536 | JGI IMG/M metagenome (GOLD analysis project Ga0163210, IMG submission 113536) | Freshwater microbial communities from Lake Kivu, Western Province, Rwanda to study Microbial Dark Matter (Phase II) - Kivu_220m | ecosystem: Environmental > Aquatic > Freshwater > Lake ...
ATCGAAAAGGCCGGTGTCGATCAGACGATACATCGGCTCGAACGCATTATGGGCCGTTACGCCGAGATAGTGGAAGAGCTTTGCCCCGCGCAGTTTGACGAGTTCGCCGTGGAGTTCCTTGGCACGCTGAAGGCCCTTGTACTCGAAGGCAGGCCCGTGGATCTGCACACAGTCGACGTGATCGGTGCGGAGCCGACGAAGCGATCCCTCGAGGCTGGCGCGGACGTCGCCGGGTTCGAGGAGCTTGTCGTCGGTCGTCACGCCGACCTTGGTGGCAAGATAAACCTCCCGACGCACGTCGTGCAGGGCCTCGCCCAGGATGGCCTCGCTCTCGCCGTAGTTGGGCGAAGTGTCGAAGTAACGGATGCCCGCCTCGAAGGCGAGACGGACCATCGCCACTCGCTCGGCGAAGGAGAGTTGAGGGCCGTAGGTCGCTTTCCACTTCTCGACCATGGCCGAGCCGCCGAAGGCGAGGATTGGCAACTTGAGGCCTGTCTTGCCGAAATCCCGAAGGGGAAGCCGCCGCGTCTTTCGAGCGTCCGACTCTGCCGCGGAGTCTTCGGCCCTGGCGGTGAGATCGCCGAGCCCTGCTGCAGCAGCTCCGACGGCCGCAGTCGCGCTGCGAACCAAGAAGTCACGGCGGCCGATTTGACGATAGATTCCGGGAGCGTCACGTTTGCTCATGAGCTGACCTTTCAAGGCAGTAGGCCGGTTTCGGCTTTCCAAGCAAACAACGCCGGCCGCCCTGGTTCGGTTCCACCTTCCGAGTATTCTGGCCAACCGCCGGTTTAGGAAGCGAAACCGAAGAGCCAACCGGCATCAAGATCTCCTTGTCCCATGTGCGTCCCTAAAGCGGCGGCGAGTCAAGCACTTGCCCAGAGCGCGTGTCAGCACGGAGCCGCTTCGCCATGCGGATACCGGTAGTCGGCGCCGGCGTTGGTGGACACGCGCCTGGTTGAACCGTCCTCCACTCGGTACGCGTAAAGTTGCCCCTTGCCGGTCCGGTTGAGATGGTACACCACGGCCGCTTCGCCGTCGATCCAGCGCGGATAGGCATACCAGAACGGCTGCTGAGTTTCGTTGGCAATCACCTGGAGGTTCGTGATTGTGCGTTCGCGTCCGTCGAAATCCGCGATGTAGAGCGTGTGTCCGGGTTCTGTGAAATTGTGTCCCTTGAGGAACTCGAAGCAGATCTTCCTCTCGCTGGGAGAGATGCTGGCTCGGTGCAACTGGCCCTTGGAGCCCAATTCGCACTCGACGGGCTCGTAGAGGGCCTTGGCGCCTTGCCGACGGGTCATCAGGAAAACGCCCCAGCCCAAGTTCGGGTGATACGAGTTCACGAGAATCCGGCCGTCCATGAGGCACGAGTGTGCCCAGGTGTGAAAGGTCTCGTCGGTAATCGCAGCCTCTTTCCCGGGCCTACCGCCCACCTCCCCCTGCATGACGTAGAAGCCACCCGTTTTCGGGTTCTTCCGGTTCCAGATCGGCGTATTGAGCCCGTCGCGCGTCCAGGTGGGATTGAAATCCGTGTGTGTGCCGTCGCTCAGTTGGTGAAATCCCGTGCCGTCCACGTGGATGACGAAGATCGCGCTTCGCCAGTTGGTCACCACGGGATCGTCCTTGGTCCTGCGGAAGCAGACGAGCATGTCGCCAGTCTTGGACCAGGACGGCTTGAAGTCCGTGTGTCCGGTCGTCAGCGGCTTCCCCTCGGGCTTGCCGACCTCATTGACATGGATCTCCCCGTTGCTGTAGTAGGAAATCCGTGAGGCCCGTGGAGCACCGGCCTCACCGGCACGTGCGAGCAGCGGCACAAGCGCCGAGCCTGTTCCGGCGGAGGCCGCCGCTGCGGTCGCCTGCGCGGCCCTCGAAAGGAACTCGCGTCGACACAGTCGATCGTTGTGGGTCTTCACTTCCCTCCTCCTGCTGAAAGGCAGCCGCCGAATCGTTCGAACCACAAGCAGCGACAATTCGCCCGGCTCATCGCGATGATCGCGAGCCGCTGTTCCTCCGTGTTCTTGGTTGATCTCGCCATTGGCGTACGTCCTCTTCCTGCCGAGTGCTATCCTGGGCAACTCAGCCGGGCTATTCCTCGCCTTTCTTCCACCGCTCATAGTCGGCGGCGTAGAGTCGAGCGACGATCTCGGAGGTGCCGTCCTGAATCGCCAAGTCCAAGTCGGCCTGGATGAATCTCTCGATTTCTGCTCGTGAACGATCAAGGATCGCGCGCCATGCCTCACGGAACTTGCCCATCCTGGAAGAATCGCCAGCAGTTGGCGAGCACTGGGTGGCGATCAAGCAGTCCGTCAGGGCCATTTCGGGAGATTCCTTCGGATGAGCCGATATGTATTCGGCCACCATCTCGGCCACCGCCTCCCAGTAGAACGTCTCCCGATAAGGACGGGCCTCGGAGCAGAACATCTTCATCCACGATTCAGGGCCATCGCACCAATCGATTAGGTGTCCAAGATTGGACCAGACCGAACGCAGCCGAAGCTCCAGTTGATCGGGGAGCTCTTTCCGGTTGACCTGCTCCGACTGTTCGCCGGTCGAGTCCTTCTTCCCGCTCTTCTTCTCGTCCACGGCACCTACTCGCCTGGGAAAGAGAATCAGCCAACGTTCAATCTACCAGCGAGGTGCCCGCCGAAATAGTGGAATTGGGGTGAGTATCAGGGGATGTTAGAAATACGTTAGCGGACCTAGGCAATCAGGGTGGGCCCACCAACGGTCGCGGCCCGCAAGGGCAAACGAACGATGAGATAACCGCTCGTCTATCCCAAAGGACCAGTCCGAGCCAAGTCCGGTCGACCATGCGCTGGAGATTGCCGATGCGTTCGTCATCAAGAAGGACATCGGCCTCGGATGCTCGCCCAATGAGCGCCGGCAGGCGGCTGATGGGAATCACATCAGAAGTCACGTTGTCGATGAGGCTGAGGGTCATAGTCTCTCGCTGAACAAGGGCGTGAGCAGTGCCGTTGCTTGTCCAGGGTCTTACCTGTCTCTCCAAGGAAGGAGGGCCGACGCCATGCACGATTCCTTCTCATCGAAGGCCGACCTTCACGTTCACAGCAAGCACTCCGATCGGCCCAGCGAATGGTTTCTGAGGCGCATCGGGTCGCCGGAGTCGTACGCTGACCCGCTGGAGATCTACCGCCAGGCGCAACAGCGGGGCATGGATTTCGTCACAATTTCCGACCACAACTGCATCCGCGGCGCCCTGGAAATCGCCCATCTCAAGGCCACGTTCCTGTCGAGCGAAATCACCACCTACTTCCCGGAAGACGGCTGCAAGGTCCACGTCCTGGTGCTGGGAATCGACGAGTCCCAATTCCGCACGATCCAGGAGTTGCGGGCCAACGTGTACGATCTGCACCGTTATCTTATCGAGGAGGACGTGATCGCTTCGGTCAGCCATCCTCTGTACCGCGTCAACGGCCGGCTGACGACCGACCACGTCGAGAAACTGCTGCTGATGTTCCATCGCTTCGAGGAGATCAATGGCGTGCGAGACCGGCGCGCGGCAGAACTGATCCGCGCGATCTTCCGCAACTTGACTCCCGAGCTTATCGCGAGAATGGCCGACTGCCACAGGATCGAGCCCACCGGCCCCGAGCCATGGAAGAAATGCTTCACCGGCGGCAGCGACGACCACAGCGGCGTCCACATCGGCACGGCGTACACGGTCACCCCCTTAGCCGAGGGCGTGACCGAGTTCCTCGCTCACCTGCGACGCGGGGAGCACGAGGCGGCGGGCGGGTGCGGCGGCAGCGTGATGATGGGGCACAGCGTCTACCACATCGCCTACAGTTACTACAAGGACCGCTTCGTCCGCACGAGCGGCAAGCCCACAATCCTCGGCGAGCTGTTCAAGAAATTGCTGGAACAGTCCAACGAGCCCCCGAAGCCGGCTGGCCTGGGAAAGCGGCTCCGCGGTCTTGCAAGCGGAATCGTATGGGGCCGGCGGATGCAAGCGGCGAGTGAGTTGGAACGGACGCTGGTCAAGGACATCTCCGAGCTTTTTTCGATGGCCGATCAGCAGGACTCGGCGTCGCCCCTCTTGGACGAGCGCCGGACGTTCCACTACGCGTGCCAGATCAGCCACGTGCTCGGATACAGCTTTGTGCGGCGGTTCGTGGATCTCTTGCGACAAGGACAGCTTCTGGAAAGCCTTCAGACCGTGGCGGCCCTGGGACCTGTAGCCTTGAGCATGGCCCCGTATCTGGCTGCGTTTGCCGCGCAGCACAAGGACGAGGGCTTTCTCAAGGCGGTGGCAGCCCATTTCGCCCCGGTGGCGCCCGCTCCGCCGCTTACGCCCCGGAAGGCATGGATCACCGACACTTACGCCGAGGTAAACGGCGTGAGCCGCACGATCCAGGCAATTGCCGCAGCGGCGCGAAGGATGCGGTGGCCACTCACCGTGCTGACCTCGCTGGACGAAGTCCGACCGACCAAGGCCGACGTGAAAAACTTCCCTCCTGTACTACTAAACCCAAACATCGTGAAGTTCTTCACAAAGATTCGCGGCCATTTGCACGTAACACGCTGACACCAAGTCTTTTAGGGTTCAGCGTTCAGGATTTCCCTGCAAGCGGTTCCTCAAAGTGCTGACCCCCTGAACCCTGAACCCTGAACCCTTTGGTTGCGGCCCTCGGCCGCGATGGGGGCACGTTCCCTATGCCGGAGTACGAGTCCCAGCCGGTCGCCTTCCCGCCGTTCTTAGAGGTAATCGAGTACATCGAGCGTCACCGCTTCACCGACTTGACCATCTCGACCCCCGGACCGATGGGACTCACAGGACTGGCCGCGGCGAGGCTCTTGGGTCTGCGAACGATCGCGATCTACCACACCGATTTCGTGCAGTACGTCCGCTATCTGACCCAGGACGATGACATGGCGGACCTGACCTGGAAGTACATGGTCTGGTTCTACGATCAGGCCCACACCGTCCTTGTTCCCACGGAATGCTACCGTCAGCACCTGATCGACCACGGATTTGAATCTGACAAGCTACGTGTCATGACGCGTGGCGTCGATTCGCAGTGCTTTCAGCCCGGTAAACGCGATCCGGCGTTCTTTGACCGCTACGGCCTGGACGGCTCGCTGAAATTCCTCTACGTCGGGCGCGTGTCGCGGGAGAAGGACATCGATCACCTCGTCGAGGGATTCGACCGGCTTCGCGCGCGAGGCCACGCCGCCAGCCTGGTGATCGTCGGTGACGGTCCCTATCGTAAGGAGTTGCAGGCCCGCTGCCAGGGCCGTCCGATCGCCTTCACCGGCTTGCTGGAGGGGGAAGAGTTGGCGATCGCCTACGCCAGTGCCGACGTGATGGTGTTTCCCTCGACGACCGACACGTTCGGCAACGTCGTGCTCGAAGCCCAGGCCTCGGGCCTTCCGGTCATTGTCAGCGATCTCGGCGGCCCTGGCGAAATCGTGCAGGGCCACGACTCGGGTATCGTCGTGAATCACCAAGAGCCTCAGGCCCTAGCAGACGCCATGGAGAGGCTCTACCAGTCCCCCGAACTCCGCGCCGATCTGCGGGCCCGAGGGCTCCGCAACGCGATGGACTGCACTTGGAAGAAGGTGCTTGAAAGCCTCTGGTCCATGGAGGACGGCGATCCGAAGAGTAGCCATCTCCCTTCCTTTCTCTCTCCTAGCCCTCGCATCGCTCCGGGTGTGATAGCCCTTGAACTCGCCTGAAACGGGAATCGCCGCGCCACCCGCCGGGCGCTATTCTTCAGAATCCTGCGTTCACATCGGTTTTTTGCGCGCGACTAATGATCATCTTGCGCCTGCTTCGTAGCATTACGTCAGTACTGGAACGATTGTCGATCTGGAGGCAGACAGAGGACTGTCTGGACACGGATGCATCTTCTCGAACAAGACCTTCCGCTCAAGACTACTTCGTCGGTGAAAGTGCTATTGATGGTGAGGCGTGCCTTGGAACGAAGCCCCTATCGGTCCCTTAGGGACGTGTCCTGCGAGTTCAGCGAGGGGCTTCTTTTTCTCCGCGGGCGGCTCGGGAGTTACTACCACAAGCAGCTTGCCCAGGAAGCCGTGGCCGACGTGGAAGGCGTGCTTCAGGTCGTCAACAAGATCGAGGTGGTTCAGACGCGCCGACCTTGAGCACCGTCTTCCTTGCACGTGAGCACAACGGAGAATCAAGATGATCGCTAGGCCACAACCTCATAGGATTGCCCTGGATCAAGCGATCCGCCACGAATACGGACTTGAGATTGGTTGCACGGATCGCACCGAGCGCAGGCGAGCGTTGCGAAAGGCAGCCGAGCGCGGCGACCCCACCAAGATGCACGAGCTGGCGTTGGCATGCGAGGATCGTGCCGAGAGGGAACACTGGCTCTGGGAGGCCGCGTACGAGGATTACGTTCCCGCCATGTACGATCTGGCCCTGATGTGTGCCGACTCGATGCGCCGAGCTATCTGGCTGCGAAAGGCTGCCGAGAATGGTCACCTTGCCGCCATGCATCATCTGGGCCGGGAATGCCACATTCCGTCGGAGAAACGGCGCTGGCTGCAAATGGCTGCCGAAGAAGGGTACGTTCCAGCGATGTACGACTTGGCGATGTTCTCGGACAATCCTCGCGAGAAGAGATGGTGGCTCCGCGAGGCCGCGCGAAATGGCTGGCAGGAGGCCATCGTTGAATTGGCCGAAACGGAATGCTGACCCTGTATAGGCTTGCGACCGAAGGGCTGGCTGCGAGGGCAGCCAACCGAGACGCACTGCCAGGAGGGCGGCAAGAACCACAATCACGGAAGCGATTGAGATAATCGCTATCGGCGTCCATGTCGCGGCCTGGGCCTCTTCGATCCAATCCAGCAAGGCAGGAATGTCTTCGGTCGGTTGTTCCAGGAGATGTTCCTCTGTGGCCAGCGCGAGCTGCTGCTTCCCAGAATCGATAGGTGCGCTTTGCCGCGCTGGTGTCGAATCATCGGAAGACATGCCAACACCTCACTTAGGCGCTTGCGGGTTGAGGTGATCTCTGACTCGCGTCATTACGGACCGTGATCGGGGCGCGCGGTCGACAAACGGCAGATGTCCGATTGAGCACCAGACCCAACATAGCGGATCGCTGTTAGCATCGCGTTAAGAACGGGTTCGGATTGTCGATTCTCCCGTCCAAGGGGCGAACCTTCGCCGGACGCGAACGCTGCCTGCTCCTACAAGCCCGTGCTTGTTCTCCATTCTTCCCATTCTTCCCAGCCAGTCCCCTGCCGACTACCTGCCTAACGTCTGCCTAACACTCCGCTCACACATCAGGATGATCTGCTCTTTTTTTTGAGGGGGGCTTGCGGCAGTGTCCGGTTTTCGTAACCTGTTTCTTACGCCTGCTGAATTTCTGGTTAACCACGCCGGCTGGAAGGAGGTGGCCGGTTTCCCAAGCGTGTGCAGGCAATGAGGCCCGGCACACGTTGGGGCGGTGAGTTGCCATGAACGAGCCAACGGTTTCCACCGTTCCCGTCCGTGAAACGGTCCCCTCTGACAAATGGGTCAGCGGCGTTTTGCGCAGCCACTCCGTGGGCGAGGCCGCCAAGCAAATACTGGAGGCGCGTCTGCAAGCGGTATGGCACTGGCTGCCATTGGCCGCAGAGCGAAGCGACGAGGACGTCGAGCACGTCCATCAACTGCGGATCGCCACGCGGCGCGCGGTCGAAGGGCTGCGCCTGTTCTTAGAACTGATTCCCGAAGAAGTCTACCAAGACCTCCGGGCCAAGCTGCGGCAGATTCGGGTAGCCGCGGACGAGGCCCGCAACTGGGACGTGCTGTCGGACATGTTCCGGCACTGCCCTGACGTTTCGGGCGGAGGGATCGTCAGCACGGTCATGGAAGAGGTCAAGACCCGGCGGCAGGAAGCCCAAGAGCCGATCCTGGTGCTCTGCCGGGACTTGGCGGCCGAGAAGTTCGACGAGCGGGTCGAAAGCCTTCTGGAAGCGGTTCGGTCGAGGCAAGGGGAGGCGAAACGGAGTTTCGGGCGCCACGCCCGTCGGCATCTCAGGGTTGCGGTGAAGAAGTTCCTCAAGGCTTCGGATGCGGAACTGGCCGACGACGAAGCCTTGCACAACCTCCGCATTCGCACCAAGAAGCTCCGCTACACGATGGAGATGGTTGCCGTCGCGTTCAAGCCGTCCTTCCGCAAGAAGCTCTATCCTCGGATCAGCAGGCTCCAGGACATCATGGGGATCGTACACGACCATGCGATGGGAAGGGCGTTCTTCCACGACTGGTCCTTGAGAGTCCACGACGCGGCAGAGAAGGCGTTTCTGGAAGGGCTGGTTCTCGCGGAGGCGAGGGCCCACCGCGACGTTCAGCATGCGTTCCTTGCCCTGTGGACGCGCAAGAGCATGGCCGAGGTTGGGCGTCAGTTTGGTCGGTACTGCGGGCCATCCTGACTCGTGTCGCCAAGAATAATCGAAAGGGGGGGCTCTGATGAAACCGACGATCCAAGGGACGGAGTTCGGACGAATTACCGTGGACGACGAAGTCTACGAGCGGGATATCGTGATTCGCCTGGGCGGGAAGGTGAAGAAGCGGAAGAAGAAGCTGTCGAAGAAGGAAGGCAGCGGCTCCCATGTCATCTCCCTGGACGAAGCCAAGCACATCTTCGACAAGGGTGCGGAGCGCCTGATCATCGGGACGGGGCAGGAAGGGAACATCCAGCTTTCGGAGGAGGCCCAGGCGTATTTCAAGAAGAAGGGTTGTTCCGTCGAGTTGCTTCCCACGCCCAAGGCCGTTGAGGCCTGGAACACGGCGGAAGGCGAGACGATCGGGATGTTCCACGTTACGTGCTGAACGGGAGCGGAGTAGGGGTGATTCAGAGGGCTGCAACAGGTGTTCCAGGTCAAGGACTGCTAGCCGTGGAGCGCAAGATGGACATTCAAGCAGGAGATTGCGTGTTGGTCAACGTGGCCCCGTTCATCGGGTCGGCACGACGGAGCAAGGACTCGGTACCGTGCAGAGTCATCGAGGTCGACGGCACTCGGATCCGAGTCTGCACGGATCTTCCTTATCGGACGGTGGACCTGTGGGTTCAAGCCGCTTGGGTTGACGAGAAAGTGGAGCGAGCACAGCTCTTGGGCGAGCCCAGCCTGGCGTAGAGCTTCGGCCCGCGTGAGATCCGCCGACAAGTCTTGGAGCGGACGGGCCATGATGTCTGCTGAAACCGCCGGGCCCATCGTCCGTGGTTGCTGCCATGTGTACTACGCGCTGGATATCGGCTTTTCGGTCAATCTCAAGCGCTGCGCGGGCCTGATCCAGGAGGCACGCGAGGAAGGCGGGCTTCAGCGTCATGCCCGGGCACCGGCCTATCTGAATCTCCGGCCTGCTCCGGTTCACGTCATCCAGACCATCGAGCCGATTCAAGGCCCGACCTTCTTGACGGAGAACCGGGTCACGATCACGATCTACGACTTCGGGGCCGTGTCGGTGGAATACCGCATCCCTTTCGAGGGGACTCTTGACCAGATGGCTGCGCTGAGCAGCGAGCTGTACGACAACCAGCAGTTCGCGGCCGATGCCCGTGCGCGGGCCGAGTCGCTGCTGATCGCCATCGGCCCGGCGGTCCAGAGAGCGAACGTCCGCGAGGAGGTGGAGGACTACCTAATTTTTGAGATCCCTTCCTTGGTAGAAGGCGGCCCGGATCTGGCGGAGATCCTCAGGGACCGTGGGCAAGTCCTGGCCCAGGTGCTAAGCAGCAATACCCAGGGCCTTTCCCATCAGCAACGGCGGGAAGAGCTGTCCAGACACATCGCCTACGACGACGATCTGACGATCATCACCTGGAACGCGGCGATGGTGTTCGGGACGAAGATGGACGATGTGCTGACAGTGCTTGAACTGGCCAACGTCCAGTTGCGCGAGCTGCACTACCTCGATGACCGCCTCGACGACAGTCTGCAGGAATCCTACGACATCCGTGCTCGGGCAAAGAGCGTCAAGGCGTCGATGGATCGCATTCGGGAACTGATGCTCGACGGCCAGGCGTTCAGCGAAGCCGTGACCAACGCGTTCAAGCCGTCTCCCGATGCCTTCCTGGCCCGCGTCTATGCCCTTGCCTCCAGGGCGCTCGGGCTTGAACACTTCGACCGGAGCATCAAGGACAAACTGAGCCTGCTCAACACCCTCTATGCCACGCTCTCCGATGAGGCAGACCACGAGCGATCTGTGCGTCTCGAGTGGATCGTGATCATTCTTATCTTCATCGAGATTGTCATGGGGTTCTCTGAAAGGCTACTGCCGCTGTTTCACCGCGGGTAATCCTCTCGTTCGAGCGGTCTCGACTGCGGCACGAGGGAACCTGGCAGCGTCTCCACAAACGCGCGGATTTCATCCCGTACCCGGCGGTACGGGGCCAACCGCTGGTCTTCGGTCTTGGCGGCGGCCGCCAACCGTGGCGGATCGTCAAACCCTACGTGGAGGACCTCAACTTTTCCAGGAAACAACGGGCAAGAGTCGTGAGCGTTGTCGCAGACAGTCACGACGTAGTCAAAACGTATTCCGCGCAGTTCAGCGACGACCTTGGAACGTTGGCCCGATATGTCCACACCCACTTCCGCCATGACACGCACGGCGTCGCGGTTCAGGCCGTGGGCCTCAATTCCAGCCGAATACGGTTCGACCTGGCCGTTCTTGAGGTGACGCGCCCAGCCCTCGGCCATCTGGCTGCGGCATGAGTTTCCGGTGCAGAGGAACAGGACTTTCAGCATCGGGTCCGCCTCCGGAAAACCTTGTCACGGGGTATTGTCATAACCTGCTCCAACCACTCGATGTGCGCACACGCCGAATGCCGGACTCGACACCCCGTTGGACTGGACTGTAAGACGCGTTGCGGTGGCCTTGAAGGTGCAGGGGCGCCCTTCCTCGGACTTCGAATCATAACGCTTCAGCCCAAACGAGGCAAACAGCGGACAGGGAATGAGCGTCGATAAGTGCGTCGGCTTTGATTCCATCCCGATGGCCCCTGCGGACGACGGATCCCTGTGACCGGTAATCGGAAGCTGGCGTCGAGAAGGTGTCCGGCTATCGGTTGGCTATGCCCGTTGACGGTGCGATGCTCGATAGTCAACCAGGGCTCGCTCGACAAGGTAGCTGAGTTGGGACCGAGCCTCCCAGGACCAGTCGCGGTATGCGGCAATCAGGTCTACCGGCAACCGCAGCGTGACTTTCTGCCGAGGCTCCGCAGAGGCCGAAGGCGGGCCTGGGGGTCTCCCGCACCGAGCCCCGAAGAGCCTCGTGGCGGCCCGTTCTTCGGCTTGGCAAGGGCTGGATAGCGACCCCTGTGTGTTAGGGGCCTTCTGGGGCTTTGTACGGGCTGGCCTTGCGGACGTGTCTGGAGACAGCAGTTGATCTAGTAAACCGGGGATACCGCTACCTGCCTTCGTTGTCATAGGACTTCATCTCTCAGACGTCTTGCCACCCGGGCGTAGTCGTCCAACGCCTTGGATCGCGTAATTTCGAGGATTCTGCCGGCGGTTGTGGCGTAGAGCATACGGGCATCGGATCGCACGATGCCCAGGACGGGCGACACCCGTGCGACCTCGACCGCCACCTGTTCAGTGATCGCCCGTCGTCGGTGGGCGTTGGTGACGATGGCTCCCAACACCTGAAGGTCGGGCTGGATCCGTTCCTGGATGACGCGGACGGTCATCTCCAGGTGAATCAGAGCGTGTAGCTCGAAGCCGCCCGGTTGTACCACGGTGAGCAAACCGCCCGCGGTCGCCAGGCAGTTCACCGCGAGAATGCCCAACGACGGCGGGCAGTCGAGAAGAATCACAACGCTTTCGGGCAGTTGGGTTCGTTCCAGGCATGTCCGCAAGAAGTATTCGCGTCCTGTCTCGGTCAGCAACTCGGTCTCTGCCCGGGACAGCTCGATACTGCTGGGGCTCTTCGGCACTTTGAGATTCGAGATGGCGGTCTCAGTCTGGCAGGACGGCGAGATTGCCAGTCCGGCGAGCGCGGACTGGAATCGCCAGCAAACCAACGAGTTGCGGCGTGTCGCCCCGATGCGTGCAGACTCCTGCCCGATGGCCTGAAGCGATGCTTGCTATCCCGAAAAGTGCTAGAATGTGCGTTGTGCCGACGACTCTACGCCGCCCAGTGGGGTTGCCCACCTGATCGTTCGGGATTAGTAACTGACCGGGGGTTTCGCCATGACAGGGGCTCCTACAGACGTACAGAAGACCGCCACTGGCGACGTGCACCGAGCCCTGCTGGCCGTATCGGAGGCGATCGTCTCGCACCGCGATTTGCCCACGCTGTTCCAGGAACTAGCCGGCCGGATCCATCAGGTAGTGCAGTTCGATGGCCTGGCCCTGGTTCTGCACGAGGCGGCGAGCAACACCATGCGCCTGCACGTGCTGGAGGCCCCCGATCCCACCCCACACCAACTCGTGCTAGCTCTTCCTGTTGAAGACGACCCGGCGGGGTTGGTGTGGCAGAACCAGCAGCCGCTTATCACCTCCAGCGTGAGCGAGCTAAAGCGTTGGCCGGGATTCCTGGAACGAGTGCAGTCGTTTGGAGTCCAGAGCTGCTGCTGGCTTCCGCTCACTACTGCGCGGCGGCGGCTGGGCACGCTGGTGTTGGTGAGCAAGCAACCGTCCGCCTACGATACGGCGGACGTGGGCTTCCTTCAGCTTGTTGCCAATCAGGTGGCCTTGGCCATTGATAACGCCTTGGCCTTCCAGGAGATCGCGGCGCTGAAGGAACAGCTCTCGAAGGAGAAGGCCTACCTGGAGGAGGAAGCTCGGACCGAGCACAACTTCGAGGATATCGTTGGCGGGAGCTCGGGTCTGCGCCGGGTCCTCAAACAGGTCGAGACCGTTGCCCCCACCGGCTCCACAGTGCTCATCCGTGGCGAGACGGGCACGGGCAAGGAACTCATCGCCCGTGCCCTTCACGACTTGAGCCCGCGCCGCGATCGCACCTTTGTCAAGCTCAACTGCGCTGCCATCCCCACGGGGCTCTTGGAGAGCGAGCTATTCGGCCACGAGAAGGGCGCCTTCACCGGGGCCATCAGCCAGAAGGTCGGCCGTTTCGAACTGGCGCACCAGGGGACGCTGTTCCTCGACGAGGTCGGCGACATCCCGTCAGAGCTGCAACCCAAACTGCTCCGCGTACTGCAGGAACAGGAGTTCGAACGCCTCGGCAGCACAAAGACGATCAAGGTGGACGTGCGTCTGGTGGCGGCCACGAACCGCGACCTGGCTGCGATGGTCGCCGATGGCCGCTTCCGTAGTGACCTCTACTACCGCCTGAACGTGTTCCCGCTCGTGCTACCGCCTCTTCGCGAGCGCTCTGACGACATCCCCCCGCTGGTCCGCCATTTCACTCAACGGTTCGCCCGGCGCATGGGCCGGCGGATCGAGACCATCCCGTCCGCGGTCATGGAGGCATTGGCGCGCTACCCCTGGCCGGGCAACATCCGGGAGCTGCAAAACGTCATCGAACGCGCGGTCATCCTCTCCCCCGACTCGTCGCTTCGGGTCCCGCTGGGCGACTTGCAGCCTGTGGCCATGTCGGCCCCGGAGCTAACGGCCGCGGCGCCCACGCAGGAGCCAGCGCCAACTGGCGAGGCGGTCACGCTGGCCGACGCCGAGCGGGAGCACATCCTCGGTGCCCTCCGCGAGACGGGCTGGGTGGTAGGCGGGCCCAAGGGGGCCGCGGCCCGCCTGGGGATGAAGCGTTCGATGTTGTACTGGAAGATGAAGAAGCTCGGCATCTCTCGACGCGACTAGCGCGCGCCTGTTGGCGCCCGCGCGCGCCCGCTGGCGCGCCACCGTTGACACTTCCTCTCCTTCCTACGGAACGTCTCGTCCCGACCGGTCCACAAGTCGTTGCTGGTGCTTGTCTTACGAGGCAAAGCGCCGAAGCGGATGCCTCCGGCACGGCCCCTGCTTTAGAACCGTGTTGAACTTCACTACGGTCAACGCCAAACGCATGGGCGCCGGCGCGGGAGAAAAGGCACGTCGCTGAGATGGAGAGAGTGTCATGAGCGATGCAATTTTCGTGCTGAATGCCGGTTCCTCCAGCCTGAAGTTCTCAGTCTTCGGCCTGGCGGATCAGGATCTTAGCGTGGTAGCACACGGGGAGATCGAAGGGCTGGGCGCGTCTGCGCACTTCAAGGCGAAGGACGAGCGCGGCCGAACGCTGGCGGATGAGTCACTCGGCGACCCGACTAGACGCTTCGGGCATGCGGAAGCGTTCGCGCACTTGGCGCATTGGGCTTACGAGCATTTCGCCGATGAACTTGTGCCACTCGCCGTAGGTCACCGCGTGGTTCACGGGGGGCTGACATTCAGCGAACCGACGCTGATTGATGCCGCAGCCATGAAGAAACTGGAGCGGCTCATTCCGCTGCTGCCGCTGCACCAACCGCACAACCTGGAGGCCATCAGAGCGGTGATGCGGTTATGGCCAGACCTGCCGCAGGTTGCTTGCTTCGATACGGCATTCCACCGTGGAAGGGCCCAGGTGACCGAGCGGTTCGGCCTGCCCGATGACCTCTTCCGCCGGGGCGCACGCCGCTGGGGGTTCCATGGGCTATCCTACGAATACATCGCTGGCCGCTTTCACCGTCTTGCTCCGGACATCAGCCGCGGCAGAGTAATTGTTGCCCATCTGGGCAGCGGTGCCAGCCTGTGCGCGATGAGGGACGGCCAAAGCGCGGATACCACTATGAGCTTTTCGGCCCTGGACGGGATGCCGATGGGCACACGTTGCGGAACTCTCGATCCCGGCGTGATCCTCTTTCTGCTCCGGGACGGCTGGAGTGTCGATCGCATCGAGGATCTTCTCTACAAGCGATCCGGCCTGCTGGGAATCTCAGGCGTCAGCAACGACGTGCGCGAGCTGCTGGAAAGTGACTGCCCGCGGGCGGCCGAGGCGATCGAGTTCTTCGTGTATCGCGTCGTTCGCGAGATCGGCTCGTTGACCGCGGCATTAGGCGGCCTGGATGCGTTCGTCTTCACCGCGGGCATCGGCGAGAACTCTCCGGTGATCCGCGAGCGGGTCTGCCAGGGCCTCACGTGGCTGGGCGTCCACATCGACCCCGACGCCAACCAGCGTGGAAATGGGTGCATCTCTCCCGAGGGATGTACACCCTCGGTGTGGGTGATTCCAACCGATGAAGAAGCCGTGATCGCCTCCCACACCCTGGCCGTCGTCCGCTCGCCGGCGGCACGCGCCCGCTGGCGCACGCGCACGCCTATTGGCGCTCCACCGTTGACACTCCCGCTGCGTCCAACCGACCTCGTCCCGACCAATCCACAAGTCCTTGCTGGCGATTGCCTTACGAGACGAATCGCCGAAGCGGATGTCTCCGATGGCGAGTAAACCATGAATTCAACCGTAGTTACTGCAATGGCTGCGGCACTAGGTTCCTTGTTGGGTGCCACTGCTTCCATTGCTACGACTTGGATCACGCGGCGCGCGGAGACCAATCGCGCCCATTCGGAATGGAAGCTGCGCGTGCGCGAGTCTTTGTACAACGAGTTCCTCACGGAGGCTTCGCGCCTGGCTGTTGATGCAGTAGCCCACTGCCTGGAACGGCCGGATCAGCTCATGACGCTTTACGGGATTCTGAGTCGTATTCGACTCATCTCCGGGGAAGAGGTTGTGCGCCAGGGCGAAGCCTGTTGCCGTCGAATCATGGAACTGTACGGGCGGCCCAATCTAACGACAGATCAGATCCGCGCAGCCGTCGAGGCCCATGATGTCGATGAGATCGACCCGCTCAAGGAGTTCAGTACCGTTTGTCGGAACGAACTATTGGCGAGGCACTGGTGATTTGTCACATCCCAACGAGAGGAGAGGTGGCAAAGGAGCAAATCGGCCTCCCTCGTGGGAACTGAATGTAGTTGCGTAATCCGCCGGCAGGTAGTAATGAAGAGAACTCCAATGTCAGTGACGAACATTCTCTGCAGACGTCTCGCAGAATATGCGGACGACGCATCAACTGGCGCGATTGGCAGTGATTTTGACGATCGCGACGAGTGGGAAGAACTCCCGGTCCTTTTGCAGAGTAGCGATGTGAGCGACTTGATCAGGGTGGCGCAGCAGCGAGGCTTGTCCGCTGCGACCCTAGCCGGCAGCATTCTGCGTGAGTTCCTTCACTCCTTCAAGAACTTTGCCTGCCAAAGACGCTTGCCAGGGAGTCAGCCATGACAATCATCGAACGGGCCTTGGACCTGGTGACAAACGATTCGCGGGTCGGTCTCGGTTCCGGCCATGCCGCCCAGGCCTTCGTGAGGGCCCTCGGCGAACGCGTTCGGCGCGGGCGCCTGCGCGTCCACGGCGTGCCTACTTCCGAGGAGACAGCAAGTCTGTCCCGGAAAGAAGGCATTCCGCTACTGAGCCTTGCGGAAGCCGAAATCCTCGACCTGACCGTGGATGGCGCGGACGAGGTCGACCCCCAGCTTAACCTGATCAAGGGCTACGGCCGGGACATGGTCCGGGAAAAGATCGTCGCCGCCTCATCGCGCCGACTAGTCATTCTAGTGGGTGACGAGAAGATCGTCTCCCAACTGGGAACGCGCGGCAAATTGCCGGTCGAAGTCGTCCCCTTTGCTTTGCCCTTGTGTGAGCGGCGGCTGGCCGAACTAGGCTGTCAGCCGGTTCCTTACGTTCGAGAAGGCAGATTGTTTGTGACCGACAACGGCAATCACATCCTCGATTGCCAAATCCGCCCGATCCCGGACGCGGTTCGGTTGGAAATGGACATCCGTGCGATTCCCGGCGTGGTGGGCACCGGGTTGTTTCTAGGAATGGCCGACACCGTTATCGTCGGGGACCGGAACGATTTCCGGTTCATTGAGGAGAAACGGCGCGGGGACAGGCGCGAGTGAGCCAGAGGGTGGCAGTTACATAGGATACCGGCCGGTGAACGATCGAGTGGTGAGCGATAACGACGGCAGCAATTACCGCTCACAACTCACTACGGATAACCAACCCTGCTGCCGACCAGACGAGGAATGACCCATGACAACTGAACTCACCGACGCAAGACGCAAGACCGGAGATGGTAGTAGCGCTGCAGCGGCGGCCCCGCTCTCTGCCGAGGAGCTGCGCAAGATGCACGCCTACTGGCGCGCCGCGAACTACCTGTCCGTCGGCCAAATCTATTTGATGGACAATCCGCTTTTGAAAGAGCCGCTGGGACTCAAGCACGTCAAGCCGCGTCTGCTCGGCCACTGGGGGACCACTTCAGGGCAGAACTTTCTCTACGTTCACTTGAACCGGGTCATCAAGCTCTACGACCTGAATATGCTCTACATTTCGGGCCCCGGGCACGGCGGGCCGGCCCTGGTTGCCAACGCTTACCTGGAAGGGACGTACAGCGAGGTCTACCCCAACATCGGGCAGGACGAGGCGGGCCTGAAGCGACTGTTCACGCAGTTCTCGTTCCCCGGCGGAATTCCCAGCCATGTCGCTCCGGAGACGCCCGGTTCTATCCACGAAGGCGGAGAGTTGGGGTATGCCCTGTCGCACGCCTACGGGGCGGCATTTGACAACCCGGACTTGATTGTTGCCTGCGTCGTGGGCGACGGCGAGGCCGAGACAGGCCCCCTGGCCACCGGCTGGCACGGCAACAAGTTCCTCAACCCCGTGCGCGACGGCTGTGTGCTGCCCATCCTGCACCTGAACGGCTACAAGATCGCCAATCCCACGGTGTTGGCCCGGATCAGCCACGAGGAGTTGGACTCGCTTATGCGCGGCTATGGCTACACTCCCCATTTCGTCGAAGGAGACGACCCGGCGATAATGCACCAACTCCTGGCGGGTACCCTCGACCGCGTCATCGGCGAGATCAAGGCCATTCAGGCCGACGCCCGCAGCAATGGCTTCACCAATCGCCCCTTGTGGCCGATGATCGTTTTCCGCAGCCCCAAGGGCTGGACCGGCCCGAAAGAAGTCGATGGCCAGAAGACGGAGGGTTACTGGCGCTCGCACCAGGTGCCGATGTCCGACATGGCCAAGCCTGGGCACGTGCAGGTCCTCGAAACCTGGATGAAGAGCTACAAGCCGGAGGAACTGTTCGATGAGGCGGGCCGCCTGATTCCGGAGTTGGCCGAGTTGGCACCGAAGGGCGAGAAACGTATGAGCGCAAACCCGCACACCAACGGCGGCATGCTGCTTAAGGATCTCAAGCTGCCGGACTTCCGGGAGTACGCCGTCGAGGTGCCCAGCCCCGGCGCCACGGACGCCGAGGGGACGCGGGTCATGGGAAAGTTCCTCCGCGACGTCATGAAAATGAATCTCGACAGCGGTAACTTCCGGCTGGTCAGCCCGGATGAGTCCAACTCGAACCGCTGGCAGGACGTCCTCGAAGTCACCAACCGCGCCTGGGTGGCCGAAACATTAGCCTACGACGACCACCTCAACCCGGATGGTCGCGTCATGGAGGTCCTCAGCGAACACCAGTGCCAGGGCTGGCTGGAGGGCTATCTGCTCTCTGGGCGGCACGGCTTCTTTTCGTGCTACGAGGCCTTCATCCACATCGTCGACTCGATGTTCAACCAGCACGCCAAGTGGTTGAAGGTGACGCGGCATATTCCCTGGAGGCGACCGATCGCCTCGCTGAACTACCTGTTGTCCTCGCTCGTCTGGCGCCAGGATCACAACGGTTTCAGCCACCAGGATCCCGGTTTCATCGACCACGTCGTGAACAAAAAGGCGGAAGTCATCCGCGTCTACCTGCCGCCGGATGCCAACACGCTTCTGAGCGTGACCGATCACTGCCTGCGCAGCCGGCATTACGTCAACCTGGTCGTGGCCGGCAAGCAATTGGCACCACAATGGCTGACCATGGACCAGGCGGTCAAGCATTGCACGGCCGGCATCGGCATCTGGGATTGGGCCAGCAACGACCAAGGCGGCGAGCCCGATGTCGTCATGGCGTGCTGCGGCGACGTGCCGACATTGGAGACCCTCGCCGCGGTGGACTTGCTCCGCAAGCACCTCCCGGAGTTGAAAGTGCGCGTGATCAACGTGGTGGACCTGATGAAGCTCCAGCCAGCGAGCGAACACCCGCACGGCTTGAGCGACCAGGACTTCGACAGTCTCTTCACGAAGGACAAGCCGATCATCTTTGCGTTCCACGGCTACCCCTGGCTGATCCATCGCCTGACCTACCGCCGCACCGGTCACAAGAACCTGCACGTGCGCGGCTACAAGGAAGAAGGCACGACCACAACTCCCTTCGACATGGTGGTTCTGAACGACTTGGACCGCTGGCACCTGGTCATGGACGTGATCGACCGGCTGCCGCAGTTGGGCGCTCGGGCCGCGTACTTCAAGCAGGCGCTGCGCGAGAAGCTTATCGAACACAAACACTATATTTGCCAGCACGGCGACGACATGCCGGAAATCACCAACTGGCGGTGGGGGCAGGAAGAGAAGGCCGCCGGGCGGCGGACCCGCGACACTGCGGGCGATAACGTCTGATGAGGTGAGAACGGCGGGAATGACGCGAAAAGGAGCGAACGTGGCAATGACTGAGCAAATCGAGAAAAGTCTTTTTGAAATCGACTTCGCCTCGCTGACGCGGCGGACGTTCACTCCATCTCCGGCGGCCTGGGAAGATCAGGTGCTCTACTTCTTGCTGCTGGACCGCTTCTCGGACGGCCGGGAAAATGACGGCTACCGGGACAACGCGGACCGTCCGGCCCAGAGCGGCACCACACCGCTTTACCAGCCTGGGGACTCTGGCCGGGTCGATTACGGAACTTGGCTCAGCGCCGGCAATGATTGGCAG
>Ga0163210_1000321_pt1 | contig 19735 bp, 14 predicted proteins | sample Kivu_220m_FD_113536 | JGI IMG/M metagenome (GOLD analysis project Ga0163210, IMG submission 113536) | Freshwater microbial communities from Lake Kivu, Western Province, Rwanda to study Microbial Dark Matter (Phase II) - Kivu_220m | ecosystem: Environmental > Aquatic > Freshwater > Lake ...
GCAATCGGCGCGCTGATCGTTTCATTTCGATTCCATACCTGCGGTGATTTCACAAATAATATGTGACAAAATCTCACAAGTAATTGGTGACAATACGCTTAAGAGATCTGATCTGATCTGGATTCAATTTCTGCTTTGCCAACCAGTCGCGATCTGGCTGAGGCCACAAGAAATCCTCTAGCCTACGACATTGACGCAGCTTGCTCGAGAGATCAAGGACTTGCCTCCACGTTTGGTTGTCATTTCTATCAGCACGTCGCCAAACTTCATAAACTTTCGAAAGCTTTGCCGAATCGTGTGGATCGGCCAAGTAGATGAGGATGTTGTCCAAAGCCCCCGCAGTAGTACGAGTCGTATTGGTTGTCCGCAGTAGTGTGTCAGCGTATGCGATCTGTTTCTTCCTCAGCTCATCGACAACTTGGTGTCCTTGCTCATCTGTTGGTACTAGAACAGCTACTGTTGAGTCTGGGTGATCGGGAAGCCATTCCGCGATTGAATTGGTGACTATACGGAGTTCATCGTCCCGATTCATCAAATCACTCAATATGCGGATTCCTGTCGGGTTATCTTCGGGATTAGGTTGGGGATCATCCGCGGGTGCAGGCTCAATGTACGGTGGAACCAGCGCATCGCGCACGTCAGCTAACGGATGTTCATTTTGAGTCCATCGAACTAGGTAGTTTGCCAAACTAATAATGCTTTTCGTTGAACGCCCGGAATTGGGAAGTTCTCGTGGGTGGTCCGCCTCATTCATAAAGTTCCGCAGGAACCTTGGGTCCGCTGTAGTAAATGTCTCAAAGATTGCTTGGTTGGGATCACCAACACGCACCCAATTGCCGTTTTCCCCGACCAATATACGTAGCAAATTCTCCTGAAGCGGATTACTATCTTGAGCTTCATCTTCAAGGATGTAAGGCCATCGATAACGACATCGCTCAAGGAATTTCTCATCGGATCTCAAAGCAGCAATTGCCAATCGTACAAGATCATCGAAATCCACAACACCGCGGTAAACCAGTGCCCGCTGGTATGACGCATAGATGTCACATCCCATTTGTGCAAGAGGAAAATCCGCCTTCGTTGTACTCAGCCGTTGGCGAAGCTGGTCAGGGGCAACCTGTCTATTCTTGGCGGAACGGATAAACTGTAGTGCAATGGTAGTTGCGAGATCAGGAAGTTGCCTACTCCGAATCCAATTGAGTTTGTTCTCATCTAGTTCAGCACTGAGATATCGTTCGAGAATATCAGCGTTGCTCTTCACCCAAGCGAGCGCGGCATTGTTGCGTATTTTCTCCGCTTCCTGCTCATCTATTATTTGAAAGTCTTCTGAGAGTCCAACCAGACCAGGGCGTTCTCGAACGATATCATGTGCAAGCCCATGCAGAGTGCGGACCCTGTAGCCGGTCAGTGAGAGTGTATTGTGTTCATCTCTAATCACTGAACGAATGCGGGATGCGAAGTTGTCAACAGCAGAATTGACTAGCGTCACTACCAACACTTCTTGATCTTCAGCCAGCTTTCCGCTGGCGACGATCTTGGCGGCCAGATAGGAGAGAGTGTATGTCTTGCCACTACCAGGCACAGCGCAAATTCCCATTTTGCCGCCAACATAATCCAGGACTTCCTGCTGTTTGGGTCTTGGCTTAAACATATGCGTCCTTGACTACATGTCCCTGTTTCGCAAGGGTCCTCAGAACACGCTGCACGGCCAGAATGAGCTGCCCGCGGGATTCGTACCCGTCCTCAGAAAGTTCGTTCACTCCAAGGTAAATCCCTCTGCGGCACCGACGTACCAACCCTTGCATAAGACCATAGAGACGGTCTTGATTCAAAACAAGCTCATCCGTATCCGTCCAGACCTTTCCCGCCTCCCACTCTCTGGCCAGTACGTAAGGATGGGTGAGCGGTTGATACAGACGTTCGTGCCAGCCACGGTTACCGATGTCTATCCAGAATTCGTAGTCAACTGGATAGTTGGCCATCAAGAAGGTATGTGCCGGCACAAGCAATACGGCATCAATTGGCTGGATTTGCCAGCTTTGCAAGTACTGTGCACCGAATAGCCCATCCTGCACCATTTGACTATATTCTCTCCCCAGTGATTTGGATGGGATGCCGTTCCTGAAAGATAGGCGAAATCTTTTCGCGGATTCGATCAACTTTGCGATAATCACACCTTCACCAAAGCTACCGTGAATACGGAAACCTGGCATCGATAACGCTTCCCCAAATAGTCGACTGTAGAAATAATCGATTTCTTCCTCAGGATGCGATGCGTAGCTTATCACCCAAGAGCGCAATAATTCATATGCGGTGCCTAGTCGATAGGTAATCCGATCGCGCGATTCTGGTACGATTTGATCGAAGGAAGGAAGCGGGGGCGAACCATCACTTCGATACATTTCTGCCAGCAGGCGAGCACGTACCAAATCCATTCCTTCGATTGCCGTTATTAGAGCGTATGCAATCTCAAACTTGGTAGGCTTTATCCCCCATTGAGGATGAGCAAGTGCTCCCAAAGTCAAAAGACACTGAATCGTTGGTTCATCTCTCAAAGCTCGAGAAGGTCGGTGAGAACGTGAAGGAATACCTCTTTTCTCAAGCCTAATTGTGATAGCAAATCGCAAGGCGTCGCCCAAGTACGGTGCCAAAACCGTGATGGATCCAGGAGAAGCCCCGCCATTTATGAGATCCGCTATCCGCTCAGCAACCCAATCAAGCATTTCTGGTAGATAGCGATGAACTCCGTAGAATAGAGGAAACGGTGATCCTACCGCAGAATTCTGTTGCGGTCTGTCGCTGCTAGCAGCAGGCGTCTCCTTTCGGTTGAATGCGCGCCTAATAGAGTAACTCAGGTGTTGCAATTCAATCGATGACACGAATGAATGATCGAAGGCAACACTTTCAGCGCAAAACTCTTTTAGCCCCAAGCCACTGGACGGAGAAGATCCGAGAAAGGCGCGATATCCAGCCTCTTGATCGTAGATGATCAGGGCAGAATCGAAAAAGGGCATCCATTCTCTCAGCAGATCATGCGCAATCGGCGTATCCTCTTCAATGTTGTCGACAATCAAATGACGATATGTTCGGATGAGGTATTGCCGGCACACTTGACTTGTCCATACGTGCTTCATGAAAACTTCGATTTGCAGCGAAAAGTCGAGGAGGTTGTTTTCAATACAGAATTCACGAAACAAAGTCGCACATTTTTGTGCATCTTCATAGACACGGGCACGCGCCGAGTCACCAGCCCAAGCCGCTGTTAAGCGCTTGCCTATTTCCGTATAAGGGAATCCAACCACTGCCGCTTTGTTCAAATTGTCAATGATCTGGCTGTAAAGACGATTCCGGCTAATCGCGACTGACTCAAAACACCCGCCCTCAATACATGGCCGAATCACGCGAGCCATATGATACTGAGCCGTTTCTAGCGTCAGAAAAATGGGGGCAATTTCAGGAGTCGCAAAACCAGCCTCTTTGGCAATCAATGGCCAGAACAAGTCGATCATTCGCCGGGCCAATCCGCCAATAGTTACAATGGATGCGAATCCGCCCGCTGGCATGTTTGGTTGCCTGATCGCATCATAATAAGGCACGGCCAGCGTGCGAAGCGGGGCAATCACAAGTATCGAGTCAGCCGGTACGCCTTGATCAATCAAAAACAACAGGCGGTGTACGCCTGTTGTGGTTTTCCCTGTGCCAGCAACACCTTCTAGGAACAGTCCCTTCGCAATCGGTTTCTGGACAATGGTAAGTTGCTGTTTTGTGAGAGTAACGAGAGACATATCGAATTCGTTTCCTTAGAGGCAGTCTATCCAGTGGCCCTTACTTATTCTTGTGAAAGACGCATAAGTACAGTTCGCGCTTCTTCCCAATCAATCCATTCAACGATCGCCCGAGAACGCAAAAGAGCGTCAGGCAAGAACTCATCAAACTTGTGAATTCTTAGCAACTCAACAGGAATGCTGGAAACAACGTCTGCTGGCGTGATAGTTGTGTTTAGGACTTGTTGCAATTTGGAACGCAGGTCTTTGAGTTCAGGAGTCCGCTTAATGCCTATCACCCAAGGGAAAAACATTTGCGGAAAGTCAGCATCCATACCGTTTTGCTTGAGCATGATTTGCAATGTACGGGCTGCACGGGATCCGGTCCAAGGGAAGAGAATCCACTGGTGATCAGTTTCAAACATTTCTTTTTTCCCGAGATTGAATTGATCACTCAACTTGCGCGCTTCAGCCAGAGCCATCTGACCACGGGGAGACAAATAGCGTAGTACATCGTCGCGGCATAACAGCTCCCGGACACGTTGGCCAATTTTAGGATGTATTTCAGGAACACCAGCCCCGGCAAACATGACATTCCGAGCTTCCTTGGCCGGCGCAACCAGCACTTGCTTTTGATCCTGTAAGACTTGCTTGACTTCCCAGACACGACCAACAAGCAACAGGCAGGTGCCGGGCAACAAGTCTGGTGATGGACTGATTCGCCCTAGTGTTCTTGTGCCATGCAAAACATCCCATTCCGGCGGGGTCTCGAACACGGCATAGAAGTCGCGCGAACGCGCTATGCGTTCTCCCGCCAACCCTAATATTAGGTCGCCATCCGGCATCTGCTCAATGTGATCAATCTGAGCAAGGTGCTTCAGCAAATCAGCATAATCGTCTGGCTTTACGCCTGGGAAGACCTTAGATCCCAAGAAAAAACCCACCAGATCGCGCGGTGAGCTTCCGTGCGTTTCAACTAAACGAGCGAGCACCTGGTGATACAGAACATTGTATGGTCTGGTACGTTCCAATGGCGGCTCAATCCAGCCTTCCAAGAAGAGGTCAGTAACTGCCAGTGCCTGCAGCAACGAGAAGGGGATACGTTCATAGAATGAATCGCCTGGATTGGGTGATAACTCTGTCGTATAGATCTGCATCGTGCGGGGTTCGCCTGGGCGTCGCCCACTTCTCCCGATCCGCTGGATGAATGACATAACAGAATGCGTGCTATCAATCTGCACGACCAAATCGAGCTGACCAATATCGATCCCCAATTCAAGTGTATTGGTGCAAACTACAGAGGTAGGCCGATGCTGATCCTTCATTCTCGCTTCAGCGTCTTCGCGGATCTCTTTACTTACGGAGCCATGATGGGGTAGAAACCTCTCATCGAGGCCATCGCGTTGACAACGACGACTCAGTTCGGAGGTGACGACCTCCACGTCTCTCCGGCTGTTACAGAAAATGAGCGACTTGCGATTCTTCGTTAAGACATAAAGATCGTCAATCAACTCCGGGGGAATGTCTGCGCTGTTCGTTGCAAAATGAAGATGGCTAAAGCGGGTCGGAACGGTAATGCCAGAAGGATTGATCAACCTAACGTGCTCCGGATTATGGGGATTCAGCCAGCGCTTCGCCGCCTCATAATCGCCAACGGTCGCTGACAATCCAATTCTCCTTGGTCGACCCGAAGATGGATACGCGGACAGACGCTCCAGTTGACTTCGAAGTTGCACACCTCGATCCGATTCCAAAAAGGCGTGCACTTCATCGACTACGATAAAGCGAAGTCCACCAAATAGGCGGCGAAGTTTTTCGGTTCTGTTAATGAAAAGGCTCTCGATGGACTCAGGGGTGATTTGGAGGATTCCACCTGGTTTTTCAATCAACTCCGATTTATGCTCAGTTGAGACGTCGCCATGCCATCGATGGACAGGTATATCGCCCTCATGGCAAAGAATCTCAAGGCGTTGAAACTGATCATTGATTAATGCTTTGAGTGGTCCGACATACAAAACGCGCACTGAGCCAACGGCATCGGTGTGGATCAGGCTGAGGATAGGGAGGAATGCTGCTTCAGTCTTTCCACTTGCGGTTCCCGCCGTAATCAGGAGGTCGTCCTGGGTATCGAAGATGACTTGAATTGCTTCGGATTGAATAGGGCGCAATCCCTCCCATGATTGTGCGTAGATGAATTCCCGGACAAACGGCGCAAGTCGGTCAAAAGCGGATTCGTCGGTCATCTTTCACTTCACCTTGAAATCTGTAAACCGATCGAGTGGGTCTTGGTTACCCTCTGATAATTGTTCGGTAGGCTCCTCTGAATCATCGTGTGCGCTCATCGGAGCAGGCAAGCCAGAGACGATCTCCTGCCAGGTCTTTTCTGGATATTGCGCTAGTAGGTTCAGCAAATTTACAAACTCGCGGACAAGATCCCGAGGTGTAGCAAATTCCTTTGCGCCGATTCGTCGCAATGAATCTTCCATATATGCCAAGATTGCAGCGTCCTCAAGCGCGCGGCTCTGCGGGACGGTCTCCCGGTGAATATCGCGAACCTTCTGCAAGAGAACGTAGATCTCTTCGGCGGTCAATGGCGGTAGCGAGAGAACAGGCCCGGAAAAGTCACGCATTTTGTCGGTCACGAAACGACTGCCAGATAGCCGGCTGCGCAACGCCTCGTAGCTAAAAAGACCCCGGCGTTGATCTTCAAGAAACTCCGGTGTGCCGCTGAAGATGAAGCCAAAGTATCCTGTGCGTCCCTGCAACGAGTCGTTGAGTATGCTCAAGACTTTCTCGTAGTTATTGTTGCGCGCTGTGCTGTTGGTGATCTTGTAAAGATTAACTGCCTCATCAAGGCAGATAAGAAAGCCCGCGTATCCAACATCGTGAGCAAAACGTGCGATGATTTTCAAATAGTCGTAATAGTTGTCGTCATCAATGATAGAGCGAACATCCAACGCTTCGCGCGCTTCAGTCTTCGTGTTGTATTCGCCTCGCAGCCATTGAATCGCACTGCTTTTCAGAGCGTCGTTTCCTTCGATGTAACCTTGATAGTAGGCATTCAAGACAATCCCAAAATCAAACCCATGCACCAGTTCTTCCATTCCATTCACGGTAGCCATGATGCTCGTCTTGACCGCTTCGGTGAATTCAGAGGCGCCCGCAGCTGATCCCTGTTTCGTTGAAACTTCCGCTTGGACACCCGAAATCCATCGCTCGATTATGGCCGGAAGGGCATTTCCGTCTGGCCGGGTCTGGGTCGAGAGATTCTTCATCAATTCTCGATAAGTCGCGCGTGCTTGTCCGTCCGATCCATAAAGACGATGCTCGGGCGAGAAATCCGCATCGGCAACCAAGAACTTGTTTTCAAGTGCATAACTACGAGCAAGTTGTAGCATAAAGCTCTTCCCGCTGCCAAAGCGGCCGACAACGAAACGCACTGTTGCCCCGCCTTCGCGGATGCGGTCGAGGTCTTGTTTGATTGCAGCGATCTCGCGTAGTCGACCAACCGCGACATGTCGCAACCCGCTGCGAGGAACAACGCCAGCACTGAGAGAACTTAGGATTGCGTTCGCTTCACGCTTAGAAACTGGCATGGATCACTCTGTCTCCGGAATAGATAAATGTTGACGCAATGATTTCAGGTCCTCTTCTTCCATAAGCCACTTATCGCCATCGTGAAAGATCGGGAGGTGACCGAGGATGTCGGTTGCTTTCTCACTCAATGCATCCAGCGCCGCATTGGCCATGAGGTCGTGCTTTTTGGCAACCGTCTCGATTTCATCTTCAGCGAGACCACCTCTCTCGGCAAATAGTCTGATCAAGTCGATTTGAACAGGTGCCAATTGTGTGAGTAGGTCATCCCAAGGATCGTAAACTGTGGAGAGTGGAGACGCGACGGGAATCACTTCTGGTGACGATTCCGCGATCACGACTTCCAATTCATCGAGAAAATCTTCTGCCAACGTCAGCACGCCGACGTCGTCTTCGTAGATCAGGCGATCCCCCAAAACCTTGAGAGATTTCTCATTCACGTCGTCGATGATAATATTGGGCGGGATTGAGTACGGTAGCAATTTTGCGGTCAGTTCGTCAACGGTTCTCAATTCCTTGTTGAAAATACTTGCGATGGCGTATCGATACGGCGCCTCAAAGGTGGCCCAGAGCTGGCGCATCTCGGTCAGGTCAGTAAGCAATGCTTTGGGCTGGGCCATTGCCTCCTTAGCCGCATCCACTTCAAGCATCGCGCCAATGACTTGGCTTTCCTCGTGAAGAGAGGCTACGCGTGCTTGATCTATAGAAATGTGAATAGGCGGTGGGGGAACTTGGACGGGCGCGAATGCTATTTCCAGCACCTTGGCCAAGTCTGGCTCTAGTTTTACGCCTGACAGTTTACTCGGATAACGCGCCTGTTTGCGCAGGATGTTTTCCGCGTACTTTACCACGGCTGTCAACTGATCACTCAAACGTGCATCGCCTAGATAGTCGCGACTTAAGCCAAGGTCGATCTCTTGTGGATGGGGATAGCCAACAAGTGCGGAAGCAAAAATTGGCTTACGCATCCGACGGAGTTCAGACGACGTGAATCGCTCTAATATGGTCTGGCTTGCGGTTCGTTGCCAAAAACCAGCGGCAACGCGAATTGCCTTTTCGTATGCGCGATCAAGCTGTCCGTCCTTGTTGTATTCTTGGTAGAACTTGTTGCGCGGATGGTAGGCTGTCAATTTGGCCCAGAGGTGATAGGGCATGTCGCCGGTCCCACCGGCCTGCGTGTATTGATTGACGATGAGATTAATCACCGGCGACGGCAAATGGTCGGTGAGAGGCAAACATTCGGACCACCAATCCATTGCAGCGCTGATGCTACTCTTGAGCGCCAGCAAATCGCCGGCCCAATCTGGGAGGTAGTTGTCCAGCCGAGGATGCTGAGAGCGATATGTCTGCCATAGGACCTTCAAGCGAGCAACTGCCTGGTCGACTTCTGTCGTTTCAATCAAATTGAGGAGTTCATATACGTGAACGAAAATGTAGCTTAGATCCGTGGGGAGAAACGCACCCTGACGTACGCGCGTGCGCCAGTAGAAATACCAACGCTGTTGATCCGGGTTCATCGAAGAATAGGTCGGCCAGTACTGCATATAGAGTACAGGCTCAGCAGGATTACCCTCGCGATCTCGATATCGCTGCGCTTCCCTGAGAAACCGCGTGCCCTCAGTTTCGTATGCGATAGATACCCTGACGAAGGGCTGTCTCTGTTCAACGCGTTCCGTCGGCAGGATCTCCACAAACCGGTCTTGTATTCGTGGCTCGGTTGGAAGACTTATAGGACGCAGAGTGGTAGCGTGAAGGGATGGTGATACCCCTAAGAGATTTGATTGGCTAACCAGACGTATTTGTTCATCCGCAAAGGATTTCAAGGCGACGACTGTTGAACGTGCTGCCTTATATCCATTAGCCATCGGAGCGATAGCCAACTCGCGAATCTTCGTTTGCATCTTTGTGATTAGATTGGTATCGAGCAATATCCAAGTGGTGTCATCGTAACGATAATACCGTTGGTCTGATGCATCTGAAACCGCTGAATGGGGCAGCCTAAGATTGCCTATCTCATATTCGATTTGAAAATCCAATTGATCCTGTGGGTTGCTATTCGAGCTTTCCTGTGGGATCGGTGTAACGATTGTGGGTTTCCACGGGTCTTGGATAACCCGAAGCTGTACAGCCGCGTCACTCAACAAGATATTGGATGCCGTTTTTATTGTTCCTAGTTCGGACTGAATGAACTCGGGAACGTTTTCAAGAGGAATGAGCTTCGGTGATTTGTCTAGCAAATCCAGCACTACAGGGTCTGTGATGTTGGACACAGGCCAGAAGATATTGCCTTTTCTCACGAAAGTGTCATTATTCCAGTTTCCGGATTCTTGCGCTGGGGTAAACTGCCCATTTTTAGAGTAACCCGTCTCTATTCTAACACCAGCAGTAGGATCAAAATCGACCCGCGCCGCTTGGTATACTGGTTGATCGCTGATCAGCAACTGGCGGGATCTTTCACTCTCTTCTACGTTTGGTTTGCTTCGCAGATAGTGCAGCACGGAGAGAGTCATGTCCAACACCAGAGTACCGTTCTCATGAACGTCAGGGTTGAGGCTTTTTAGTGCGTAGAGCGTCTGCTGATCCGTTTCTGTCAGGACATATGCAACATAGGGGTCTTTGGTCTCTTCTCGATAGCCATAGGACCAAAGGTCAGCAACGTTCGATATTTGCTGCCAAGTTCCGCTGACTTGCCTGTATACTCCAATGACGTGTTGACCCGTATCGATCATCTCCATCACGAACGCGAGCTCGATTGGTTCGAGTTGAACCTTTCGTAGGAGTTGCCTAATCCAGGAGGCCATCAGCTTGGCTCCGTTGCGGTTAGTGACGTAAACCATTGCGGAACCGGCTCCCACTCCGGGAAAAGACCTACGACGTACTCGTCTAACTCAGAAGAATCCACTGGATGGTGTTGCAATGCGCGGACAAAATCGGTAGAGTGAATTCTTTCCAGCTTTGCAATCGGCGACTTGATGCTTTGCAGCTCATCGCGCAGTCTGTCTCTCTCCGCGCAAAACGCGATGGCTTGGCTGTTCAAGTCACTCAAGAGCACCCGATAATGCTCTGTGATTTCACGTTTGCCCTGAAAATCTTGGAGCATCAACGTCGGTATCTGCTGGGTGTATCTACGTATCCACTCGTTGATCGCTTGCTGTTTACCGCTACCTACGCCCTGGACGCGATAAGCTTGAGTCAGGTCGGTTAGACGCGATCGGAATGTTGTCGCCAAAATGCGATTCCGCATCTTGGGACCAATACCTCTAACTTCAGTGAGGCGCGCGTAGGCAATCAGTCGCTCCAGGGTTATCCGTAGTTTCTCTTGTTGCTCACTCTCCAGCGCGGTGATTTGATTCTGTAGTGCTGACCATTTTGCTTCGCACAGTTTCAGTTGGGCACTCTTGCGACTGTGTGCTTGACGCAGCGCAGTGAGTTGCGTTGTTCCGCGGGCCCTCTGATAGTCCATTGTTGCCTGCAATTTCATCGACTCTTTACGGATTGCCTGAGGATTAAAAAAGAGCTGATAGGCAGCAAATACGAGCACTACAAATATGCAGCTCAGCAAACAAGACAGCCCTAGAAAGCCGACAACGATTTCCATAATTCATCTAAACGGTTGTGATAGAAATCATCAGTTCGATCTAGGCGAGTTGATTGCATTATTTCTGGCTGACTGTGACATATTCGGCATTAGGGGCAAAACCGAAACGGCTTCAGAGAGGCTTGACACGTCACTACGATTTTGACCTACTCTTGAAGCATGATATCGATTTGACCTAGAACATGGCTGGATATGAGACCTGCCCAATTCGAGATGCGTGCTCGGTTCCGCTAATAAGAAGCACTTGCCTTACTGCCTGAATGCAGTTAAAGACAAGTGCCGAGGATCGCAAGATGATTACGCAGCAACAGCGATCTTCGTCACCCGGGCACTAGCTGATCGTACTGTACCTTTGTTCGACATCGAACAGTATTAAACAGTCTAATCCGCAGCCCGCGGGACAAAGAAAGGTTTACAACTACAATACTATCTTTGCAAATGTTTTGAGTCTGTTATGCCTGTTCTTAAATAGCCTTCGCCTCAAATTGAACTTCTTCAGGTCCAGTATACCACAACCAGGAAGTGAAATCAAAAAAGCTCTTGTGTGCCGGTCGGCGTGGCAACGACCAACGGGTCTCCAAAACAAAAAAGCGCCTATCTTCGGCCTCTCAAACGCTTTGGCGAGGGACGCCGACCTTGTCCCTCGCCATACAGTTGCCATTGTCTGGTGCGAACCTCATGCAGGTTTCTTTCCCGCGTCAGACTTTTTGGATACACTACTCCGGAATCAGGCAAGATGCCTCCGACGACTACGCGAGATTCCGTTATCCCCGCGACTTGCCGAACGCCACAACATTCAGAGGCCCAAGCCACGCTCCTTCATGCTGACCCAGTTGTGTGCGCTACCGATGACGAGATGGTCAATCAATTGGATGTCCAAGAGTTTACCGGCGCGTACGGCCTCCGCGGTCATGGAAACATCTTCGGGACTGGGCGAGGCATCGGTACTGGGATGCGAATGGGCAAGAATGATGCTTGCACAGTTGTGACGGACTGCTTCTCCAAAGATCTCACTCATGCGAACGACCGTTGTATGGAGGGATCCTTGGTAGATGAGTGGCATTCCGAGAACCCGGTTCCGCGTATTCAGGAGTATCACTCGCATTTGTTCTTGCTGCAGACCGGACATCTCCGGTAGTAGCAGCTCGGCGGCATCTCGGGGCGACTGCACGAGCGGCCGCTCTTGCAACGGCTCCGTCCACATGCGCCGACCCATTTCGAGGGCGGCGCGCAGATGCGCGAGGCGCACGCGAGTCATTCCCTCGACTTGCCGAAGCTCGGCCGGACTCGCATGCGCGAGCTGGTTCAATGTCGTCCAGCGCGCAAGCAAGCGCAGTGGGAGCAGTGGATCTACTTTGCTATCCAGCGCCAGTTGCAAGAGCTCTGCTGCTGACAATGCTTCAGGACCACAGCGCTCCAGGCGCGCGAGCGGCTGTTCGCTCGGTGGGGTTTCGTGCAACAGTCGTGAAGCACTTTCCTCAGGCTGAATAAGGTACGACAACTGCTGGTGAGTTGGTGATGACATATGCAACGTTACTCATCCTGCCCTAGCCAAGTGCCCGATTGCTTTTCTCGCCATGATGTCACACTCCATGAGAAGGATGAGCGCGAGACGCATTGTCTCGCGCTCATCCACCTATCGCAGTTACTCCGATGCCGTTAGAATAACGCCATCTGATGGGTACTAGCCGAATTCGCAACTACTTTCGGTTCTGATAACGCGGCAACGGTGTCGGCGAGAATCTCGGTTGCGTCCGTTGCCAAGGTTGGGAGTGACGATCCGATGAATTCGCCCCTCTCGTCGGCGTGACCACTTCCACCGATAGAGATCTTGCGGAAGAGGCAACCCAGGTCAGGCACATCCGCTCCTTCGATCACGCTGCGGGCGAGGTCGGCCAGGAATCCATGACCTGAATCCGATTGCTCGACGAGAGCGCCTTCAACCGAGTCTCCATAGAGTAACTGTGCGGCAGCGAGCTTTTGTCCAACCAAGGTCGCCGCTCGATGTTCCATTGTGTCGCCGTACACCACAAAGTGAACGTCCACATCCTGAGTCTGTCCAATCCGCCACGTGCGGCGCGAGGCTTGCATCATCAGGTACACCGAGTACTCCACTTCCAGCCATACAGTCGTTTGAAAGTCGACCAAATCCAGTCCTGTCTCGATCAATCGGGGATTGGTCACCAGCACATCGATCATTCCCTTGCCCACGCGATGACGCAACCATTCTTCTCGAACCTGGGTGCCGACACTGGCTTTCAGTACATCCGCCCGCAGACCGGCTCGACCCAGGATGCGTACGATGCGGTCGGTAATGTCGCGGGTGCCCGTCTGACGGCAGAACACCAAAACACGCCGACCACGCGCTTGTTCCGCCTGGGCTAGATTAACAAGCCATTCTTCTTTTGGGAACAAGCGGTCCTTGCTGCCATTCGATGGATCGACCAATGCCGGCGCACTTGCGACAAACTTGCCGTCCGAATCCTCGACGACTTCTGCACGGAAACAACTGTTGGGGTACGCGAGCAAGGATTGCAGATAGGCAGCAAGCAACGAGCGGTCGCCTTGTTCGACGCGTGATTTTAGCTCGTCGATGAGCTGTTCTTCGAGCGCATCGTATGCCTCGCGCTGATCCGGCGCCATCGGAATGGTGTGCGGATACTCGCGATAACCCGGAAGCTGGAATCCCAGGTCGGAGAGATTCAGAAACGCGGAGCAGTCGAGCAAGAGCGTTGCGAGTTCAGGGGATGCTCCCGGAAGCTCGCGCACGTAGGTCTGACGACGGCGCTTGCCCGAATAGGTGCCGAAACCGCTATCGCCCTCGGTGCGCTTCATCACGCGCTCGATGATGCCAAAGCGTTCGGCCCACTTTTGACCATCACTCCATTTAAACTGCGCGCGAACCAGCGGTGAGAGGCGGTGCAGGAGAAAGAAGAGCGACGTTGACCTACCTCCGAAGATGGTTCCCGTCAGGGCAAGGGTCTTGTCACACGCGCGCACCAGCGAACCCAGGGCATAACCCTGATCGGTGGATTGACCTTTCATCTGGTGAGCTTCATCGGCGAGTAATAGCTTGAACGCGCCGGGGTAACGCCGAGCGATAAAATCGGCGATGGGATAGCGTTGCGAGACAGGGCGTGCATCTGCTTCAACCAACATTCCACTGGGGTGTCCATTCCCGTTTCCATTGGACGACGTTTTGCCATTTGTGCGAGAAGCATGGAGGTGGATCATCTGATATAGCGGCGCGTGACATGCAAAGCAGAAACGCTTGCGCTCTTCGAGATAGCCGACATCCCGAACGGGCACGATCTCTTGTCCGCCTTCCACTTCATAGATCGGATGGCCACACTGGGGGCAGGCGAAGAACGTTTCGGTTTCTACCTCGGTCGCGCCATCGCCGGATCCGACGCGTTGATACTTTTTCCGCACCACATATGCCGGTTGCCAGCCACTCCCCAGCTTGGCCATCTCGCGCGATAGGACGGCATACGCCGGTGTGCCTGGGGCGAGGCGTTTCAACTGACGAAAGAATTGGCTCACATCGCTCAACCGATTGAGCGGCATCGCAAAGGCCATCGGAACGATTTGCTGGATCTCACGCACCCATTTGGGTACCAGATGGGGAGGACAAATGACGAGAGACGGTCGATGATCGCCATCGACCTGGTTCAACAATTCTGAGACAGCCGAGGATATCGTCGTCTTGCCGACGCCGGGTTCTCCCACGCAGATTGCACTCTTCGCCACTCGCAGCCGTTTCCACAGAGCGACCGCTACGTGTTTTTGTGCGGGAAACAACCCGGTCTCTTGTCGACCTGGGACGTGACGATGCTTGCTCAGCCGATTCAGCGTCGCCAGCACTTGAGGTCCTTCGGCATCGAGATCAAACTGATAAAGTGGAACGAAGGTCTGCATTACCTTGTTGGTAAGAACGTCACGCCATTTCTCGACGAACTGGGCGAGGACCGTTGGTTCGGCAATGCGCGCGTGCTCGCCGCTCTTCAGATTCAGCGTGACGATTTCGGTGACGAAGCGGTCGCGCACGATTTCTTCATCCTCATCATCTGACTCCACTTGCTCCTGCACCTTGTAGGTGCGCCCTTTGACGAGGAGCCGTTCTTCACCAGCTGCTGTTTGGAGTTCGAGGTTTTGCATCAAGCCGGCGGCGATCAGCATGGCGAGATGTCCTTTCTTGAGCGGCATCAGTGGACGAAAGGTGGAGAGGTTTGTCGCTGGCGTCAGCCATGCTTGCCATTCGCTCGTATTCCACGCGCCGTGGGATATGGCTTCGGCAAGCGCTTCCTGTGGATTGATCTCGGTGCCGTGAAAATAGAAGCGTTCATCATCCAACAGGTCTGGCAATGTAAAGCATTCTTCTGGCGACGGTGATTCTGGTAACACTTCTAGGCTGCCGCGGCATTTTTGAAGCAGCGCCAGCGATGTCGCGTTATCGCGACTGGGTTTATCTTTCGCAATGCCGAAGATGACGGCTTGGCGAAACTGGGAATACTCGGGGTCGGGAAAGCGACATGCGCGAATCGATTCGTACGCGGTCGCAAGATATCCAGCCATCCGTGCATCAACGCGATACTGGGGCACGATGTAGATCAGCAGGCCCCCAGGTTGCAGCCATTTTGTCGAGTCGCGCAAGAAGGTGTACTCGGTGCGCTTGCCTTCACCTTCGGCGGCGTCATAAGGCGGATTCAAATACATGATCTGGAAACTATGATGAGGCACGCGCACGGCAGCGTAGTCGAGGTGCAGCACACGATGCAACCGCGATGATGCTTCGAGCGCGCGTTCTGCATCGATATCGATCCCGTAGGCTTCGAGGTTCCATACCTGGGCAACACGCTGCGCCGCGATCCCTTCGCCGCAGCATGGGTCGAGCAGACGACCGCGCTGTGACGACGGAATAACAAAGCGCGTGATCCACTCGGTCACGCGCTCGGGAGTCGGAAAGAAACCGGCTTTCGCCGTTGAGGCAAGTCGGGTCATGCGGATTCCTTTGCTGTTTCGTTCAGAGCGCCACGTTGGATGCTCTTTTCAATCAGCGCCAGCCAGAGTTCGGAGTCAGCACTGACACGCCAGCCATCTACGCCGCGTGTATCCGCGAGCGGCTCGATCAGCTGGGTCTTGACTCCCTGTTTCCAGAGTTCCGCGCCCCAGATCATGAGCAAGGGCACAGCCGTCGCGCGGTCCAGCATCGCGATGAATCGTTCAAGGGGCGGCTGGTCACATTCATTCAACACATAGAACGTTTGCCCGGCTTCCAAATGTGGCAGCGCGGCTCGGTGATGTAAGAGCACCATGTGATCGAGTCCGCTCTCTGGCAATTGAACTGTTTTTGACACATAGGTGCCTTCGGCGCGGCGCAGGACCTGGTTCGAGAGCTCAATCGCGCGATTGTCCATCAGGGCAGCCCATACGCCGCGCACGGCAGTGCGGTAGCCGACCATCGAGAGATAGATCGTGCCTTCGGTATCGGGATCAACCGCATAGCCCAGTCCGTAGGCGCGCAAGCCGCCGAATGAGACTGAGCCAATCAATTCTGGCTTGACGCCAACGAGATCAGACATCAACCCAACCTCCATCTGTTCATTGTCTGTTTCCTTCAAAAGACAGAGCGATGTGCAACACCAATCACATCGCTCTGAGCTGCTTGGTTAATCCTGGAACACTTCTTGAATGGTGATGCCGTGGATCGCGAGCATCAGTTTTTTCTTGATGCGATACGCATACGTTATCGTACCGGGCGATTTCACGTCCTCGACGACGATCGTCCCATCGCGATGGAAGGTGAAGTCGGATTCGTAATCGCAGACGTGGACGCCGTTCACCACCAAGTGAAAGAGTTTGTGCACTGTGAGGTCGGTGATGAGTCCGGCTTTCTCTTCGATCTTGAGCTCACCGTAGCGCGCCGCTTCATCCAGACTATCGAAGGTGATGCCGTCAACCTGGGTCCGGATGTTGCGCATTTTGCTGGTGCTGGGTGATACATCTTCGATATTCTCATGGGATGGCCTATCTTGATCGGCTGGTGTTCGTAAGGCCTCCAGGATTTGACGGCGCGCATCCGCACCCAGGCGATTGAGATTTACAATTCTTACTCGCGCCATGAAGAAACCTTACGTACTTTTTGCTGCCATGCCATGATTCCCAGGGACAACCGGTGTGGGAGTCGAGCCATTCCGCGGTCCGTAGCACAAGCTCCCGCCTTTCAGTCGATGCGCCCACCCTCTCGCGGTTTGTTCCATCGCGACGTGATGGGTGGCGCAAACGTGATTTCCATTCCCGTTCCCGTTGCGGCTCGTCTCCTTTGGGTCACCCTGCGAGTTGGCTGCCTCTGCCCGCAGCATGTCTTCGGCACTCGCAAGACCAGCCCCCGGGAGTAACCCATAGCCCATTGCGGCAAGCGCGCGTCCCGTCGCCGAAGTTTCCGCAACTTCCCACGGCCAATCCTTCTCGGCATTCGTGCCGGTTTTCTTGCGGCTCGTCGCTATACCATGACGAATCCCGTAGATCTCGCTCGTCACCGTCACCTGGAGTGTGATCTGCTCTGGGCTGTCCACCAACACCTCCGACTCACCGAAATCCAGTCGCTTGTCCTGCTGGCGATGATCGAGGTTCGCCATGGCGAGCTTACCGTCGATGGTCATATACGCGTGCTCCGTGGTCTGCCATTCTCCATTTAACTTGCGGCGTCCTTCGAGGACAACCACATAGTCGATAAAGTCGGCATGCTTTACCGAGCCGACGTCGCGCGCTTTGTTACAGAGGGCGAGAATATCATCGCGAGTCATTACTGACCTCAGCTCGTTGAATCTTCTTTACGACGCTTAATGGCGAGCATGCTTTTTGCGAATCTCGGAAAGTGGAGTCGGCTTGAAGTAGAGATCGCGCTCGACGTGCAAACCGAGTGGTCCCGTTGTTGCTTCAAGTTCAGAAAGCGAAATGTATCCGAGTTCAACTTCGAATCCAACGACCAGTCCGAAGAAGGTGTCCTTCTGATCAAATTCGGTGATATACCAGGTCCAATTGGAATCCGGAGTGAACAGCTTCAAAATTACGGCCGGATTTTCCTGGTGCTCGGTCGCACCGAGCGCAGGCAGTTTCTTTCGCAACTCCTGGGTGAGTAGTTTCATCTCAGCCTCCCGATGCCTTGCTGCGGATCGCCCAGTCGGGTGATTTGCAGGAAGAGCGTTGTCTCGAATAACAAAGCAGGAAAGTTCGGATGAGGAACTTTCCTGCTGGTGGTTCGAAAAATTCAGCGGACGTCGTTATCGGGGATGCCGCACGGTCACTACGCGCTTATGGGATTGGCGTGGGGACAGGAATAATCAGCGCTTCGCCCTCGTAGATAGTCTCGCGCTGGAGCCGGTTCGCCTGCTGAATAGCGCCGATTGAGGTGTGATATTTTGCCGCTATCCCCGATAGCGTATCGCCGGGCAAGACGCGATAGCGGATCACTCTATCGGTGGTTTCCGGCGAACGCACCTCGCGAGTAGCTGTCGGCGTGAGAATGGCTGATGCCGGCGTTGAGACGACGAAGAGCGTCGCGGTTGGAGTCGGCTTCGAAGTTAATTGAATCATGCTCCCTGCCGGTGTCGCTAGCGAAGGGGTAGCCGCGAATGGCAAGGAGCGAGCGCTATCCGCGGGATGTAGAGATCCCAGCCAGACAGAGAGGAACGTGCCGACCGCGACGAGGATGATGATCACCACAGCGAACATCGTCCATACAGGCACTTACGACAGTCCGCCTTCACCAAGATGCGGCTGCGCCTGTTGGACCCCGCGCAGAGGCCAGGGTTCTTTGGAGTAGGTTAGTTCCGTATAGGTCGGCGGCTGTGTGCTCACACGCGCACCTTACTTGGTCTCCTTGATCTGGAATCGGTAGCCCTGTCCTCGGACGGTAATGAGATGCCGCGGCTCGCTCGGGTTTTCCTCGATCTTCATCCGCAGCCAGCGGGTGTAGACATCGAGCATCCGCGTGTCGCCCATGTAGTCGGTTTCCCAGATTTCGCGCATGAGCATCCGGCGCGTCACCAGTTCACCGGTGTGCTGCATGAGTAACTGGAGTACCGCAAATTCTTTCTTCATCAAGTGGATGTTTTTCTTGCGGCAGATGAGAACGCGCGTCTCTAGGTCAAGCCTGAAGGGTCCGCGTGTGAGCTGGTGCGGCGGCTCGTGCGCAATCGCCTCCTTCACGGTGGCGACGAACTCACGGGCCGCGATGGGTTGGGTAAGGGTCGCGCCGTTTTCCCGGAGGCCATCCAACTTGGCATGAGCACGGACGATGAAGACCAGGGGCGCGAGCGAATGCACGCGCAGCTGGGAACGGAAGCGTTCGGGCTTGGTCTGGAGCGAGGCCAAGTCGATGACGATCGCGTCGAGATGGCGGGTCTTCGCCTGGGCAAGCGCGTGGCGCAGATTCGGAGCAGCCGCGACGGCGTAACCTCTATGCTTGAGGTGACGCGTGCAGAGCTCTGACGTGGTCTTGTCGCGGCTCACGATCAGCACGGTGGCTGGAGTGGTCATCCTTCGCTCCACAAAAACGGAACTCGGCGAACGCTGTATCCGATTATATCGCGGGTTGAAAGCAATGACAAAGGACGTTGCCATTCGAGTGAGACACCCCAAATGGCTGAGACGGGCATCGCGCCCGTCTCAGTTTCCTTTCTCCGGTTCCGATTCGAGCGTTGATGCGTGGCTACGGCGAAGGCTCGCCGATTTGTTTCAGCAGATTGGCGATTTCGCTCGGCGCGCCGGCGAGCCA
>Ga0163210_1000323_pt1 | contig 19708 bp, 16 predicted proteins | sample Kivu_220m_FD_113536 | JGI IMG/M metagenome (GOLD analysis project Ga0163210, IMG submission 113536) | Freshwater microbial communities from Lake Kivu, Western Province, Rwanda to study Microbial Dark Matter (Phase II) - Kivu_220m | ecosystem: Environmental > Aquatic > Freshwater > Lake ...
AGCCGAGAGAGAAGTCGTTGTATGCATAAGCGGCGTGCATTCGATTTACCGTGTTATTTATGTGCCCAGGATGGAGCGAAATTTGCTGGCTGAGGCGGCTCAAAAGGAAATAGAGCGCGTGATACCGGTACCGCTGGAAACCATATATACATTCTGGCAGGACTTGAAGATATCGGGAGTTGAGGCGGCACTCTGTTTGGTCGGGGTTCCTCGCGACAACATCGATTCGGTACTGGAAACAATCAGGATGTGCGGGCTCCAATTGAAATTTGTGGAATTGAAGCCGCTGGCAGTTGCCAGGGTTGCGGATGAAAAAACGGCAATTGTAATAGATGTGAACCAGGCTGGGTTCGACCTGACCATTTTAGTGGACGGCATACCGGAAATCATTCGGAGCCTGTCCTTCCCTTCCAGTGCTATGAGCGACCTGGACAAGGTCACCATGGTTAAAGATGAAACGGAGCGCACGATCAATTTCTATAATGCCAGCCACAAAGAACGGCCATTGGGCAACACAACCTTTTGTTATTTTAATGGCGAGCTGCGCGATAAGCTAAGCCAGGTGATGGGTTTTCCCACCAAACCGATGCCAGCTTTATTAACTTACCCTGCAAATTGCGACCATAATGACTATGTAGCCAATACAGGCATGGTATTGAGACTGCTGGGCAAAGGATCGCATCTGGCGCGTCTGGAGATAAATTTTATACCCGGGGCAATAGTTGCCAGACCGGCGAAGAAACCAGGTTATGTGCCTTTAGTTGCCCTGGGATTGGCCCTGGTTATTGTAGCAGGAACTTATTTTACGATGCAGATGGTATCTCGCGGGACAGTCAGCTTACAGACAGAGGTTAGCCAGAAAATGAAGCTTAACAGTGAATTGCAGAAGCAAATCAAAGAAGCATCAGATAAACAAAAGGCTGAGGAGGATGCTTATAATAAGACAGTGGCGATATTAAAAAAGCCGCTTGATTATCTTGAGCAGCAGAGAATCGGTTTGAACACGGACCTAGGAAAAACATTTGCCCTGCTGCCGGGTACTATGAACCTCACATCAATCGAGTATGACGGTGAGGTGATCATGCTGGACGGCAAGGCGCCCAGCGAAGAGATGGTAATGGACTATGCCCGCGATTTAAGGCAAAGCGGCCGATTTCAACTGGTGATGGTAGCAGCAATAGATACCCAGGAATATAATGAAGTTAATTTCAGGCTAACGATAACGTTAAAGTAATGAAGATGACATATGGTAAACATGGAACCGGATTTTAATTTATGAATATAATTGAACTGCTCAGGATCGCAGAGAAGAAAAGGGCATCGGACCTGCATTTGATCGCCGGTGTCCCCCCTTTACTGCGGATTGACGGCGACCTGAAACAGGACGATGAATTGGATAAGCTATCGTCCCAGGATATTAAAGGACTTTTCACCGAGCTATCGACGGAACGGCAGCGGGAGATATTTGAAGAGGAATTGGAAGTGGACTTTGCCTACACGCTACCCGGGGGTGGACGAGGCAGGTGTAATGCCTGCTTTCAGCAGGGCTCTATCAGCCTGGCCATCCGCCTGCTTCCCGAACGTATCCCCACAGTTGAAGATCTGGGCCTGCCCGATATCTGCAAGGAGGTTGTCACACGGCCGAGAGGGTTGATCATTGTCACAGGTCCCACCGGGTCCGGCAAAAGCACAACGATTGCGGCCATGCTGAACTATTTAAATCACAATACCAATAAGTACCTTGTTACGATAGAGGATCCTATCGAGTATGTGCACCCTAACGTTAAATGTGCTTTTTCGCAAAGGGAACTGGCGGCTGATACCCATTCATTTGTCAACGCCCTGAAATATGTGCTGAGACAGGATCCCGATGTGATCCTTGTCGGTGAGATGAGGGACCTGGAGACCGCTGCAGCCGTGTTGACTGTGGCGGAGACCGGCCATCTTGTGCTGTCCACCGGGCATGCGCCCAGCGCTGCCCAATCAGTGGAAAGGATCGTCGACCTTTTCCCGCCTCACGAAAGGCCCATGGCCCAGTCACGCCTGGCGTCCACGTTGATCAGCGTGTTCTGTCAGGCGCTGGTACCGCGCGTAAAAGGGGGCAGGGTAGCGGCTATTGAAATAATGCTGGCCACGCCTGCGGTGAAAAACCTCATCCGCGAGGGTAAGCCGTTCCTTATCCCGAATACAATTCGCACGAGCTCCCAGCTAGGCATGCGGACGCTGGATGATGCGCTGGTGGATCTTTACCGCAAAGAGATTATTTCACGTGAGTCGATTTTTGCCTTCTGCCAGGATGCGGATGAGGTAAATAAAATATTAAGAACGAATAATATCACGAGATAAACGCAGAAACAAAAGAGGGGCGTGGCTCTTAGCCACGCCCCTCTTTTGTTTGACGCCGGTGGTTTAGGGAACGCAGGGAGAATAGGTGGCCTGGGTCACTGTGCCATCGGTAACAATTGTGTATGTGCCGTGCGGTGTACCGATGAAGTAAGCACTAAGTCCTGCTTCAGAGGTAGGCGGTGCAGAGCCAGGGTTATCATACATATAGGCTGCCACGGCGGTCTGAATATTATGCAACTCTGTTGCGGCCGCCTCCGTGCATCCTGCGCCGATGTATTTGGTAACGTTCAGCACCACGACGGCAGCCAGCACGGCCAGGATGGAGATCACCACCAGTAACTCAATTAGCGTGAAACCTTTCTCACCGGATTTAAAAAACCTTTTCATTTTAGCCCTCCTTAAACTTTTTGGTTTCGGGCCGGGTCGACTCTTCCAGCCCGCTGATAACCTTTTGTTCACCTAAAATTTTAATCTCACCCAGTCTCACTGTATATAGGTAATAGGTAACGTTTATAATAGTACTATCGTCATGACCCGGTGTATTTCCTTGTTATGATCGGCAGTATATCATTGAGAAGGAGGCTGCACAGTGACTGAGCAAGTAATAATTGATAGCCATACGGCTCAAAATGAAGCAGGAGAGAGGCAAAGGGGTTGGCTGGACAAAGTAATTGAATTCATGTGGCTAGTGATCATATTCCTTATACCGTTGTATTTTAATCCGCTCGAACACCAAGCTTTCTATTATGCCAAAGCCCTGCTGCTGCAGACTCTTGTTCTAATATTGTTGGGCGTAGTAACAGGACAATGGTTTCTGAATTTGGGCCGCAAAAAAGCGATTGGATTAAGAGAATATTGCAGGACGTCACCGCTGCAGATAACAGTCGTGTTTTTTGGATTGGTGTGGATTATATCGACCGTGTTATCGATAATGACCGGGCACAGTTTCTGGGGGAGCGTTCAACGCAGTAATGGATTGGTTACAGAAATCTACTGGATGGTTTTCTTTTTTATCATAGCCGGTAAAATAGACAGTTTGTCGCAAATACGACGCGCATTACTCGCACTGTCGATATCCTCAGGGATTGTATCGCTTATCGGCATTATGCAATTTTTCAACCCCCATATTCTGCCGTGGTTTTCCTTAAGGTGGCGCATAGTAGCTACCGACGGCAATGCCTTATCGCTGAGCGCCTTCCTTGCCATGGTTATACCGGTTACCCTGGCAATGACAATATTAGCTGCCTGTGATAAACAGGAAATTAGACGGAAAAAGACAATCAAACTAACCGGCAGTTTTATTATATTGATCTTACAAATATGCTGTCTGTGCATGGCTCAATATTCGATCACAATATTGCTGTTTATCATCGGCATATTTATATTTTTCACATTGATTGGCATATTTCTAAAGAAAAAGCTGATTCTCATTCTGGGAGTCATGGTGCTTCTATCCATCGCTACCACAGCGACAGTTTTATTGGGCCAGTTGTTGAGTCCCGCAGAAACTGCTTCATCTGCAGGGGGTAACGATGCCGGAAAAACCATTGCGGGACAAATGGGTTTAAGAACATTAGGTGATAGAGTTTTGATATGGCGGGCAGCGGCTGATATTACATTAAAATCACCCGAAGTGGCTTTCTACCACGATGATTACCGCTTTTTACGCAAGTTTATCGGCTATGGGCCGGAGACTTTTATCGCGACAGTGCAGGTGGTTTATCCATCCGAAATAAAAAGCAGGGATACGTACAGCGCAGAGTTCCTGGCGCAACCCGAGAACCATTACCTCTATTTAGGCGCAACCCTGGGTATCCTGGGCTTGATATCATTTTTAGCCATCATCATTGTATTTGTCTACCAGAGTTTGAAATTGCTTGTGAAGCCCGCAAAGCCGGAAATAATCCTGATTATCTCAGCCTTCATAGCGGCTGTGGTTCAGTATTGTGCGCACATGTTATTCAGCCCGACGGCAATCAATCCGGAGCTGGTTTTCTGGTTGATTATGGGGCTGACAGCGGTATTCATCAAACTGGAGTCTCCGATAAATGCTTCTGTTCAGATGGATCGGAATTACCTCTTAACACAACGTCACATAATTCCCGAAGATAAGGCTAATATTGCGAGGTGTGTTATCTCAGCTTTAATTATTGTAATATTCGCAGGTGTTGCTGTGGGATTAACAGCCAGGCCCTTGATGGCTGACATTACGCTACAAAAAGGGCTAAATTTGTGGTCGAAAGATAAAGGCGCCGCCCTCAATTCATTATATGAGGCCACCAAAATGGAGCCGTTCGAGGCTTCATATTATGGATACAGGGGTTATTACCTATTTATGAAAGCCAGAGAATCCAGAAATGCAGAAGAAAAGGTGATGTTATTGGAAGCCAGTGTAGCTGCCTATACCCTGGCGGATGAGATGGAACCGCACTTGGCATACTGGACCTATATGCCAGCCGACGTTTACACATACTGGGCAAAGAGCGGGGCGGAAGATAAATGGCCGCAGGCTATTTACCTGTATGAAAGCGCCGATGAGCTTTTCCCCGAAAACGCGATGATTAACAACAAACTGGCGCTGGCACTGATGTTGCGAGGGGACTATGAAGCTGCCAGACAGAGACTGGAGCAGTCACAAATATACGATCCCAGCTGGATGCAGACCTCATTTTTCAGAGGTTTGCTTGATATATATGAAAACGGCCAGGGATCTGCGGCCGAGAACTTTATTTATCCGGTGCGACAAAAATTACACGATATCGGGTATTTTATGGATTTCTGCAGGCAGCTTACGATATATAATGAGGTGACGCCTGTGGCACAGGAGCTAAAAATATATGCCGGTAAAAATGCGGGTGACTGGATGGCTCAAAGCCTGTGGGGTATTGCGAGCGTATATGCCGGCGACATCCCTGACAGTATGGAGGCTTTCAGGAACCTGCGAAAAATAGTGCCGGCTGAAAATGTCAACCTCATGATTAACATAATCCGGCAGCTGGCATACGAGAATAAGGATTTTGCACAGAATATCAATAGCCTCCTGGAAGAGATGAGTAATAAACAGTGATAGATACAGAGAGGAGTTATTGGACACGTTAATTGATATCCTGGTCATAGCCCTGATGTTTCTTCTGGGTATCAGTGTGGGCAGCTTTTTAAATGTGGTAGCGGACCGGATACCGGCCGGGAAGTCGATAGTCTCACCACCGTCGCACTGCTTTATCTGCGGCCACAGGCTTGAAAACAGGGACTTGATACCACTGATCAGCTACCTGGCATTGCGGGGAAAATGCCGTTATTGCGGCACTTCAATTTCTGCCAGGTCCTTCATGGTAGAACTAACCACGGGCGTGCTATTTATTCTTCTCTGGTTGAGATTCGGCGTAAGCTGGCAGCTTCTGACCGGTATCCTGTATGGCTCTTTGTTTATAGTGCTTGCCGTAACCGATTATGAGCAGTCACCCTTACCGGGTGTAGTTGTTTATGCCGGAACCGGCCTGGCATTGATTTTGGCAGCCGCCGGAACATTCATCGGGTTTTCTCCCGGTATCCAGAGCGCTTTGATTGGATTACTGGCAGGATTCGGATTCATTCTGCTTATATGGCTCGTTTCACGTCTGGCCCATAAGAAGATTCTATTGTTTGCTTATGCTGTTTGGGGAGGATTGATCGGCGCGTTTTTGGGCTTTCCGCTGGTTGTGGTTGCACTGTGTTTAGCTATCCCGGCTGGACTTTTAGTTAGCCTCATATTAAGGTCAATGTGGATAAGAAAGGGAGGGGAAACGATACCCTGGGGATCGTTTTTAGCTTTGAGCGCGGTGATAGCACTGTTGGGCGGTGACGCCATCTTGAGCTGGATTTATCCGGTTTTTGCAGGTCTGATTAAATAGTAAAAATTTTTCAGAAAAATTTGGCTGTAATATAAAAGGGGTATTGACATATATGCGTTTATGTGCTAATTTTAAAAAGTCCCAAGTAATCAAAGTTGGAACGGGGAGGCAGAGGACCCGCGCACAAGGTAAGCGAAGGCTGAACAGTGCAGGGGGGGGAATGAGGAACCGGGAAACCGAGGTTACTTGGGGCTTTTTTTATTCCAGTACCGCAATAACCGGCAGGTTGCGATATTTTCCCCTGAAATCCAGTCCGTATCCTACGACGAACTGATCGGGTATCTCATATCCTACGTAATCAAGCGGTACGTTGATTAACCTGCGTGCGCTTTTATCCAGCAGCGTACAGACTTTCAAGCTTGCCGGATTGCGTGTTGCCAGGAAATTCAGGATATAGTTCAGGGTCATGCCCGTATCGACGATGTCTTCTACCATTAATATGTCTTTATGCATTATATCCAGATCGAGGTCCTTGGTAATCTGGATGGCCGAGTCGTTGTTGCCGGTAGGAGAGGATATGGCCATAAAATCTATTGTTACCGGTATGGAAATATTCTGCATCAGGTCTGACATAAAGCAGAAGACCCCTTTCAGGATGCCGATGAGGACAAGGTCTTTGCCATGGTAATCCCTGGAGATCTGTTTTGCCAGCGATTTAACCCTGCGCTGAATCTGAGTCCTGTTGAACAATATCTTCTGTACGCCCGCTATCTTGTTTTCACCCAGCGGAATAAAACCATACTTGGCGAACAATTTAAGGTAGTCTACCTTGTTGATAAGCCGCACATTAATATCGGGATAAAGCTCCTTCAAGCGGCGCAGCTTTCTATTTTTTTCAGTCATTAGACTCTGCTTGGTTGTGGTCAGTTCGAGATAAAGGTTGATTTCCGGAAGGTAAAAATCCGGCGTAAACATCTCGGTTATTCTCTTATCTTCCCACGCCAGCGGAAAAGAACGCGGCTCATACAGCCATTCAACCTGATAAAAATCCAGTAGACGCGCAAATTCTTCTTCGCTGGGATGGCTGAAATTTGTAGGCCGTATCGGTATCATCGGAAGACGGGAGAAGCTGGTTAGTTTCTGATGCTGTAATATGTTCGATTCATGATAAGAGCTTAAATACTGGTTCAACTCCATTTTTTCCAGGTAGAGGGCGATCATATTAGCTATCGTTGACAGGAAGTCCTTTTCTATGGGTTTGAAATGCCTTTTCTCCCTGTTATATATCCTGACCTGGCCGATTATCTCTTCCTTTTGCATAATCGGTGCGCCCATAAAAGCGGTTATTTTTTCCTTTACGGCATATTCCGGGTACTGCGATCTTTTATCTGTGAGTATATCGGCTACGGCTACTATCTTTCCATCCAGTATTTCCGGGTAACTTTTCCGTGCATTGAGCGCACCCTTGCGGAGGTACAAATCACTGAGGCCGTGGGCTCCCAGCAGATCCAGGTGCTCTTTTTGAGGATTAAGGATCATGATGGCGCATCCCGTCGCCTGCAGGGCTTTAGCTGTACTGCCTGCAATAGACGTGATCACCTTTTTTGAAGGTAAAGCAGAGTTAATAGTTTTGTTTATTTGCTTTAAAGCGAGCGAATAGCGATTTTCCGTGCTTTCCATTCCTCATCCACCTCACATTCCAATTTTAGCGCATCATCCGCATTTAGTATAACCGCAACTGGGGCAAATATGACATCCTTCCTGATAAACCAGCAGGTTTCCACAGTCGGGGCATTGTCCCGTGAAATTCACCGAGGATCCGGTCTGAACGATGGTTGGATAGCTCTCCTCCTCTTTTTTAACATACTTTTCCAGGACGCTTCCTATGGCGTCTGCGCAGGAGAGGATAGCTCGCCCGTTTTCCCACGAAACGCTGGGGCAGCGAATAGCCCTCAGCTGTTTAATTACGGAGCCGACATCGATACCCGACCGGAAAATAAGTGATATCAGCCTGCAGGTTGCTTCAAGTTGCGCCGATGCGCAACCGCCGGCCTTGCCCAGGCTGGAAAAAACTTCGCAAATGCCTTTATCGTCAAAATTGACTGTGACGTAAATATAACCGCAGCCTGTTGTAATACGTTCAGTTATGCCCCTTGTAATCTTGGGCCTCTGGCGGGGTGACGGCTTGCTTTCAGCTTCCTGTTCAATGACGTCTTCCTTACCTTTTTGTGGCTCTTTCTGGCTAAGATTAAGCACCTGGCTGTCACGGCTGCGATCCCTGTATATCGTGATTCCTTTGAGCCCCAATTTGTAAGCCAGCAAATATACTTTTTCGACGTCTTCACGGGTAGCTTCATGCGGCATATTAACCGTTTTTGAGACGGCACTGTCAGTATGCTTTTGAAAAGCCGCCTGGATCTTCACGTGCCATTCCGGCGAGATATCATGGGATGTAACGAATACTTTTTTAACCCAATCGGGAATACCAGGGATATTATTCAGAGATTCACCTTCAGCAAGCTTCTGCACCAGCTCGGGCGAATAGAACTTCTCCTCCCTCGCGATTGCTTCGAAATACGGGTTGGTCTCTATGAGGGTTTCTCCATCCAGAATATGTCTGAAATAGCTCAGCGCAAATATCGGTTCTATGCCGCTCGAGCACCCGGCAATAATACTCAGCGTACCTGTAGGCGCAATGGTAGTTCTATTAGCGTTTCTTACGCGGGGTCTGTTTGCGGTGTCATAAACACTTCCCTGAAAAGCCGGAAACAATCCCCTGGAGAGACCCAGAGCAACGGATTCCGCAGTGGCTTCTTCAGATACAAAGCGCATCACCTTTTCGGCAATCTCTATCGCCTGGTCAGAGTTATAGGGAATGCGCAGATTAATTAACATATCGGCAAATCCCATTACTCCCAGGCCTATCTTTCTTGTTTTCCGGGTCATTTCCTCTATCTGGGGCAGGGGAAACTTATTAACTTCTATTACATTGTCCAGGAACCTGACTGCCAGTTTGATTGCCTCTCTCAATTTATCGAAATCAATCTCGACCTTGCCGGTAACAGTCCTGGTCATTTTAGACAGATTAATTGAGCCCAGGTTACATGATTCATAGGGCAATAAAGGTTGCTCTCCGCATGGATTCGTGCTTTCTATTTTTCCTAAATGTGGAGTCGGATTATAGTCGTTGATCCGATCAATAAAAATAATGCCTGGATCCCCTGTACGCCAGGCCATATCGACGATTTTAGTAAAGACCTCTCTGGCATCCAGTTTGCCTGCTACTTCCTGGTTATGAGGATTGATTAAATTGTAATCCGTGTGGTTCTCGACGGCTTTGATAAAGGAATCCGTTATCGCTACGGAAATATTGAAGTTGGTAAAAGCCCTGGGATCATCTTTGGACGAGATAAACTCCAGAATATCCGGGTGATCAATGTTCAGGATGCCCATATTGGCGCCCCTGCGCATGCCGCCCTGCTTGATTACATCGGTTGCAGTATCGAACGCGCGCATGAAAGATACCGGACCGCTGGCAATACCACCCGTTGAGCCAACCCTGTCTTTCTTCGGACGTAACCTCGAAAATGAAAAACCGGTACCCCCTCCGCTTTTATGTATGAGGGCAGTGTACTTAACTGCATCGAAGATGGACTCCATACTATCGTCAATCGGCAGGACAAAGCACGCCGATAATTGTCCCAGGTCCCTGCCCGAATTCATCAGGGTTGGAGAATTGGGCAGGAAATCCAGGGAAGTCATGAACGCATAGAATTTATCAGACCATAAATTCACATCGGCTGTTTTATTAAAAGCTGTTTCAGCAGAGGCTATGTATTCGCTGACCCTGTGAAATAGTTTTTCCGGAGTCTCGATCACATTGCCCTGTCCGTCTTTTTTCAGGTATCTCTTTTCCAACACAATAAGCGCATTATCTGTCAATTTTAATGGCGCAGGCTGTTCTGCTTTCTTGCCGGTAGATTCTTGCTTGGAGCCCTTGTTTTCTACAGGTGGTTTAGTCTGGGCTGCCTGATCAACGGGCTGCGCAGCCGGAGTCCGGTTGCTGGCAGTGATTTCTGCAACGGGTTCTAACGCCGGCAGCGCTGCTGGCTTCTCCGGTGCATCTACCTGCTGCTTGCTTCTTGCTTTCACACCCAGAACCTCATTAATCACTGTTTCTATCTGGTCTTTCGAGGGTGGTGGAACAGCTAAGGGAGCAACAAGGTCTTCCATACCCGGCAGAGTCGGTTCAACCCTGTTAATTCTAGCCTTTTCTTCTGATATCATATCCCTCTCCATTCGTGAAATTACCTGGTTTGCAAGTTCTTCGAGTTCCTGCCTGTCTGCAAGTCCCATTGTCTGCGTGTAAGTGAAAACCACCTTGGCAATGTAGTTTCTAATAGATGAAGATAGCTGTCCTTTAAATTGTTTGCCTGACATATTAACGTCTCTGGCGGTTGCGGCGTTTAGGGCTAACAATATCTTCCGTATTAATTAAGGGGAGCTGACCATCAAGCGGCGCTCCTGTTCTACTATCAACCAAACTATCCACAGCCTGTTTAAGCGCTGAAATATCGGAAAATTCATAATATACGCTGGCGAAACGTATGTAAGCAATGTGGTCAATGTCAGCTAGTTTATCTATAACAATTTTACCAATAACAGTCGTAGGAATCTCAGCCTTTCCATGGCTGTAGAGTTCTACTTCGATATTTTCAACCAGCTTGTCGATTGCTCCCATGGGTAACGGGCGTTTTTCGCAGGCTTTGCGAATACCTGAAAATAGCTTTTCGCGACTGAATTCCTCACGCCTCCCATCTTTCTTAATCACGTACAGGTTTCTATTTTCCAATCTCTCATAAGTGGTAAATCTTGACTTACACTTTTCACATTCACGACGTCGCCTTATCTCATCACCAAGACTTCGTGAATCAATTACCTTTGATTCCGGTTCACCGCAAGATGGACACTTCATCGCACAACACTACAATATGTGGTATGCATGGATACTAACACAACATATAGTAATAGTCAATGAATAAGGCGACATAATAAAAACAGGGCGGTAAATTTTACCGCCCTGTTTTTCAGGCAGGTGCAAATCCGATGCACTATTTTAACGAGGAATCCTGCTATAGTCTGCAGTGCGTGGCGCTGCCGTTTGTGCATTGGGGTAGCGTGTACCTCTCCTTAAGAAGGAAGGTACATCAAGGCTATCCTCCGTAGCACCGCGCAGCAGTCTGCGCAATTCAACCTCGGTGGGAACGCCTGAACCGTATTGTGCAGTGAAACCGGTGGCAATGATTGTGATCTGAATTTCATCTTCGAGCTGGGGATTGAAGACGACTCCGAAGATGATATTGGCATCCGGATCCACCGACTGCGCAATAACATCGGCTGCTTCGTTACATTCAACCAGTGTCAGGTTGCTGCCGCCGCTCACGTTAAAGAGGACGCCCTTGGCTCCACTGATCGAAACATCGAGCATCGGGCTGGCGAGAGCGGCTTTTGCTGCATCTACTGCCCTGTTAGAGCCTTTACCATGACCGACTGACATCCATGCCGGTCCGGAATTTTTCATTATGGCCCGGATATCGGCAAAGTCCAGGTTGATCAGGCCAGGTACGGTAACAACTTCAGCAATCGCTGCTACACCAAGACGAAGCACATCGTCGGCTAATCTAAAGGCGGTATCGACGGTGGTCTTGTTATCTACGAGCTCCAGTAAACGATCGTTGGGAATAATTACCAGCGTATCTACCTTGTCGCATAGTTGAAGGATGCCTTCTTCGGCCACCTTCATGCGGCGTGCGCCTTCGAATGCGAACGGTTTGGTTACGATGGCTATGGTCAGTGCGCCTGATTGCCTGGCCACATCAGCAACTACCGGTATACTTCCGGTTCCTGTGCCGCCTCCCATTCCGGCCGTTATGAATACCATATCTGCGCCGGCAACCACTTCCTGGATAGCCTGGCGGCTTTCTTCAGCTGATTTTTGACCGACAGTGTGGTCCCCGCCTGCTCCCAGGCCGCGGGTTAACTTTTCACCTAGTTGAACTCTTACAGGCACTTCGGCCAGGGCAAGCGCCTGTGCGTCTGTATTCATACAAATGAATTCAACGCCTTTGATGCCTTCGCGTACCATGCGGGTGATGGCATTTGAACCGCCACCACCGCAACCTATCGCCTTAATTTTTGCCGGCGCTGTCGAGAACATTGATTTTGACATTCTTCATTATCCTCCTGTTAAACGTACTTATTTATTTATGATGCTCCGAAGAATTTTTTAAGCAGACCCATGATGTTGTTTGTAGTAGTGGGTTTATTTTTAGCTTCCCAGGCCGGCTTCCCGCCAGTTTTAATGGCCCATAGCAAAAGCCCGACTCCGGTAGCATTAGCTGGATCGTGCAGGACGTCCGTAATTCCGTAGACGCCCATAGGTTCTCCCACCCTTGTGGGAATGCGGATAGCAGAGCGTGCCAGCGCTTCTAGGCCATTCATCTTTGAGCCGCCGCCCGTCATAACGAGGCCGGCAGGCGCCAGCGATGCATAGCTGGTATCAGGCATTTCCAGTAGTATCAACCTGAGTAATTCCTCCATACGATCTCTTAAGATATTACTCAGATCTTTGTAGGAAACGCTGTGCCCGTCTTCCACGGTAAGGGTTGACCCCTCATCCTTGGACCCTGTTTCCGGGTATACATTTCCATACTTCTTTTTCATGGCTTCAGCAATTTCAAACGGAAGTCCCAGGCCGATCGACAGGTCACTGGTAAACTGATAACCGGCAACCGGTATGATTGAAGTGTGGTAGATGCTTCCGTCTTTAAAAACTGCTATATCGGTGGTACCGCCGCCGATGTCGGCCATGATAACTCCGATTTCCTTTTCCTCGGGTGTCAGGACTGATTCACCACTGGCTAATGGCTCGAGAACAAGGTCATCAATTTCAACTCCCACGCTACGTACACATTTGACCAGATTCTGCACGGATGCTGTTGCAGCGGTGATAATATGAGTCTCTACATCCAGCCTGAAACCATGCATACCGACCGGGTTCTTTATTCTTTCCTGTGTGTCCAGGGCATAGCCGCGAGGTATCTGGTGGAGAATTTTTCTGTCATCCGGGATGTTGATGTTTTTTGCTGAGGAAAGTACCCTTGACAGATCTTCCTGGCGGACGAGCCTGTCGGTTCGTGGAATTGCCACTACACCATGGCTGTTTAATGAGCTTATGTGCCTGCCGGTAACACCAACGTATGCGGATTCAATTTTTATTCCGCTGGCCTGCTCGGCGCGTTTGACCGATTCGGCCACTGAGTCCCGCGCTTCTTCCACATTGACTACCATACCTTTGTGCAGTCCGTGTGAGGGTACCTGGCCGACACCAAGCACTTGCAGAGCGCCTCCGGAATCCAATGTGGCAACTATCGTACAAATCTTGGTAGTTCCCACATCTATCCCAGTGATAAGTCTTTTTGCCATAGTTTATGCCTCCTCTTAGTTAAATAATTGTTTACAGGTTCGAAATTTGTTTCGTTGTTCTATAGGAAATACAGGATGGCGATGGCGATCATGAGGCTGATGAAAACGATGCCATCGAAAACCATTCCTCCGAATAATGCCAGGAGCTTCCTGTCATTACCCAGAAGAGGGGCCCATTTTTTAGTTACTATCATTTTCTGTTGCCTCCTGCAATATATTTATATACGTTGCGCTATCCTAAGCTTTGCGCTTCGGCTGCGTGGGTTTAAATCGACCTCCCTATCTGTTGGTACAATCACGTTCTTAGTCAGGATCTGCAACTTTGGCTGGTGGTTGCAGCGGCATTCAGGGATGTCATCAGGGCAGATACAGCCCCTGCTTTCACGCGACATAAAGGTTTTTACGATGCGATCCTCCAGTGAGTGATAGCTGATTACTGCCAACCTTCCCCCGACAGCCAGGCAATTGATAGTTTGTTCAAGGGCGGATGTCAGATAATCGAGTTCGCGATTAACTGCTATTCGTAAGGCCTGGAATGTGCGGGTAGCCGGATGAATCCTGATAGGTCGCTGGATTACAGAACTTGCTACGATGGCTGCCAGTTCGGCAGTGTCCGTAATAGGTCTGTTATTCACTATATTCCGGGCTATTCTGGCGGCAGAAGGCTCCTCGCCGTATATCCGGATAAGCTGAGCTAGTTTTAATTCCGGCAGCTTGTTTACAATGTCAGCCGCTGTCAGCTTTTCGTCCGGATTAAATCTCATATCCAGAGGGCCGCTTTGCTGAAAACTGAATCCGCGCCATGCTGTGTCAAGCTGAAGAGAGGAGAGACCTAAATCAAAAAGAATCCCGTCAACCTGCGTAAAACCGGTTTCGTTGCAGATGTGCTCGAGATTGGAGAAGTTATCATTAATCAGGACTGTATTTTCAAAATAATCATATAGTCTGTGTTGAGCCAGCTTTATTGCTTCGGGGTCCGCATCGATTCCAAGCAACTCGCCACCGGGTTGACATTTGGCAAGTATTGCTGACGCATGACCTCCTCCACCGAGTGTGCAGTCGACATAGCGCCCGCCCTGCCGGATATTTAAAGCTTCTAGGATCTCTGCCAGCAAAACAGGTACATGGCGGATTTCGGTCATGGTTAAGGTCATTTCCTTTCCTCCAGGACTTCCATATACTCGCGGGCTTCATCGGTGGTAAGCCTTTCCTGTTTCCAGAGGTCAGGGCTCCAGATTTCGAAGTAACTATTGATTCCGGCTATTATCGCGCAGTCTTTGATTGAAACACGCTCCCGCAAATTTGCAGGCAGAGAAATTCTGCCCTGGTTATCAATAGTAGCTTCGTTGGCATTACTGAAAATGAAACGGTTCAGCTTCCTCTGCTTGTCCGAAACCAGGAAGCTTCCGGGAGCCTGGCTGGCCGTCATTTTCGCCCAATCGTTTTTGGTGTAGGCGGTAATGCAGTCATCGGCCACCATGGTCAACATAAGGCCGTCGTCTATTTCCTTGCGGAATTTAGGCGGAAGAGGCAATCGCCCCTTGTTATCTACCTTATATTCGTATTCACCAACAAACATGATAAACTCGATACAACTAATATTTGATTATGCCGGAACAGCTTCCTTTTCCAACTCTCCCTGGATGCTTCTCAGAGCGCTCCAGTCCAACTTGGCCAATTCCGAAATGTAATCACTGACAGCATGTTCGGGATTTATCGAATAATGGGCCATTCCGCTGCTGCAGTATTGTTCTCTTATCATTCCTTTCTCTACTAAATCTCTGAGCATTTCATTAAGGTGGTGATGAGTGGTGTCCAGAAAGCGGGCTATACAATCAAGATCGAATTTGGCCTGAGGGTGTCTGCACCAGAAAAATAATAAGCGTAACCTGGTTCCGGTAAATCCATTTTCTTTAAGGAAGGAAAAAATATCTTCGAACGCAATGTCGCTGCCATTGTTACTCATTATCATATTTTTCCCCCTTTTTTACCACTTTTTACCACTTTGCTCCATTATGAACACTTTTTATCCCACTTGTCAATATCTTTTCAGGGAAAATATATATGGTAATGAACAGTTTCCGGAGTTGTATTTGGTTGTTGTTAGCGTATTTGCCACAACAGATTGTGATATTAATTATAAGAAACACAATATATAGTTGCCGGTGTAAAAACTACATCCGGTCAATAGCTTAGCTAAGATATGGCAATTTTGTAGATTCGGCAGTGTGTGGTAGAATAATTAGCCTCAAGAACAAGGTATTAAGAGCAGAGTACTGGGGTTTATTAGCAGAGTCATGCACAGGATAGACGTATTAACACTGTTTCCCGGCGCTTTTACCGGGTATATTGATCACAGCATTCTGGGAAGAGCACAGGTAAGTAAAATCGTTAATGTAAAACTGCATGATATCCGTGCTTACTCACACGATAAGCATCACACAGTAGATGATTATCCTTACGGTGGCGGTGCGGGTATGGTTATGAAACCCGAGCCGATCTTCGAAGCTATTGAAAATGTAAAAAAGGAAATACAGGTGGATAAGGTTCCTGTTATTTTATTAACACCACAGGGCCGCCTTTTCAACCAGGATGTTGCTGTTGAGTTATCCCAAGAGCAAAATCTGATCTTTATATGCGGTCATTATGAAGGTATAGATGAAAGGGTTGCGGAGCATCTGTCCACCGATGAAATCAGCATAGGTGATTATCTACTCAGCGGCGGCGAAACTGCAGCTATGGTTGTCATCGACTGCCTGGTCCGGCTTATCCCGGGCGCAATAGGATCCGATGTATCATTGATAGAAGAATCTCATATTCAGGGTGTACTCGAGTATCCCCAGTATACCAGGCCTCCTGAATACAGGGGTTGGAAGGTACCCGAGGTTCTTTTATCCGGTAATCATCAGTTGATCTCTGCATGGAGAAGGGAACAGAGTATTTTGCGTACGATGCGCCGGCGTCCCGACCTTCTGTGTAAGGCTGATCTAAGTGAAGCTGATCATAAAACAATAGAGTCTTTCCAATCTGCGTTAAGCAATAATTGAAGCAGATAATATATCTATTAAAAAGAGGATGTAAAAATGGATATCAAGTCTATTAAACCAGCAACGGTGAATACAAAATTACCGAAACTTAGCCCAGGTGATAATGTCAAGGTAAGTTTCAAAGTTAAAGAGGCCAACCGTGAAAGGCTGCAAACTTTTTCCGGTTTGATAATCAAAGTCAATAGGGGAGCTGCCGGAGGTAATTTTACCGTTCGCAAAGTTACCTATGGCATCGGTGTTGAACACACATTCCCACTGGCATCGCCACTCCTGGAAAAAATTGAAGTGGTCAGACATGGAAAGGTGCGCAGAAGCAAGTTGTACTATATCAGGCGATTAAGCACGAAAGAAGCCAGGTTGAAGGAACGACGCGAGAGATTGATAGAAAGCACCGCAGATGCTGAGTCTCTCGATTTGGTCACCGCTCCGGAGAATGCCGAGCCTGTAACCGAAGCAAAATAGATGGCATGAAATACGCTGAGGTGGCCGTCAATGCCCCCGGCGGTCATCGAAACAGTTTTTCATATTCAATACCTTCTTTACTGGATGTGAGAGTCGGGAATGCTGTATGGGTACCATTCGGCTCGAAGATATTACAGGGAATTGTAGTAGAACTAGGCAGTTTCCCGCGGGTTCCGGTTACCAAGGAAATTATCAGTCTGATCTCTCCGCGGATCATTATCTCCCCTGAACGTATCAAGCTGGCGCTATGGATTGCCGAGTACTATCTAGCGCCACTTTTCAATGCAATCGCACTTTTCCTGCCGCCCGGTTTTGAACGAAGTTCTGCTTCATTTGCAAGGTGGATAGGTTCGGACGCAGATTACTTAAAGCTGGACCAGGATCTCAAAGTCTTCGTACAAACCATTCAGGATGCCGGTGGAGAATTGCCCCAGAAAGCCCTTGAAGCTAAATTCGGAATTAAGCGAAGCACATCCATGCTTAGGAAGCTGTTGAACAAGAAACTTGTTATCAGGGCAGCCTTGCTGGAAAGGGAAAAAGTCAAACCTAAATACATCGATTACCTGAAACTGAACTCTGACCTTGAGCAAACCGGTAACATAGTTGCGCTCTTGAAAGAAAGCAGGGCAAATAAACAGGCTGCGATCATTGAATTGTTGGGACGTAATGGAGGTATTTTGCCCTTATCCAGAGTTAGAGATCAGATGGACTGTGACAGCAATATTTTAAAAGTGCTCATTAATAAAGGAATGATTGAACGGCAGTCCCGGGAGGTTAAACGCGACCCTCTGGCCAAATATAACTTTGCGTTGGAGTTTCCTTTTACGTTCACTCCAGATCAGCAGGAAGGCTGGGATGTCATTAACGCTGCGATAGAAAAACAGAGTGGCAATATTCAACCGGGAGTATTTGTTCTTTATGGCGTTACAGGAAGCGGAAAAACAGAAATCTATTTACGAGCACTTGGTGAAATGGTCAAGTACGGGAGAAAGGGCATCTGCCTGGTACCTGAAATTTCACTCACATCACAGACAGTTGAACGTTTTTATGCCCGTTTCCCGGGCAGGGTCGCTGTAATGCACAGCAAATTGACACTCGGTGAGCAATATGACGAGTGGACCCGTATTCACGAAGGCGATTTCGATGTTGTGATAGGTGCGAGAAGCGCAATTTTCACGCCGCAACCTGATCTGGGTTTAATCATTATTGACGAGGAGCATGAATGGGCATACAAGCAAACGGAGAAAGCGCCCAGATATCATGCCAGGGATGTGGCAATTAAGCTTGCTGAGCTGACAGGGGCGATAGTAATACTGGGTAGTGCTACCCCCGATGTCGCAACTTACTATCGAAGCCAGAAAGGGGAATTTAAATTAATCGAACTCAAAGAGCGGGTGACACCTGCCGGAATTTCGCCTCTGCCGGATGTTGACATAATTAATCTTCGTGAGGAATATAAATCAGGTACAAGGGGGCTGTTAAGCCATATATTAAAAGAGCAGATTGATATTACTCTGCATAAACAACAACAAACAATATTGTATGTTAATCGAAGAGGGTCAGCGACCCTGGTTAAGTGCGGAAATTGTGGATATATTCCCGGCTGTAAAAGATGTGATGTGGTTCTAACCTACCATTCAGCCACGGACAGGCTTGTTTGTCACCATTGCCGTAAAACGTATGCTCCCGTGAAGACATGCCCGCGATGCCAGAGTAGTGAGATGAGGTATTTCGGGATCGGGACAGAAACTGTTGAGCAGGAATGCCGGAAACTATTCCCAAGTGCAAGTATTGTCAGGTTTGATAGCGACGTTGCTTCGGGAATAAAAGAATATGCAAGTATTCTGAGTAGCTTCCGAAGGCATCACGCTGACATTTTGATTGGCACACAGATTGTAGCCAAAGGGCTGGATTTTCCGGGAGTTACCCTGGTGGGAGTTATTAATGCGGACATCGGTCTGAACCTTCCGGATTTCAGATCCAGCGAACGAACTTTTCAATTGTTATGCCAGGTTTCAGGGAGGGCGGGACGAGGTATTTTGCCGGGGCGATCGATTATTCAGACGTTTAATCCTGAACACTACGCTATTAAGTATGCCGCAGGGCATGATTATGCAGGTTTTTATGAGAAGGAAATGAAGTACAGAAGGGATTTTGGATATCCTCCTCTGACCCGGATGGTTCGCCTGGTGTTTACGCATACCAATCTGGATAAATGCCGCACAGAGGCGGAGAGAATGGTAAAAATCATCAATGCTCGCAGGGAAAGACGAGGTGCAGGTGAAATGAAGATCATCGGCCCTTCACCAACCTTTCATATAAGGTTAAGAGGAAAATACCAGATGCAGATTATACTGTTGGGTTATGATAGCAGCACTGTTTTGAAAGATATGACTTTCCCGACAGGATGGATTTTGGACGTTGACCCTGTTGGTATGGTTTAATTATTTATCATGGCCGCATTGAAAATCCGCGTCAATCCGGATCCTGTCCTGAGGGAAAAGGCTAAGCGCGTCACTGAAATAGACAGGTCCATAC
>Ga0163210_1000325_pt1 | contig 19692 bp, 16 predicted proteins | sample Kivu_220m_FD_113536 | JGI IMG/M metagenome (GOLD analysis project Ga0163210, IMG submission 113536) | Freshwater microbial communities from Lake Kivu, Western Province, Rwanda to study Microbial Dark Matter (Phase II) - Kivu_220m | ecosystem: Environmental > Aquatic > Freshwater > Lake ...
GCTCGAAGCGGCGCACGAGAAGAACATTGTCCATCGCGACTTGAAGCCAACGAACATCAAAATCACGCCCGAAGGTAAAGTGAAAATTCTGGATTTCGGGCTGGCGAGAGCATTTCTCGATCAATCGCCAGCCGGCGGCATAGCCGACTCCCCGACGATCACGGCCGAGATGACCCAGCCTGGCGTGATTCTCGGCACGGCGGCCTACATGAGCCCGGAGCAGGCCAAGGGAAAGCAGGTCGATAAACGCGCGGACATCTGGGCGTTCGGCTGCATCCTTTACGAATGCCTGACGGCAAAGATGGCTTTCCCCGGAGAGACGATCACCGAGGTCTTCGCGTCGATCCTTAAAGGAGAGCCGGACTGGGACGCAGTGCCTAAAGGCCTCCCGGCAAATGTCCGCGCCGTCCTCAGCCGGTGCCTTCAGAAAGATCGCAACCTCCGCTACCACGACATCGCCGACGCCCGGATCGAGTTGTCCGAAGCGCCGGTGGTCCATCCCTCCGAAGCAGCGCAAGCTCCCCGACGGCCCACACTTGCATGGCTGGCCACAGGCGCGGCGGTCATTTTCATCACAGGCATCCTAATCGACCGAGTGTTGATAAGGCGTTTTCGTCCGCAAAAAAGCCAGGACATCGTTCGATCTGTCCTGAGGATTGAACAGGGACGTTCGCTGGCCGGCATCCGCACGGATTCGACATTCCAGCGCCCGACGCGGACCGCCATCGCCGCGTCCAGCGACGGACGTTCGGTGGTCTACAGCGCCGCTGCGATTAATCCAGGCGTCGACCAAACGCCGAGGCTGTATCTGCATCGGTTGGATAAGTTAGAAGACACGCCGATACGCGGAACTGACGGCGGCATAAATCCATTCTTCTCGCCTGACGACCGCTGGATCGGTTTTTGGGCTAATGGCAAGCTATTGAAAGTTGTCGCGGAAGGACAGGACGTTCCCGTCACCTTGTGCGCTGCGGCGAGTATCTTCGGCGCCAGTTGGGGATCAGACGGAACCATCGTTTATTCGCCTGGTGAGACGGCGGGATTATTCGCCATTCCCGCCGAGGGCGGCGAGCCGCGTGTCCTGACCTCTCCGGACAGCGGCAGCGAGGAGAATGGCCACCGTCTCCCACATGAACTTCCCGATGCCAGAGGAGCGCTCTTTACAATCACGAGAAACGTCTACGATAACCACCCCCGCTTGGCGGCCTTCGACGCCCGAAACAAGCGTTGGCGCGTAATAATGGAAGATGCGGCCGACGGACGCTATGTCGGAACGGGCCACTTGATATTCCTACGCGAGGGCGTCCTGATGGCGGCCCCGTTTGACCTTAGCACCCTCACGGCGACGGGGCAGGCGGTTCCGATCCTTCCAAATGTTGAACAGGCGTTGGGTGTGGTTGGAAACACTACAAATACGGGTGCGGCCCAGATCGCCGTCTCGAGGTCCGGACTAATAGCCTACATCGAAGGCGGTGTATCGCCGGACTACAATTACTCGCTGGTCCGTGTGGATCAGCGGGGAAGAGCTGAATCAATCAGCGCGACAAAAGCTTTCGTATATGGCCCAAGGATCTCGCCCGACGGGACGCGGATTGCATACTTCACCATGGGCCGTGATTGGCGGCTCTGGATCCGCGACATCGACCGGGGAACCGAACAATCGTTGACCCGAGGGGGATGGGTTAATTGGGTCACGTGGTTGGACAACAGGTCTGTTGTGCTCGGATTCGCAAATCCAGGGCGCCCGAATCTTTACAGGCTGGCTGTGGACGGGAGTTCGGCGCTCGAACGGCTCACGACGAGCCCCTGGTACCAGAATCCATCTGCCGTATCTCCCGACGGCAAGACCGTGGTGTTCGTCGAACTGCGCGAAGAACCGGTCCGCGACATCTTCCTGCTCGATATCCAGACCAAGCAGGTGATTCCCTTTCTTGGCACCGCGGCGATGGAAGTTCATCCGGCGGTTTCTCCCGGCGGGCGCTGGCTGGCGTACGCGTCGGATGAATCGGGCAGAGTGGAAGTATACATTCGGGCCTTCCCTAAACCCGACGCCGTTAAAATGGTATCGTTGGAAGGAGGGAACGAGCCGGTCTGGTCTCCGAAAGGTAACCGTCTTTTCTTCCGCCGCGGGAGCGAAGTGTGGGCCGTCGAGGTCCATCAAGATAATGAAATCTCCTTTGGACGTCCAATTCGTCTGTTTGACCAACCAGCTTTCCTGACAGGCCAGTCCGTCAGGAATTGGGACGTGTACCCGGACGGCAATGCATTTCTGATGGTTCAGGGCGAGCAAAGGGAGCCACGGCCTGCGACCGAAATGATCCTGGTCCAGAACTGGTTCGAGGAACTCACGCGGCTGGTCCCGGCTAAGAAATGAGAATCGCAGTCTCTTTGCGTCGTCTTCAATAGAGCGGAATCGAGCCTTCTTGACGCCACATTGATTAATAATTATACTATTAACTGTCAGATGATTATCAGATATCAAAGAGAGGCTTGCCATGAGATTCGTTTCGGTCAGGGAATTGAGCACAAAACCTAAAGAGGTCTGGAAGAAGATCAAGGACGACGAAGTCATTATCACTTCGAACGGCAAACCGATCGCGATTCTGTCCGGCGTGAGTGAAGCGACCGTAGAATACGAGCTCCTGGCCATCCGGCGCGGCAGGGCCCTTCTGGCTTTGGAAGACATGCAAAGATCGGCGGCCGCCCGCGGGCTCGGGCGATGGACGGATAAGCAAATCGAAGCGGAAATAAAAGCCGCCCGCAAAGGCTCACGATCGTGATCGTGGTCCTTGACACGAATATCATCGTCTCGGGAATTCTGAAACCTCGAGGGCCGGCCGGAACGATTTTGCGCTTGGCCGTCCTGGGCGCCATTCGGCTCGCCCACGACGCAAGAATTCTCTCCGAATACCGTGAGGTCTTGAGCCGGCCGGCGTTCGGCTTTCCGAAGGATCAGGTGAATGCACTCATAGACATCTTCGAAAAAGAAGGCATCGGAACTATCGGAATCCCGCTTTCGTTCCGCCTCCTCGATCCCGATGACGAGCCCTTTCTAGAGGTCGCGATATCGGGACGGGCAGATGCCCTTGTGACCGGATACAAGCGGCATTTCGTGAACAAGAAGCACGACATCAAAGTGGTGTCCCCCGCTGAATTCATAGCTGAATTCCGCTTGAAGCCGCCTCTATGAAAACCGCAATCTTGACTCTACTAGGCAAGAAGAATATCTATCAGTGAGCTTGGGTTCCAAGGAACCGGATCCTCCGGCACGGCCGAAACGGACGTCGACGGATCGACGATCTCAGCCAGGGCTTCAATCTCCTGAACGACCGCCCGGGCGGCGTCTCCCGAAAAACGAAATTTATCCCCGCCTAGCACGGATTCGACTTCGTCCAGAATGGCCCGAGAGAGGAGGAGGCCTAATTCTCCGCGAACGACGCGTTCCAGAATTTCTCTTGGCTTGCCGCCAAAAACGACGGCGGATATGAGCACATTCGAATCGAGGACGATCCGGAGACGCTTACTTTTTTTTCCGGGCACGGTACTTCCCGATCTCTGCGGCAATGTCCTTCTCGGTGAGACCGAGCTTCACGGCTTGCTTCGCTCCGAAGGCGAAGATGGCATCCCACCGTTTCCTCTGGGTGAGGTACATCCGCGTCGCTTCGCGAATAAGCTCGGACCGGCTTCGCGCTTCGACTTCGGCCATCCTGTCGATTTCTTCCAGAAACTCTTTCGGAAAAGAGATGTTCACAGTGCTCGTGGCCATGTCATCGTTCTCCTTGCTCGGACTCATTATATACAAAGTTTGTATGTATTTCAAGGCGTCGGAAAAATGAGGTCCAGCTTGATCGAAGGGGCTCTCCGGAGCTATAAAAGCCGCTGAGGTGTTCGTTCTTCCATTTGCGAAGGATGACAAGGAGGCCATTCCATGCCGCGATCCATCAACCGCCGCGACGCCCTGAAAACGTTCGGCGCTGCCGCCGGGGCGTTCGCTTCGTACCGCTTCGTCCGGGCCCAGGAAGGCCGGCCCCATCCTTTGGGCACGCCCGCCTCCTTCGAATGGCGCAAGCCCAAGCGGCCGGTCACGGCCGCGGTCATGGGCGCGGGGGCCCGGGGCAACGTCTACGCCGGATACGCCCGCAAATACCCCGAAGAGCTGAAGATCGTCGGCGTCGCCGAGCCCATCCCGTACCGGAACGAATCCCTGGCCGCGGCCCACGGGATTCCCGCCGAACGGCGCTGGCCGACCTGGGAGCGGGCCTTCGACGGCCCCAAGTTCTGCGACGCGATCATCGTCACGACTCCGGACCGTCTCCACTACGGCCCGGCCATGGCCGCCCTGGCCAAGGGCTACGACCTCCTTCTCGAGAAGGCCATCGCCCAGTCCTGGGCCCAGTGCCGGGACATCCTCGCCGGCGCCCGACGGGCCAAGGCGGTCGTCGGCGTCTGCCACGTCCTCCGCTACACGCCCTATTTCCGGATGATGAAGCACGTCGCCGTATCCGGCCGCCTAGGCGAGATTGTCAGCGTCCAGCATCTCGAGCCCGTCGAGCACATCCACATGACCCATTCCTTCGTCCGCGGCAACTGGCGGAACTCGAAGGAATCCACCCCGATGCTCCTGTCCAAGAGCTGCCACGACCTCGACATCCTCCGCTGGATCATCGGCCAGGGCTGCACCAAGGTCCAGTCGTTCGGGTCGCTCCGCCTGTTCCGCAAGGAGATGGCCCCGCCCGGCGCGCCCGACCGCTGCGCCGACGGCTGTCCGGTCGAGGCGACCTGCCCCTTCTCGGCCCTCGAAATCTATCTCCGCCGCAAGACCTGGCTCGGCCACAAGGACACGCCCGGCGACGACGACGCCTCGATCCGCGAGTGGCTCGGCCGGACAAACTACGGCCGGTGTGTCTACAGGTCCGACAACGACGTCGTCGACCACCAGGTCGTCAATATGGAGTTCGGCCCGGTGACGGCGGCTTTTTCCATGGAAGCGCTGACGTCCTACGCCGGCCGCCGGACGCGGATCATGGGGACGCGCGGCGACCTCGTCGGCGACGAGAGCCAGATCGACGTCTATGATTTCGCCGAGCGAAAAAAATACCTCTGGACTGTCCGCGACCACGCCCAGCTCGATTCGGGGCACGGCGGCGGCGACTACGGGCTGGTCCGCGACTGGGTCCAGGCCATCGACCGGCGGGACGAGCGGCTCCTCACCTCGACCCTCGAGGCGTCCATGGAAAGCCATCTCATCGGCTTCACCGCCGAGGCCAGTCGGCTCGAAGGGGGCGCGCTTAAGACGGTCGACCGCCGCGAGCTCGAAAGCGGCCGGGGATGAACGGCCGGCAGAGGATCGCGGCCGCTCTGCGAGGAGAGCGCGCCGACCGCGTGCCCATCATGCTCCACAATTTTATGATGGCGGCGCGCGAGGCCGGTTTCAGCCAGGGGCGGTTTCGCCGGGATCCCCGGGTGATCGCGGAGAGCTTCATCCGGGCGGTCGAGACATATGACTACGACGGCGTGCTGGTCGACGTGGACACGGTCACGCTGGCCGAGGCGCTCGGCGTCCGGGTCGAACATCCCGAGGATCTGCCCGCCCGCTGGGCCGGACCCTGCCTTCCGAATCTCGAGGCGGCTCTTGACCTGCCCGCGACTGACGTGGGGCGGCATCCGCGCCTCCAGGTCTGGCTCGAGGCGGTTCGGCTGTTGAAAGAGCATTTCGGGGGTGAGATCTTCATCCGGGGCAATTGCGATCAGGCCCCTTTTTCTCTGGCCGGGTTGATGCGCGGTCCGTCCGAGTGGATGGTGGACCTTCTCGACAGCAAGAATCGGACCGCCGCGCAGGCGCTCCTCAGGCATTGCGGCGAGGCCGCGGCCCAGTTCATCCGGGCTATGGCCGGCGCGGGGGCCGACATGGTCTCCAACGGCGATAGCCCGGCCGGCCCCGACCTCGTCTCGCCCGCGCTCTATCGTGAATTCGCCCTGCCGTACGAGCGATTGCTGGCCGACGAAGCCCATCGCCTCGGGCTTCCCTACGCCCTTCACATCTGCGGCAACACCACCCGGATTCTGGCCGATATGCTTGAGACGGGAGCCGACGCCTTCGAGCTCGACCACAAGACCGATCCACGGTTCGCCCGGCGCGCCCTCGACGGCCGGGCCGTATTTATCGGCAACATCGACCCGAGCGGCATCCTGGCCCTCGGGACGCCGGCGCTCGTCGCGGCCCGGACGCGCGCACTGATGAGCGTTTTCGCCGATACGCCGCGGTTCATCCTGAACGCCGGCTGCGCGATCCCGGCTGAGACGCCGGCGGCGAACCTCAAGGCCATGATCGCGGCGGCGCGCGGCACCTAGGAGCGCGGAGACGCTCCGTTTTCGGCGCGACAGAGAAACAAGCCGAAATATCCGAAAATCGCTATAATAACCCCCTTATGCACGCCCGCATCCACTTCATCAATTTCGCCCGGAAGTTTACCTTCCTGTCCGTCCTTTTTCTCTTTCCGATCCAGTTCCTGAAGCTCGGATTCAGCGGCTGGCAGATCGGATTCATCTTGGCCATTTATGCCGCCGCGCCGCTCGTGGTCTCGTTCCCGACGGGGTGGGTCAACGACCGCCTCTCCATCGCCGGCGTCATCCGCGGAGCCCTGTTGGCCCAGGGGCTCCTTCTCGTCCTGGCCGCCGTGACGCGCCAGTTCCCCCTCATGACCGCCGTCTTCCTCCTCCTCGGCACGGCCAACAACGTCCTCGACGTCTCGATCCAGAGCCTCTATTACAAGGACGAGACGGCGATGGACCAGAACCGCAAGTTCGGGGCCTATAATTTCTGGATGGGCTTTGGCCCGGCGCTCGGCGTCATCGCCGGCGGGGCCCTGGCCACGTTCGCCGGCTTCGAGACCGTCCTTGTCGCCTTCGGCGGATCGACCATCCTCGTCTTTCTCGTCGTCGGCTCCTTCGACCGCCAGAAATTCCATGCCGTATCGCTCGTCGATTATCGCCGCGACATCTTCCGGGGCAAGACGATGCTCTTCGTCGTCTTCCTCTTCATCCTGGCCATGCACTGGAGCGTGGAAGGCACGGTTTATAGCCCCTATCTCCAGCGGAACCTCGGCCTCGGCCCGTTCCAGACGTCGGCCTACATCGGCGGCGGCCTCCTCTTCCTGGCGATCGCCGCGGTCGTCGTCGGCAGGGTGAGGTTCGATGCGCGGCTCAACAAGCGGCTGATGCTCGCGGGCATGTTCCTCTCGGGAGCGAGCTTCATTCTCATGGCGGCCGTCAGGCCGCCGGTCGTTTCGTTCCTGTTCCGCATCCTCCATGACGCGAGCGACGGGGTGATGGGCGTCGCGATCGCGGTCTTCACTTCCCGCCTGTTCGAGAAGCGGACGATCGGCGGCAGCGCCGGCGTCGTGCTTTCGTTCCAGATCCTCGGCCAGATGGCCGGATCGCTCATCTTCGCGCCGCTTGGATACCGCTTCGGCCTCCAGGTTCCCTTCATCGCCTGCGGCGCGCTCCTGGCCATAAACGCCCTCTTCGGAGCGCTCATTTTCCGGAGGATCGAATATTAATCGATGATCGCCCTTAAAGGCTCCGGATTCGACGTCATCCTCGTCAGCGGAGAGCCGTACGTCGACCACCCGCTCTCGGCGGTCGGCGTCATCGCCCGCGTCCTCGATGCGAAGGGCTACAAGGTCGGCGTCATCGAGCGGCCGGATTGGAAGGGCGACTCGGATTTCAAGAAGCTCGGCGCGCCGCGCCTCTTCTTCGGCCTCACGGCGGGCTCGATCGACAGCATGCTGGCCAACTACACCCCTCTCAAGCGAGCCCGGGCCAAAGACGAGCACCGGCCTTACGCCTCGGGCATGCCCGACCGCGCCGTCCTCGTCTACGCCAATATCGTGCGCCGGCTCTTTCCGGGCGTGCCGGTCGTGCTCGGCGGGATCGAGGCGTCCCTGCGCCGCTTCGCCCACTACGATTATTGGGAGGACAAGGTCCGGCGGAGCTTGCTCGTCGATTCGCGTGCGGACATCCTGGTCTACGGCCCCGGCGAATTTCAGGCGATCGAGATCGCCCGGCGGCTGGAGGCCGGCGAGGACCTGGCCGGGATCCGCGGGACATGCGTCGTGCGGCGGGACAGGCCCCCCGAATTCGCCGAGATCCCGGCGTTCGAAGAGGTTGCGGCAAGGCCGGACGCTTTCATCCAAGCCCAGAACGCCTTCTCCAATCGCCGCTCCCTCGCCCAAAGGCACGATACGCGCTTCGTCCTCCAAAACCCGATGCCGGATGTCTCGGCCGAGGATTTGGATTGGATCTACGGCCTGCCCTTCTCGCGCAAAGTGCCGGCCCATTTTCCCGAATTCAAGATGGCCCAGTTCTCGGTGGTCACCCACCGCGGCTGTCTCGGCCGCTGTTCGTTCTGCTCCTTAGCCCTGCACCAGGGCGACAGGATCGTGTCGCGGAGCGAGCGGTCGATCCTTGACGAGATCCGCCGGCTGACGGCGCATCCTGAGTTCAAGGGCTATATCGACGACCTCGGCGGGCCGACGGCCAACATGTACGGCATGGATTGCCCGGCGCGCGCGCGATGCGAAAAGCCGTGCCTGGGCTGCAAGCGCCTGGATCGCGGCCACCGGCGCCTGATCGCGCTCATGCGCAAGGCGCGCTCCGTTCCGGGCGTCAAGAAGGTCTTCGTCCGCAGCGGCATCCGCTACGACCTGGCCGTGGAGAGCGAAGAGTATTTGAGGGAGCTGAGCGAGCACCATCTGTCGGGCCTGCTCAAGATCGCCCCCGAGCACGTCTCTCCCTCGGTGCTGCGCCTGATGAACAAGGACGTCCCGCCGCTCGACGAGTTTCGGCGCGCGTTCATCAGGGCCAACAGGGGCCGCAAGCAGCACCTCAAATACTACTTCATGGTCGCCCATCCGGGCAGCGGGCCGAAGGAGGCGCGCGAGCTGGCCCGCGAAGTGAAGGAGCTGGAGAGGGAAGGGGAGAAGCCGGTCGAGGGCGTTCAGATCTTCACCCCGACCCCGATGACCGTCTCGACGTGCATGTACCACACGGGCCGGGACCCGATCACCGGCGAGGCGGTCCACGTCCCCCGGACCTTCGCCGAGAAGAAAGAACAGAAGAAAATCCTGACGGCTCGTTGACAAATCCTCCGCTTCGCTGGTACGCTCAAACCAGAGCGTCCATGCGCGAAAACCAGTGGACCCGCTGCGACAATTGCCGGAAATTCATCTTCAGCAACGACATCATCGACAACGGCTACGTCTGCCCCGGCTGCGGATTTCATTTTCACGTCTCCGCCCCCGAGCGGCTGGCGATGCTGTTCGACGAGGGCCGCTACGAGCTCGTGGACCATGGCCTCTTCCCCCTCGATTTTCTGGGATTCGTGGATGCCGGAAGCTACGCCGAGCGGATCGTCGCCGACCAGAAGGAAACGACCCTTCCGGAAGCGGTTCTCAATGCCGTCGGGACGCTGGGCGGCATCCCGATCGTCGTTGCTGCTCTCGATTTCGGCTTCCTGGGCGGGAGCATGGGCTCGGTCGTCGGAGAAAAAGTGGCGCGCGCGGCGGAGCGAGCGCTCCGGGAGAAGCGGCCTTTGATCATCCTTTCCTGCTCCGGCGGAGCACGCATGCAGGAAGGGACGATGTCGCTGATGCAGATGGCCAAGACGAGCGCGGCCGTCGCCCGCCTCGACCTCGCCGGCATCCCCTTCATCTCGGTTTTGGCCGATCCGACGTCGGGCGGCGTCACAGCCAGCTTCGCCATGCAGGGCGACATCAACATCGCCGAGCCCGATGCGCTCATCCTCTTCGAGGGAGACCGCGTCGCCGACCAGACGATCAAGGAGAAAATCCCGAAAGGATTCCGGCACGCGGAATTCATCCGCGATCACGGCTTTCTGGATGACATCGTGCCGCGCAAGGACCTGCGCCCTTACCTCATCCGAGCGCTGCGGCTGCTCCTCAATCGGCCGTTATAAAGGGGGACGTCGCACACATTCACCCATTTCATGGGTAAATGTGTGCGTCGTCCCCCTTATTTCTTGCGGAGGCGGTCGAGCTTGTCGATAAGGACCGCGGCCATGACCCTGACCCCGACGCCGATCCCGTCCTCGTCGGCCACGAAATACGGCGAATGGAGCACGGCCGCGACAGCCTTTCCCGGCAGGGTCCGCGGCTTCCGGCTGTTTTGAGAACCGGGCGAATTCTGTATAATGCCGGTTCGTGGGAGTTAAGCGGTTCATCTTCGGCGTCGTTGCGGCTTTGGCACTGACGTCCGTTCTCCGGGCAGAAGCTTTTTTTCAGGAGGGGGCGTCTTCATCACGGCCCAAGGATCCCATTGTCGTCCGGCGGCTGTCCGGCCCCATCACGCTCGACGGCTTGAGCAAGGAGGAAGCCTGGCAAGGCATCCCGTCGCTGCCGTACATCATGTTCATCCCCAATTACGGAAGCGCGCCTACGGAAAAAACCGAGCTCCTGCTGGGCTTCGACGACGAATATCTCTATGTCGCCGCCCGCCTCTTCGACAGCGATCCGTCCAAGATCCAGTCGCCGTCGAAGAAGCGGGATTACTTCGAAGCGAACACGGAATGGTTCGGCGTCATCTTCGACTCATTCAACGACAAGGAGAACGCCATCGGCTTCGGCACGACCCCGTCGGGGCTGCGCTGGGACGGCTCGGTTTCCAACGACGCCGAGCCCCGCTCGATCAACGAGATGCCCATCAATGTCAGCTGGAACGCGTTCTGGGATGTGGCGGTCGTCACGACCGGCGAGGGCTGGTTCGTCGAGATGCGCATCCCGTTCTCGAGCCTCCGTTTCCAGGACCGCGACGGCCGGGTCGTCATGGGCCTGCTCTCCTTCCGCTGGATCCCCCGCAAGACCGAAGAGCTCGTTTTTCCGGCCGTCGACCAGAAGCTCGGATCGATGGCCATGTGGAAGCCGTCTCAAGCGCAGGAGATCGTCCTGGTGGGCGTGCGCGGGCGGAGACCCCTTTACATCGCGCCTTATGTTCTCGGGGGATACGGGCAGTCGAACGACCTGAACGATGAAGAGACGGCTTATGTTAAGACGAACAAGCCGACGACCGAAGCCGGATTGGACCTCAAACTCGGCTTGACGAGCAACCTCACCCTCGACCTGACTCTTAACACGGACTTTGCCCAGGTCGAGGCGGACGATTACCAGGTCAACCTGACCCGGTTTTCGCTCTTTTTCCCCGAGAAGCGGCTTTTCTTTCTCGAGCGGGCCGGCATCTTTGATTTCAACTTCGGCGAGTACAATCAGCTCTTCTATAGCCGGCGGATCGGGATCGAAGAGGACCGAGCCGTCCGCATCTACGGCGGGGCGCGCCTGGTCGGCCGCCTCGGGGCCTGGGACATGGGTTTTCTGGACATGCAGACGGCCGCTTTGCCGTCCGAATCCGTTCCTTCCGAGAATTTCGGCGTCCTGCGCCTGCGCCGCCGCGTCTTCAATCCCTTTTCCTATGTTGGGGGGATCATCACCTCGAAGATCGGCGCGGACGGCTCTTACAACACGGTCTACGGGGTCGACGGCATATTCCGATTCCGCGGCGACGACTATCTCCTGGTCAACTGGGCCCAGTCGTTCGAAACGGGGCGGGAAAACCGCTTTCTTTCGCTCGATCCGGCCCGTTTCAGGATCAGCTGGGAGAGGCGGACGTACCAGGGGCTTGGATTCAACCTCGGCGTGTCGCGGGCGGGGCGGGACTACAATCCCGCCATGGGCTTCGAAATGCGCGAAAATTTTCTCCGCTTCGGCAACCGCGTCCTGTACGGCTGGCTCCCCGGCGAAAAATCCTTTCTTTCCTCTCACTACCTCTTCGGCGACGGCTATGTTTTTTTCCGCAACGACGACCGGTCCCTCGAATCGGCCGAGGTCGGGCCGGGCTGGGGATTCCTGACTAAGTCCGGATGGGGCGGCGAATTCGCCTTCAAATACCATCGCGAGAGCGTTCGTGAGGAAATTTCGTTTTTCGATAAGGTCTTCGTGCCTCCCGGCGAATACTCCTTCGCCGGCCTCACGGGTTATTTCCAGACAGCCATGGGAGGCCTTCTCAGCTTCGTGGTGACGGTCGACGCCGGCTCGTTTTACGACGGAAAACGCGTGACCGTGGGGGTGAAGCCGATTTGGGGCATCTCCTCCGACCTCAATCTCGGCGGCGGATACGAGCTCAATTGGGTCGAGTTTCCGGGCCGCGGGCAGAGGCTCACGGCCCACATCGTTCAACTCCGGCTGCTGGCGACCTTGAGCACGAAATTTTCGGCCTCTGCCTTCGTTCAGTACAACAGCGCCGTCGATGGAGCGATCGCGAACATCCGCATCCGTTACAATCCCCGCGAGGGGAACGACCTTTATCTGGTCATCAACGAAGGCGTCAACACGAACCGCGCCGGAAAAATCCCCTATCCGCCCGCCTACGACACCAGGGCGATCATGATCAAGTATTCGTATACGTTCAACCTATGAAAATAGACAGGCTCGCCGAATGAAGATCCTTTTAATCAAGCCCCCTTTGAACCGGCATCTTCTGGCTCCCAATCACGACGAGCCGCTGGAACTCGAATACCTGGCGGCGGCGGTCGCGGGCCATGAAGTCCGGATCCTCGACATGCGCCTCGACGGAAATCTCGAGCGGACGTTGTCCCGGTTCCGCCCCGACCTCGTCGGCATCACCGCCTACACCTGCGATTACAACGTCGCCCTATCCATCCTCCGGGAGATCAAGAAATTCGATCCGCGAATCCGGACGGCCGTCGGCGGCCATCATGCCACGGTCCTCCCTGAGGATTTCGCCCTGCCGGTCGTCGATGCCGTCTTCCTCGGCGCGGCGGACGACTCATTCAAGGCGTATGTCGAATCGATCGAGGCGGGCCGGAGCGTCGAAGGCGTAAAGAACATCGCCTACGTCAGCGACGGGTCTCTCCGCAGGACGGAGCGGGCCGCGTCAGCCAAGAACCTCGACCTCCTGCCGTTTCCCGACAGGGAATTGACCCGCCGATACCGGCACCGTTACCGGGACAATATGAACAACAGGACCGGCCTGGTCATGACGAGCCGGGGATGTCCCTTCCGCTGTTCCTTCTGCGCCAACTGGAAGATCATGGAAGGAAAATACGTCGCCCGGAGCCCTGAATCCGTCGTGGACGAGATTGCCGCCATGCCCGACGAGGTCGATCTCGTCTGTTTCGCCGACGACAACTCGCTCCTCGACATCCGGCGGGCCTGGCGGCTGGTCGATTTGGTGCGGGAGCGCCGGATTCGCAAAAAATTCATGATGTACGCCCGGGCGGACACGATCGTGAATCATCCCGATCTCATGGAGGCCATGAGGGATATCGGGCTGACCTACGTCCTGGTCGGCATCGAATCGTTCAAGGACGCCGAACTGAGCGGATTGAATAAAAAAGTCACGTCGCAAACGAACCTCGAAGCGATCCGGCTTCTCAAAAAATTCGGGATCCGGATTTCGCCCCACTTGATCGTCAATCCCGAATTCACCCGAAACGATTTCCATGCGCTCTTTCGACACGTCTGCAAGATGGAGCTCTTCCAGCCCGTCTTCACGGTCCTGACGCCCCTGCCGGGAACCGATCTCTACGAACAAAACAAGGAGCGGTTCGCCATCCGGAACTACGATTATTTCGACTTCACGCATTCGGTATTGCCGACCAAGCTCCCCCGCCGGGATTTCTACCGCCTTTACGTCAAGCTCTACACCAAGAGCTACTCGTTCACGCGCTATTTTCAGGGTTTGTTCCGGAACGCGACCGTCTTGAGGCGGTCGTCAAAGCGGTGGAAGTCGCCCCATCCCGATAGGATCCCGTTCATCTCCCTGGTGATGATCCACGTGGCCGCCGTCCCGATGTATTTGAAGATCCGGAGGCGCTACAAGACGGAGCCCTACGTCAAAAATTGACGCGGGCCGATCGTAAAAGGGGGGGACACACACGGTCCGTGTACCTAGGTACAGAATCGCAGACACATACTTGGATTTTAGGTATGTGTCTGCGATTCAGGAGGGACAAGATGCCACCTCCTCCTTTGAAAATGATTATTTAAGGAGGTGGTACTCATTCACCCATGAAATGGGTGAATGTGTGCGTCGTCCCCCTTTATTCACCAGCGCGGCCAGAAGCGCTTACGAGTCCCTCCGGGCGCGCCGTTCGGCGGCTTCGTCGTGATCGTGTTCAAGCCGACGGCCGTGGCGAAGACCAGGCAGCCGTTGACGAGGGCGACGAGGATTCGGACGGCCAGTGCGACGTTTTCCGGAGGCGCGGTCAGGGCGAACGCGCCGACAAACGAGACTGCCTCCGCCAGGAAGAATGCGGTCCACTTGGGCTTGATCTTGCCGTCGCTCAGGTAGCTGATCGTAGCCGTGACGACGACGACAACGGCGGTCGCCCCGGCCAGCGTCGTCAAGCCGGCAACGGTGAAGAATTCGTTCGGAAGACTCACGAAAACCCACCTCCCTCATTTTTAGTCGAGTCGGCGGATGCGGAGTTGACTTGACTTTTAGAAACGGGGACACAACTACTCTGTCCCCCCTTTCTTCATAGAAGTGCTTAAGTCGTCTGACATAAAACTGTAAAAGCGGGACAGAGTATTGTGTCCCCGATTTTCAAACGAAGTGAGAAATTAAGTGATTGAGTTGTCTGGCACCATAATTAGGACGCTGTGGATGTGGATCTGGGGGATCACGGCTTCCAGCCAGCCCTTCTTCCAGCTCCATTTGATTTTCGTCCCGTCCGGGACGAGGACTACTTTTTTCGGCTTTACGCCGGTCTTCAGGCGAACCGTGAACGGCCCTGCCGCCGGAATGTAATCCGTGAAGTTGTAGCGGTCGGGGAGGGGCAGGTTGCTTCGGTTGAGCAGGTGAAGGCTGAGCTTTCCGTCGCTCGTCGTCCGCAGGGCAACTTCGACCGCCGCCGGTCCATCCACCAACATCGCCGGCTCGGGGAACAGCTCTTTCGCGATCTGGCCGATCAACTGCCGCACATACGGGTGATGGCTCTTGAAGAAGATATCGGCGATCGGCCCGTAGACCGCCCCGATCTTGCCCTTGCCGCAGCTCGCGATGGTCGCCGCCATCTTGGCTTCCTTGCGGGTGTCGCGCGTCGCGTATCTGAGTCCGACCGCCTTAGCCGTCGTCGACTCGGCCTCCTGCCACGGACCGCCGATGCTGATCGGCCCTCCAGGCGTCGCCAACTCGCCGCTCACGTTTTGGGCCGCTCCGACGAATTTCACCCCCAGGGCCGGCTCGAACAACCGGGCGCATTTTTCGCCCAGCAGGAGCAGGCTTCCGCCCCGTTCCGCGTATTTGAGGAGGGCCGCTTTGAAATCGTCGGTCAACTTATGGGAATCCGGCACCACGACCAGGGGGAATTCGTCCAGCCTCCCCGCCAATTGGTGCTCGGCTAGGATATCCACCGAATAGTGAAGCTCCAGAAGCACGTGCAGTGCGCCTTCGAGCTCGTCGAACTCGCCTCCCCACGGGGCGTAAACCCTGTCCGAAGCGTCCCAGTGCGCTTCGGACGATAACAAAAGCGCGACCTGCGGAACGGTTCGGCTCTTGAAGCTCGCCTCCTTGCGGGCGGCGCAAAAATCCGCCACCTGTCCCTCCTGTTCGATGATCGCTTCGGCGATATATCCCGAACGCGTCGGCTGGTGGTAGACCTGGAACCCGCCGCCCTGCATCAAGACGACGGCCGCCTCCTGCATGAGTTGAATCGGCGTTTTGATCGACCAGCCCTGGTCCTTTCCCTTGTCGAAACCCCAGGCCATGAGGTCCCACGGCATTCCGGTGCTCGCCAGATAGCGGGCTTCGACGCGCGCCCGGTCCACTGATAGCGACGGAGAATAATCGCCGCTCAAATAATCGAGTTTGGCGACGACCGGCTTCGGAGCGAACGTCGTGTACATCCAGTTGCTCGTGATCTGGAGGGCGGGCCGGAAGGCGTGGAGGGCATCTACCCAGGCCGCCAGATAATCCTCGAAACCCTTCCGATTGAACATCTTCCATTCGAGCCAGTCCGGATCGCCCCGTTTCTTGGGCGCCGCCGTCTTGCCGGTCGCCTTTCGCCAGGCCGCGAGCGCCCGGGGCGAATAATCGAGCTGGGCCGCCCAGCATTCTCCGTCCACCCACAGCCCGTCCAAATCGTAAGCGGCGACGACTTCCTTGAGTTGGGGGACGAGGAACTCGTCCTTATACGGACCGAAGACGCTCGTGTCATTGGGATCGCGGGCGCCCTTTTCGTCGATCCGGGCCCAATCGGGATGATGGGCGATGGCCTGCCCGTCCCAGACGCCGGAATAATGGATATAGAGCCCTACGCCGCGTTCGCGCGTCATCTGGCGCCAAACGGCCAGGCTGTCTTTTTTGATCCCGGGCGCCGGCCAGCCGACCTTGGTCGGATATCCGGCCCAGCCGACGTGCCCCTTGCAGTCGTATTGGACGTAATCCGGCCGGACCCGGTCGAGGAGCCGGGCGATATTCTCTTCCGAGATATCCGCGCCCAGGGCCGTATCGGATTGGCTCGGATGGAGGTCGAAGTGGAGGCCGAAGAACGCGGCCCGCCTGGGAAGAGGTTTTTTCAAAGGGGGATTCTGCCCCGCGCCGACGGCCAACACGGCGGCGCTTGCGATGAAAATCCACAAAACCGGACGACGGCTGCACTTAGCCATGACGGCCTCCTCGCGGCAATTATGGAACAAAGATAATCTTAATTTTCAGCGGCAGTCAACTGTTCCTCGGCTGTGATAAAATGGCCGGCGCCGGACATCTCGAGCGCGGGCAAAGAGAGATTATATTTGGACCCTGAATTCCTCGAGCGCTTGCGGGCCGGAGACGAAGACGCTTTCCGGTCCCTGGTCACGCAGTACCAGGACCTCGTCCTTCGCGTCTGCTTACGTTTCCTGCGCAACAAGGAAGACACCGAAGACGCGGCCCAGGACGTCTTCGTGGAGGCCTATCGAAACCTGTCCGGTTTCCGGGCCGAGGCCGAGATTTCGACCTGGCTGTACCGGATCGCGACGACGAAATCCCTGGACGCCATCCGCCGAAAGAGCCGCAAGAAAAGACAGGACGGCCCCCCCTCCGCTTTCGCCGGTCCGGAGGCCGCCGAGGCCGTTTCCGCGCCGGAATCCGAAGATCCCGGCCGGATCCTTGAAGATAAAGAGCGTTCTCGCGTCCTTCACGAGGCGATCGCCTCCCTGCCCGAAAACCAGCGGATCGCCATCACCCTGTCCCGTTTCGAAGGATTGGGAAACAGAGAGATCGGCGCTGTCCTCGAGCTGTCCGTCGTCTCGGTCGATTCCTTGATCTACCGAGCGCAGAAAAACCTCCGCAAATGGCTGCATAAGTATTATTCCCGGCAAATCGAGAATGAGGGCTAAAATGAACCGCCAGAACGACGAGAAAACGGCGTCTAATCCCAGGGAGAGAATGACGATGAAGTCCTCCGGGAATGGCGCCCCAGACACACAGTCCCGGATCGAACAGGAAGTCGAAGCGACGCTTCGGCGTTTCGAGGCGGAGGCTCCGCCCAAAGCCGGCCCCGATTTTTACTTCGCGGTGAAGAGGAAGATCCGCCAACAGGAGCCGGCGCCCCGGGCGCCGGAACGATTGGGTTTCGGCCGGAGAGTCCTCGTCCCCGCCTTTTTCGCCCTGATGGTCGTCCTCAATATCGTCGCCGCGGTTCTTGTCTTTAGCTCCCAAAAAACCGAGCTCCAAGCCAAGGAGCAGGGCTTTTCCGCCCTAGCCCAGGAATATGCCCTCGGCCGGATCGACTATGCCGGCTATTCGAAGTGAGGGAGTGTGACCATGGACGATTCCGCCAAGAAATCCATCACTCAGAAAGCCGTCCCGTTCCTCATCATCCTCAACCTCGTCACCATGGCGGCCCTCTGGTATGTCCTTTTCCGCAAGCCGCCCGCCCCCCGGCCTCCCCGGGCCGCCGGCCAGGGGCAGGACGTCGTTCAATCGTTCCTCCGCCGGGAATTGAGCCTCACGGACGAACAGGCCGCAACATTCCTTAAATTAAGGGACAAATTCGTCGCCTCGACAGGCCCTCTTCAAGAGGAGCTGCGCACGCTGAACGAGACGATCATCGCCGAGATGCTCAAGCCCCAGCCGGATAAAGCGGCGATCGAGAAGGCGACCGCACGGATCGGCATCCTGCGGGGAGAGGAACGGAAGCTGCTCTTCTTTCATTTCCTGGACCTCATGGACGTCTGCCGCCCGGAGCAGAAAGACAAGTTTCACTCGATCCTGCGCGAATTCCTGACTCGGATCGGTTTCCTCAATCAGCCGGGAGGGCTCAGCGGCGGGCCCCGGCTGCCGGACGGCCGCGGCGGTCCGCCCCCGAATGACAAACTCGAAGGGCAGCCTCCACAGGATTTCCGCGGCGGCCCGCCCCGGCAGGATCGCGGCAAGGAGCCTCCTCCGGCCGGCCGTCGCATGGAGCCGCCGCCGCCGCCTCCTCAAAAAAAATTCTGACCTCCACTCTGCATGATTCGGCGGCGGACGCCTCTAACCGGAAATAATCCCCCCTCCCCCCCTTTAGAAAAGGGGGAGATCGAAGCGAAACGAAATCCTCTAAGGTGAAGGTACACCCACCGTGGGCGTACCCAAAAGAACAAAACCGCCAGATTTTTCCGCCGTTAGCGTCTGATGGAATGAAGATGAAAAACGAACGGTGGAGGACATCATGAAAAAGAAAAGAACGATCTTGGTAGCCGCTCCGGTCGTCCTGGCGACCTCGCTCGCGGGTTTCATCTTCATGAATCGCAATGGCCAGGACGCCGAGGAATACCAGATCGAAACCGTCGTGCCGGGAGACGTCGAAGCCCTCGTCGAAACCTCGGGAACTCTCAATCCCCTGAGCACCGTCGAGATCGGCAGCCAGGTTTCGGGTAAGATCATCCACCTCGGCGCGGACTTTAATTCCCTGGTCAAGGCGGGCCAAGTGGTCGCCGAGCTCGACCAGGACCTGCTCCAGCGCAGGGTCTCTTCGGTGGAGGCCAGCTATGCGAGCGCCCGGGCCGCCCTCGAGAAAGCCAAGGTCGACCTCGACCTGAAGAAAAAGATCTATGAGAGGCGGCTCGAGCTCTACAAGGGGCAGATGATCTCCGCCGAGGACAAGGAAAGCGCCGAAGCGGATTACTTCCTGGCTCAAGCCGTGGTCCGGAGCGACGAGTCGGCCGTCGTCCAGGCGAAAGCGGCCCTCGACTCGAGCCGCGTCGATCTGTCGTACGCCGTCGTCCGGTCGCCGATCGACGGGACGATCATCTCGCGGTCCGTGAATGTCGGCCAGACCGTCGCGTCCGGTATGTCGGTACCCGTCCTGTTCACGGTCGCCGACCTGACGAAGATGCAGGTCGAGTGTAGCCTCGACGAGGCAGACATCGGCCGGATCAAGGAAGGCCAGGTTGCCCGGTTCACGGTCAGTGCGCTCTCCGGCGAGACGTTCAGCGGCACGGTCAAGCAGATCCGCTACGCCGCCGTGACTTCGTCGAACGTGGTCACCTATACGGTCATCATCGACGCGGCGAATCCCGACCGTGCTCTCCGGCCGGGCATGACGGCCAAGGTTAGCATCGTCGCGGCCGAAGCCCGCAACGTCCTCCGGGTTTCCAACGCCGCGCTCCGCTATACGCCGGCGGAAGCGCCGGCCGA